>Ga0247843_1007190_pt1 | contig 13896 bp, 13 predicted proteins | sample LaCruzMarch2017__FD_192420 | JGI IMG/M metagenome (GOLD analysis project Ga0247843, IMG submission 192420) | Freshwater microbial communities from meromictic Lake La Cruz, Castile-La Mancha, Spain - LaCruzMarch2017_8m | ecosystem: Environmental > Aquatic > Freshwater > Lake | place: Spain...
CCCGCTTCGCCCCTCCCGAGTGCGAACGCACACCAAAGGGACATCTTCAGCTCACGGGGTTAAGGGGTCAGTTTTGGACGCCGATTCCCCCGGCTAAGGGGTCAATTTTCCATGCCGGTCCACAGCCATCCGTAGCAAACAACCATTTCATATCAGGAGCTTGATTGCTCATCTATGCAGACTTAATCACGGATTGCGCGAGTGCAGGCAACAGAAAACAATCCCAGGCGGCGTTGTTCCGCCCGCACGGCCCGGCACCATCAATCCGCATCAGCGGTCCACTTCAACCGCATCAATGCCGCCTGGGTTTCGTGCGGCCCGCACAGAGGTTCACGCCAACCACCGTGTCAACAGACAGGAACAGGCACAGCCGCAAGCGGTACAACTCACCTTGCGGCTGCTCGCGCTCGATGAAACCTACGAACGAAGCGGTTATGACACCACCTCCCGCAGTCGCGCCGCAAATTTGGGCGCAATGGGGGTGGCACCGAAAATCTCTCAAACAAGATCACAGCGTCCATCGAACAAAATTCACGTTTTCAGTTGGCAAACTATATTTCGTGTGGGCGGGCCGCGGCTCCAGTGGCCGCCGCGGCAACTCATCTGCAATAAAGTCGAACTGAATTTCGGAGCACACTGAGCGATCACATTGAGGTCGCGCATCTGGGACAGGAGGCGCCCTTGTCGCCGTGAGCATGGGACTCGAATTGGAGCCTCCCCATTAGGAGAGCAAACGGCAAACCGTCTGAAAGCATCGTAAATGCCGCAGACCCCATGTAATATCTGAGCAATACCGGCGTTGCTTATCGCCAAGCGCTCTTCCGTCTGCTTGGGCCCATCAAAAGGCTGGGTCAAAACGCGATCGACGTGGGCTGCATTCATCAAATCCACGGTTACGATGCCGTCCGGACGGCAATTCTGCGGTTTTGCATCGGCCCGAGCATTGTTCGAGCCTTGAAGATCGTCGGTAGACTCCCGCCTGGGCTGAGGCGAAATGGCCTCTGCATTTGAGCGGCAAAAGACGGTGGGACCAATGGCGCTCACAAAACTGAGGAAGACCGCAAATGCCCAATTCAACATGGTGCTGGGGAGGAGGAGTTCGCTGTGTGCGCCTTCATCAAAACGGGCACGGGCGCGGGCGCGGGCAGCGGCACGGTCTTGTGCGGCAGTTTCGATTAACGTTGCCCGGCCTCTCTTTTCACTCGTCGCAAGTGTGGTCCGACCAACAGGTACAGGCCCCGAGCGGGCCATGTACAGAACCACCTCGGCGGCTTTCAGTTCCACATCGAGCGCGGCGCGCAATTTCATTTCGGATTGCGCGGCTCTCAAGCTCGACGCTTGGTCGATCAACAAGAATTCGTGTGCGAAGTAACAATTCCAAAATAGACAAGACGTACCGACGCAGCGAATGAGAAACTTACCCAACCGGTCTCCTCGGACCTTAGTCGGCATGAGAGCGAAGAAAGACAAAGGAGGCAGAGCAGCAACGGCAACCAAGAGACCCGCAAAGACTTGCGCTGTTGTCAGGCTGACCCCGAACCCGGGCAAGACAAAGATCGGCCTGCCGGTACCGGAAAGCATTCCGACGTGAAAATTCACCACCATGCTTGCCGCACAAACGACAGCGACCGCGAGACCAGCGAAAAATCGCCAAGGTTCCTTAAAGCTCAAATAAATCAATCTCCGGTGAACTGGACCACACCGCAAAAGCCTGTGATCTCAGGGCGGTGCCGAGACTACCGGAATGGAACTCTTTCTCGGTGGCGCAAAGCGACACTCGGGCAAGAGCCGTGATTAGGGTCTACGCGCCGCAAACACGAAGTCAAGCCGTGAACCAATAAAACGAGACTGAATAAGGTCTCTTACGGCCAGTTTCGCGGGACCAGAGCCACATACGATTTATCTTTTCCACTGAAATTTGGCCGCGGCCGGGGCCCTTCAACGAGCTTCTGTGTGGTCTACCCAACCAGAGACAGCGCGCCCGTGGAGATATTTGTTGGCCTCGTCGGTTCGAGTTGACGTACCGAGCGCTGCTATTGATCGACGACGCCATTGAGACCGCCGAGAAAATCGAGATTAAGGCATCGAGATTTGAAGCCTTCTCTTACGGACGTGGTCGGTGATGGTGTGCGTTACCGGCCATCAAACTGAGGGACCTATACTTGCAAGAGTTCAGACCAGTCGGTCGTGAACCGGCTCGAACGTTGCTCGGATCGAAGCATCCAGCCCAACTTCACGCCCGAGGCCGCAAAACTCACGGACCGGCGCCCGTAGCGACGATTGATGACATCCACTGCTTCCATTAGCTGTTGGCGGGCTGGGGTGTCGGCGGGCGTCCAAAGGTCGCCTTGGACCATTGCGGCGGGGACAAGGTCCAGTAGCATCACACCGGCTTTTTTGTAACGGTATCCATCGCGCCACACGCTAGTGAGGGCAACGCGGGCGGCTCGGAGCAGAACCGTGCTGTCAGCCGACGCAACCGGCAACGTGACCGTTCGGGAGGCTGCGTATTGCCGTTCTTGGGGCTTGAACGGGTTGGTGGTCACGAACACCTGCAAAACGGAGGCTGCGAGCCCTTGGCGACGGAGCTTTTCAGCGGCGCGTTCGGTGAAGGCGCTGACCGCTTGTTCCAGTTCAAACTTCTCCGTCACCGGCCTGCCAAACGACCGTGAGGCAACGATGCTTTTGTTGGCGGCTTGGGACAGGACGAGACGTTGGCAGGGGATGCCACGCAGTTCGAGCACCAGCCGCTCGCCGAGAACTCCTAAATGCTGGCGGACCAGCTGCGGATCGGCGTCGCGCAACTGGAGTGGTGTCGTGATGCTGAGTTTTTCCAAGCGCGTTGCCAGCCGGCCAGCCACACCCCACAGATCGGTGAGGGCAAGAGCTGACAAAGCGGCTTTCTGCTCCGGCCCGGTCATGAGGATGCATACCCCGTCGCCACCCTTTTGCTTCTTGGCGGTGCGGTTGGCGGCCTTGGCCAGGGTCTTGGTGGGCGCGATGCCAACCGACACTGGAATCCCGGTCCATTGCAGGACCGTGCGGCGCATGTCGAGCGCATGGCTGTGAAGCCGATCGTCGAATCCGGCGAGGTCAAGGAATGCCTCGTCGATGGAGTAGACTTCCACGTCGGGCGCAAACCCCCGCAGGATGGTCATCACCCGCGCGCTGAGATCGCCGTAGAGGGTGTAATTCGACGAGCGCACCACCACGCCCTGCTTGGCGAAGGCGGCTTTGTGCAGGTGCCAGGGGGCACCCATGGCGATGCCGAGCGCTTTGGCTTCGTTGGAGCGGGCGATGACGCAGCCGTCGTTGTTGGAGATTATGCAGGGTCGCCCGTTATGTGGAGTGACAACAACGCACTCCGAACCGAGGCTTGAATTATCAACAGATTTCGCGAGATCAACTCTTCCCAGCTTTGCATAATTCTGCGCTTGGCTGCTTCGAATCAGCAAGGGGAAACGCGGGATGAGCGTTGTGAGCGTCAGTAGCCGTAGTATGCAGATTTTGGAGCCGGGAGACTTCGCACCACTGATAGCGAGGTTCACGAAAGCCCTGTCGGACGCCGGATACGCGCCGAACAGCGTGGCTCGATACGGCGGGGCTGCCCGTCATTTCGCCCACTGGCTGACCGACGCCAACATTTCGGCTGCGGAGATCGGAGAAGATGTACTCGACAGGTTTGCCCGACACCGTTGCCGATGCTTAGGCTTCCTGAATGAACAACTATCCGTTCGCTCGGTCCAGCCCGTGACGCGTTTCGTCGAGTTCCTGGCTGCGGTCGGGATTGTGAGCCGACCCACATCGCCTGATGGTCCAGGCCTCGATCCGCGGCTGATCGAATATCAGGAGTGGGCGCGGAAGCATCGCGACTTGTGTGAAACGACGATCAGACAGCATGTTCGCATGCTTGGGCGGTTGCTCCCGTCGCTGCGACGCCGACCTTCCAGTTGGGACGCCGAGCACATCCGCAATGTCGTATTAGCCGAAGCCAAACGGACCACTCGTCCCGTTGCGAGGATTATGGCAATCGCGCTTCGATCTTACCTGCGGTTCCTCAGTGCTAACGGCCGGTGTCGACCGGGGCTTGAGCATGCAGTGCCAGCGTTCGCCGAGTGGCGCCTATCGACATTGCCCCGATACATCGACGCTGCGCAAGTCGAGCAAGTCATCGCGACGTGCGACCCGAGTACAATGGTCGGCCTGCGTGGCAGGGCAATCCTGTTGCTGCTGGCGCGGCTGGGGCTGCGGGCTGGGGACATCGTCACGTTACGCCTCGGTGATTTCGATTGGCAGAGAGCAACCGTGTCCGTCAGCGGAAAAAGCCGAAGGGAGACAAGGCTTCCACTCCCGCAAGATGCTGGTGATGCAGTGCTCGCCTATCTCGAGCGAGGAAGGCCGCAGGTCGAAAGTGATCGCGTCTTCTTCATGCTGAATGCGCCTATCCGTCCACTGCCCAGTGGAAATTGCGTTGCAGCCATCGTCCGTGGTGCCGTCCGCAAGGTCGGGCTCGACGTTCCATCGTCTGGCGCTCATTTGCTCCGGCATTCGGCCGCGACGGCGATGTTGCGAGGTGGCGCCACGCTGGACATGGTCGGCAGCGTGCTTCGCCATCGCTCACCCGATACGACCGCGCTCTACGCCAAGGTCGATATCAAGATGCTCCGGCAGATCGCGCAGGCTTGGCCCGAGGGCGTGTCATGCTGAGCAAAGATCTTGAGCGGTACGTCGACCGCATGCGGACCCTGGGCTACAAGTTCCACACGCAGTCCGTTCATCTCAGAAGTTACGTGAGGTTCGCGGAAGAGCACGGGGACCGCTACATCAAAACCGCACGCGTCCTGGTGTGGGCCGCCGCAGCGCCATCTCTGGAAACGCGTCGGGTGCGATTGATGAAGGTCCGCCGGTTTGCGCTGGCCATGCATGCCGAAAATGCGCGACATCAAGTTCCGCCCGCCGACGCGCTCGGTCACGCCAGGGTCAAGCGGCGTTCTCCCTACATCTACACGCCGGACGAAATTGCTCGACTGCTCCGTGCTGCAAGGACGCTTGAACCTGCCGAAACATTAAGACCGTTGATGTACACGACACTCATTGGCCTCCTCGCCGCGACCGGCATGCGAATAGCGGAGGCATTGGCGCTGCGTCTCGACGATCTCACTGCCGATGGAATCGTGGTTCGGGAAACGAAGTTCCACAAGAGCCGATTGCTGCCGTTGCATGCAACGGCGCAGCAGGCTTTGGATAGGTATCTGCGCGCGCGCCGCAAGGTGTCTACAAGTGCCGCTCTCTTCGTCACGCGATCCGGACTACCGTTACCCTATCGAAGTGCCCGTTGGGTCTTCCTCGATCTGCTCGACCGTAGTGGACTGAGGGGTGCGAACGCTGGATGCGATCCGCGGCTTCATGATCTGCGCCATACATTCGCGGTCCGGTCCCTGGAGCAGTGTGGCCACGATCGAAATGCCGTGGGCCGTCATATCGTGGCGCTGAGCACGTACTTGGGCCATTCGCACGTGACAGGGACCTATTGGTACCTTCAGGCGACGCCAGTGCTGACGAGCCGGATTGCCGAGGTCGGCGAAGCTTTGTTCAAAGGAGGTACGGCATGACCGCGCTTGCGTCCCATCTGAGCGCGTTCCTTCGCGACCATCTGCCGAAAGATCGCCGCGCCAGCCAGCACACATGCGAGGCCTACGCGCAGACCTTCCAGCTTCTACTTGAGTTCGCAGCCGCACGCCTCAAGGCCAGCCCATCCAAGATCGAGATCGAGTGTCTCGACGCGCCGTTGATCCTGGCCTTCCTTGAGCACCTGGAGAAAAAGCGCGGCAACTCGGCTCGGACGCGCAACGCTCGGCTCGCTGCCATCAACTCGTTCTACCGCTTTATCGAGTATCGGGTGCCGTCCTGCATCGATCAGGTACGTCGCATCCGGGCAATCCCGATGAAGAAGACCGACCAGGCGCTCGTCGAGTATCTGACCCGCGATGAGTTGCAGGCGTTGCTCGATGCACCGGATACAAGCGCCAAGATCGGCATACGAGACCGGGCGATGTTGCACTTGGCCTTCGCTGCCGGCATGCGTGTGTCGGAACTGGTTGGCCTCCGGCTCGATCAGCTGGACCGCCAAGGTATGGGCACCGTGCACATCATGGGCAAGGGCCGCCGCGAGCGCATCCTGCCACTTTGGAAAGAAACGTCAGCCGCCATAAAAGCGTGGTTGAAGGTGCGCCCAGCCAATGCAGAGCCCGAGCTGTTCCTCAACGCGCGGGGACAAGCGATGACGCGGGCCGGCTTCGAATACATCCTCGCCAAATACACCGACACCGCCGCACGCACGGCGCCCACGATCGCAAAAAAGCGGGTTAGCCCGCATGTGCTGCGGCATACCTGCGCAATGCACACGCTGCAGGCGACCCGCGATGTCCGCAAGGTATCGCTCTGGCTCGGTCACGCCAGCCTACAAAGCACCGAGGTCTACCTTCGCGCCGATCCAACCGAAAAGCTGGAAGCACTCAGCGCGATGGCACCCCCGATGCTGAAGCCCGGTCGCTTCCGCGCCCCCGACAAGGTTCTTGCGATGCTCAACGGAGCGAAGCGCAGCTCAGATTATGCAAAGTGAGAATGCGCGTGTCGGCGGCGAGACGATCGTTCCCGCCAGCCACTTCGCATAACGGGCGACCCTGCATAATTTCCATTATGCGGTGCGCCGCATAATCGAAAAGACCACCACAGGCTGGCCGCGCAGTTTAGGCTGAAACAGCCGCTCGCAAGAGGCGAAGAAGTTGTTGCAGTCGACCAAGGCGATTGGGGTTGCCATCGCCTACAGCACCCGAATGGAATGGCGCACAACGCCCCATACCTCGAACGCGCTGTCTTCGGTGATGGGGATGGGTTTGTAGGCGGCGTTTGCGGCTTCCAACCAGTAGGTGCCCGCCCGGGTGCGGTAGGTCTTGATGGTGAATTCACCGCCGATGATCCCGAGGATGACGCACCCTTCGCTAGCGGTCACCGATCGGTCGACCACGGCAATGTCACCGGGAAAAATGCCCAACCCGATCATGCTGTCGCCAGCGACCCGTACGGCGAAGGTGGCGGCCGGGTGCGCAATCAGCAGTTCGTTGAAATCCAGCGGCCGATCCAGGTAATCATCGGCCGGCGAGGGGAAGCCCGCGGCCACGCTGGCACCGACGAGCGGAACCGTCACCCGCGTGCGCGCTTCACATGCTATCGGTTCCATGTCGTACCCCATCCGTCTTGCGCCCCCTTTTGGTTATCGTTCATTATTTGTTCCAAGGAGGGATTCGTCAAGCGTTCTGACCATGAGGTATGGAAAGGGATCACAGGGGGAGCCAATCGCAATGTGCAATCTGTACTCCATGACCCGCAGCCGCGACGAGGTGCGCCGCTGGCTTGGTGTGGCCGACAATCGGGCGGCCCTATTCACGCCGCTAGATGCGATCTTCCCGGGCTACACGGCACCGATCGTCAAAGCGGCGGCCGATGGCGAGCGTGAATTGGTGATCATGAACTGGGGCTTCCTTCTGCTCCAGCCTGGGAAAGCACCCCGGCGCGTCACCAACGTGCGGGACGACAAGATCCTCGGCAGTCCTTTTTGGAAGGGCTCGTTTCAGGAGCGGCGCTGCCTAGTGCCGGCGTCATCGTACTGCGAACCCAATGGCGAGAAGCCGGCCACCTGGCACTGGTTCACGGTCAACGGCGATCATCCACGGCCGCTGTTCGCGTTTCCAGGGATCTGGCGGCAATACACTGGGCCGATCCGGAAAGACAGCGAGGCTGTCGCCCAGGAGGTCTATGCATTCATGACCACCGAACCCAACGCGCTCACGGCCAGCATCAACCACGAACGGATGCCGGTGCTGCTGGCTGGCGAAGAACAGTTCGAAACCTGGCTCAAGGGCACGCCCAAAGAAGCCTTTGCGCTGGCGCGTTCGTTTCCGGCCGAGGCGATGCACAACGTGCAGTCTGGCATGGAAAAACGGGATCAGTTGGCGCCAGCGCCATGCACCACAGCGGAGCCCCTATGAAAACTCTTAGCCTGATGGGCGCGATGTTCGTGCTTCTAGCCGCGACGAGCGCCCAAGCCGATGACATCGCCTGCGTCAGCACCACGTTTCGTATCCTTGGCGCCAACGATAAGGTTTGCATCAGCGCTTTTGACGATCCTAAGGTGCCGGGCGTCGCGTGTCACATCAGTCAAGCGCGGACCGGAGGCCTGAAAGGGACGTTTGGCCTAGCCGAAGACCCCTCACGGTTTTCAATCGCGTGCCGCCAGATCGGGCCAATCACAGTGGACATCAACAAGCTGGAACGCGAGGAAAAGGTATATTCCGAAAGCACATCACTGTTTTTCAAGCACACGCATGTTTTCCGGACCATCGACAAGGCCCGCAACACGCTGGTGTATCTCGCCATCAGCGACCGGCTGATCGAAGGGTCGCCACAGAATGCAATCTCGACCGTACCCATCATGCCCTGGGCGGTGCGCTAGATAAACAGTCAGCGCAACAGTCAGCGCAATCGGTCTCAAACTGGCCGTTTTCGTTGACGAGCCATCCGACGCCAACTACCGAGGATCGATGGCCGGTAAGGCATGAAACGAGAGAAAATTGTGACTGCCGTGCGAGGCGATCGGCGCCTGCAGGGCAAATGTCGGCCACAGCTCTCAGCTAATCTCTGCTTCAAGCTGTTTCAACAGGCGAGTCAGACCCTACGACGGTAAGAGAATCTAAAGGGCAAATGATTCTCGACGAGAGTGTGTTTGGGGTTAGTTGTCCATACCCTTGAGTTCAGACCGGGGTGTCTGGAGCAAAGGAACCCCTGCCGTCAGCCCATTGGACCTCAGGCGGCGCTCCGACTCCTTCCTAAGCTCTCATACCCTTTGAGACGAGCCGAGGTGGCGGGTCTCCCCGCGGAGCCCTTGAGACGCAAGTGATCGATGAGGTCAACGGCGCTTAGCCGTCATTCCTTTTCGATCCCCATGGCATCACGCTCAAGGTCGGCGCACTATGTTAGCGGGGAGCCCCCCGTCGAGTTAGGACCAGCGCCTTTCGGACAGTCCCGTGGCTGGTCTCGATCCCCAGTAGCCACCTTATAACACGCCGCGCTGCGTTCTCTTGACCGTCCGCGGCTGTCAACTCATCACCTAATTAAGGCGAATACGCTTCTCACTCAGATCGATTCATGCATTATTCCAATAGGCAATACTAAAAGCGCTTTTTTTAACAATACCCATGACTCAGCAAGCCACATGGTGCCTTTGAGCCACATGAACTCGAAGACTTTGGTTTGAGAATGAATTCAGCCAAGAAGCGCGAGTTCACCTACAGAGTTGCTACCCGGCGCGCCACCGTTGCGGTCTGTTGGCTAAGGCGGCCGCATCAGTGGCCGCATCGCACCGCGCGGGATCGGCCTAGTGTGCCGCGCAAAAAGCGTGTGTCTCGCGCCACCTGCAGGCGGCTTATCGTCCGAAGCCGTCCAGTCCCTCCGGATCTCGCTTTTCACCCACCTTTAGACGCGCAATTGTGAAGCCGTAGCGATGAAACACGCCTTGGCTACGTGCCTTAGACAACTTAATCTCGCCAGACACATCAAGAGTACGGGTTCTTTCTTAAACCCGGATGCCAACCGACCGGTTACCCCCGGCACGGTGGACGCGCTAGCGCGATGAGCCCAATTCGGAAACACAAAGGGGTCTATCCATGTCAGACGCGATCGTAATGCTTGTTCGGGTTTTGCGGTTGTGGCCACATGTGCACCAGCCAGTCGACCCCGAGCTTGTGGCACGGCGGAAGCGTCAATTGTATCTGTGGACCGAAATAGCCTCCTGCCGTGAAAAATTCCAGCCCGCACGCCGTGAACTGATGAACCGATCGGCGGCAATGGCCAGTCACGGTTCGCGCATCACCACCCTCGGTCAGGAGAAATTGGAAAAGAAAGTCGGGCGGCCGATTGCGTTGGGCATGCGGCGGGCCTGCCAAATCGCGTTCGACCGGGCGCAAAGCAATAACCGTGCGTTGGCACCGTATGCACGCGAGGATTGCTCCGGGGATCCGAGTGAGGTCGTCAGATTGACCCGCGTTTTGAGAATTTGGGCCCGGATGGCTCGAATCAAACAACGCGGTTCCAAATGCGATTACCCGACCCAAAAACTGCTCGGTCTGTCGGCGCTTGCGGCGTCGGCGACCGACCTCCACGAGGCCGAGACCAGGTTTCGGGCGAGAGTTCTTTTGGAGAAGCAAGCCGGTGGTGCAGGCTATGGCGGGACCGGCGGCGCGCCGACCCGGCTCTTAGCGCACGCGCTTTGGAAGCGAATCGACACTGCATTGTGGATCGCGCGATCTCCCGATCATCGAGGAACAAAACCGGCTTCTGGCACCTGACGGATTGGTCGCCATCTTTAGGCGCTAAGTTGCAGCATCACCAAATGGCCATCTTGTCCGCTGCCCCCTCGACTTGCGGCTTTCTGAACGCTCCGCCTCCGACCAAGGAGGCAGGTCGCCAGCGGTTCACCCCCATTCGACGACGTCGTTTGCTGCTCGCGCGACCTCACTGAAAATCCGCAACTACCTCAGCATGAGGACCAAGCAGACCACATCCGGACGATAGGAATTTCGACGCGGTTGGCGCGCGGCTCGAATGAACCGCACTTGAGCCCACCTAATGAATACGGTGATCCGCGCGTGAAAATTTAACAGCACACCTCAATTCCTGCCCTCTTTCGCTTCGCCACTTGGCCGACGTCGACCGACGATGTCCCACCAAGCAATGCGTTTCCCCGTATGGCGGACCGCACGCTCCCTAGGCTCCTTTTAACTGCGGATGACCGCAGCCTAAAGGAGATTGTCGATGAGAGTTTTAATTGTAGGCGCCGGGTTGTATGGCGGCCTTATGGGCACGTCCCTGATTGAGGCGGACTGCGATGTGTCATTCCTAGTTCGCCCAGCTCGTCAGCATCAGCTCGTTAGCCGGGGGCTTTACTTGTCCAGCCCGTTTGGTCGGTACAGCAAAGCTGAGCACGCCATAACGGCGCTTGCCGAGGGGCAGCCATACGACGTGGTCGTGATCGCAGCACGTGCGACCCATTTCCAACTTAGCTTGTTGACTGCCGAAAACGCGATCGGACCCAATACGATTATCGTGTCGGCTTTTGATGGTGCGCATCAACTCCACTACTGGAACGAGAGCTTCCCCGACCACCTCGTCGCGCTGGTCGCCTTCGACATTCGGGCCACTTTTGACGCCGATGGTTGTATCCACCAACACGGCCCACGTGGCGATTTACGCCTTGGCTGCAACGCGTCAACAAGCAACGGTCAATTAAAGCCTCTGGTTGCAGCCCTCAACGGAAGGCGCTTCACCGCGCGACTAGCACCCGACAGCATTTTTGCCCGGGTTTGGGCCAGACACTGTTTTGCGTCTGCTGCAATTGCAACAGCCCGGCTCGACAAAATGACGCTGAGAGATTCGCTTCGGTTTGGCCGACGCGATTTGTTTCGGCAAATCCTCAAGGAGACTCTGGTCGTCGGCGAGGCGCATGACGTGAAGGGTTTGGGGTTCTTCGTCGAACGGTACCGTACCGGGTTTCAACGCGAATCCTTGCCGATACAAATTCCAGCTCCAATCTCTACGGGCGGCCGAGTGGGAGCAGAGGCGTCGGCACTTCTCGGATCGATGCTCGCGCTCGCTGAGCATCGCAAAGTCCGCACACCCGGCCTTCTAAAGGCTTGGTGCAGCGAGCCATAAAGCCAAATCAGGCCAACGGCCGATTGCATAGAGCGTCAGTGCAACAGACTGCTATTATAGACTAAATAATGAGCACGATGTGCACCATTCGACCGTTTTATCTATGTCGGGCAGAGCGAACCAGTCCTGCCCGGGTAATTCAAACGTCGACCTTCTCGGCGATTTCGATAGCGTCTTCGATCTCAATACCCAAGTAGCGGACCATTCTCTCGATCTTGATGTGGCCAAGCAGCAGTTGCACCGCTCTTAGATTTCCCGTGCGTCGATAAATTGTGGCTCACAATCGAGGCCTTCGGTTCGTCCGGTTTGGGATCGCTGAACCTGCCGTCGAGAAGAGCAATTGCTCAGCTAACAGACGCACGGGGAAAGTGGACAAAGACGGCTTCTTGCACTTGAAGAAGCGCTGCGTCAGTGCACGCCGTCGGCTCCGCACAGCGAGAGCCTGATCAAGCTTCAGCGAGGTCCCGTTGCAATTGGCGAGGTAACGACCTGCACCATCTTGCAAGTTCACTTAGTCTGCAGTTGCCACTTGCCCTCGAACGTAGCGCCCGTTCCGCAAAACTCGTTACAATCCTTTGTGGCGGTCACTTTCACGATGTTTGGACCCGGCACACTGACGATGCGTACCACGCAGCCCTTCGGCTCATCCATGGTCGCGGTCAGCCGCTCCTTGTCGTCACGAGACGCGCCAAGACCTGCCGAACAGGTGGGACTGTTTGGGGTTTTTGCAACGGTCGAGATTCCGATCTGGGCCGGTTCGAGACCGGTTTCGAGGATTGTCATCTCGCCTGACATGTCCTTATCGACCATCTTATACTTGCCGGTTAGGGAGAACCCGGGCGATTCTGCGATCGCCTTTTTCCAGTTGCACGCGAAGTCGGTGGGGTCGGTGGCCTTTTCAGCAGCCGCCTGACAGGCCGCAATGGCCGTTAGCGGCTTTGACGGCACCGCCTTGCCAGCGACGTCTGGCGCAGCCGCCGTCGCGCAGCCCGCGTTACCCTTCACCGTAGCCCGGAACACGGGCTTGCCCTTCATAATCAAAATCATCCCGCCGGACAAAACATCGACGCTTTCGCCCGCCTCGTCGGCGAGTTTCAAGTTCATGACGACAAACTCGTTCTCAGTCGGCATTTTATAGAGCTGATACTCGTAAAGGTCGAAGCCGGTGGTTCTGCCCCCGGTCGCAACGCGGCTAAGCGTCATGACCTCCTTGCCGATTTTTATGCGCGCAGGTTGGCGGGTGTGATTTTTTCCACTCAACGATTCGGCAAACAGGTAGGCGTACTTGTCCTTGTCAGGATCACGATCATCCTGCCATAGCGCCACCGAACAGCCTTGACTGCGATCGATCTCAGATTTCTCAAAAAGATTGAGATCGATACGATCGTCGGGCTCGGCCGAAAGTGGCGCAGCCAGCGCAACAATGCATGAGGCCAAAAGCCCAAAACATCCAAGCGTTCGCTTCATCGGATCCCCCTGGGCATGTCTTTGTCGGCTCGCAACGCAAACGACAGCCGCACGATAGGTAATTGCGCGTGGAGTTTATCGCCTGATCAGGCGATTCGCACTTGTCACCTTTTCGGGCGTTCAGCCCCAACGAGAGGCTGGTGGTGGTTGCGTCGGGCAATGTCGGCCCGAGACCTCCCTGTCAGTCTTTGCCCTTCAGAGCAGAAAGTTCAAGCGTGTCTGCGTCGCGCCCTCTCATGTCCGGTCCCAACTCAAGCCACTGTCGTTACGCTATGCAAACCGATGATAAAATGCGGGTCAAGCTCGGCTGTGACGCCCCTCGTTGGCTGTCGGCTATAGTACTCAGCAGCGGCCTAGGAGCAAGCCGCAGACCGCACGATCTCAAATCGACGCGATTGGCCCAGGGCTGACAGTCGCGCACGGAACATTTGGCTACGCGATCAGGGTACAAGCCGACGAAGATGCGAAAATGGCCGAGAACGTCGGGTTATAGGGGTGCTACTTCCATGAAGATCTCGACCACTGACTTCGCTGGTTGTGAAGGGTTCCAGACGACTGCCCGCGGGACCTCGCTGGACGCACGGGGGCCGTCGTCTGGAAGCCTCCAGGGAAGGAACCCGCGAGACGTTTGGCGCCGCCGGTGCAGCGGGCGCTATGGGGATT
>Ga0247843_1007191_pt1 | contig 13896 bp, 9 predicted proteins | sample LaCruzMarch2017__FD_192420 | JGI IMG/M metagenome (GOLD analysis project Ga0247843, IMG submission 192420) | Freshwater microbial communities from meromictic Lake La Cruz, Castile-La Mancha, Spain - LaCruzMarch2017_8m | ecosystem: Environmental > Aquatic > Freshwater > Lake | place: Spain...
AGCGGTGCTTTCGACTTACGACGAAGGGCCAGACTTGGTGTTGTACTACAAGCATTTGATGGTGCTAGAAGGCAACCCAGAATACGAGCATCATTTCAATAGCACCGACAAATTGAGTCTTTCCCAACGCGCCTTTCTGGAGCAACAATGGGAACAGTTCCGCGTTTGGTGGGATAACTGGGAGGGCAAAGCATGAAAGTGCTGGGCACATTACACGTTCTTGGTTCTTGGTTCTTTGTTCTTTGTTCTTTGTTCTTCGTGCTTCGTGCTTCGTGCTTCGTGCTTCGTGCTTCTGGGCGTGCCACCCAATTAACAGGTAGATTTTGTACTGCCGCTCACATTAACAGATAAAGGCCGATGGTTTTCCATCGGCCTTTGTCTTTGTTCCCTGGCACCGAGGCGAGTTTTGACTCGCCTCGGTGCTCAGTCTTAAGCTCTATCGTGAAGCACCGATTCTTGGCAATTGACCCAGTAATCACCAGTTTCCGGCTATATGCTGCTCCAACCCAGGAGGAAGGCCAGTCGAACATTCCCGCAAATTCTCGACCGACGACAGAGCTTTGAAATGGTTCGTCGTTGGACGAGGAAATACGCGAGTACTCGCTCAACCGTCAATGCCAATTACACCAATTTTTTGATATCCAAAAAATTCCAGCGAATTCAACTTTTCCTGTTTACTACAAACAACCTATCTTGCCTTACTTGCGATCTAGAAGGTGTTGCTTGAAGAAGTCCGTCATCATTTGATACTGATGATAGATTTGGTCGGCGTCGACAACTCCGTGGCGATTGTCTGGGTATACCATCAAATCGAACTTCTTATTGGCTTTCTGCAGCGCATGGACAAATTGCATCGTGTTTGCAATATGAACATTGTCGTCCATTTCGCCATGGATCAACATCAAACGGCCGTGCAAGTCCTTGGCGGATGTCACGACAGAGCTCGACTTGTAGCCCTCTGGATTCGAATTGGGCGTGTCCATGTACCGCTCGGTGTAGACGGAATCGTAATTGTTCCAGTCCGTGACTGGTGCGCCGGCGATGCCCGCTCGAAAGAGTTTACTGTGGGTCATGGAATACGCGGTAAAGTATCCGCCATAGCTCCACCCCCAAAGTCCAATGCGTTCCGAATCGACCCAGGACTGTTGACTGAGCCATTGCACCGCATCTTCCAAGTCCCTAAGCTCGGTTGACCCCAGGTCTTTGTAGATCTTCCAGGTATCCGAGTTCCCTAGCCCAAGCGCGGAACGATTATCGCACAACATCACGCAGATGCCTTGCTCCGCCAGATAGCGATGCCAAAGATCGCTTCGATGAGTCCATGTGTTCTCAACCGTCGATGCAGATGGCCCTCCATAAACGTAGATCAAAACCGGCATCTTCTCGCCCTTCGAACGCGTTGCAAAATCCACGGGCTTATAGAGCATCGATTGCATTGCGAATCCATCTCGAGCCTTGATTTCAAACAACTCCACATCACCCGCCTTGACGAAGTCAAATCGGTCATTGCGATATCCGCCCACAAAGCGAACGTTTTTCCCATCTTGATTCCGCAACCAGAGTTGGCTCGGCGTCTTTGCATCGCTCCACGAGTCGAAGTAGTAATCGCCTTTGGGATGCACGCTCACTTTATGAACCCCATTCGGTTCGCCGATCGTTTCGAGCTTGTTGTTCGTCAAATCGACTCGTAGTAAATCCAAATTGATCGGTCCAGAGCGATGCCCAAGCAACCACGCTTGCTTGCCATCCGACGAAACCCAATCAATGGATTTCACGTCCCATGCTCCTTCCGTTACGGTCGTGCGACTGCCATCGGTTCCAATCCGAAACACATGCCGGCGTCCTCCTGCGGAATCGCTTAACCACAGAAAACTGCCGTCAGGAAGCCATTTCGGTTCATCAATGACATTCACCCAAGCAGGTGAATTCTCCTGAACAAGTTTCGACAGTTTCCTTGAGCCAATATCGAATGCGCATAGATCCAGCTTGGATTGGATGCGATTCTGAATCTGAAACACCACGTCGTGCTTGCCTGGCAACGGATTCCACCCAACTCGAACGATCAATCGGTCGTCGGCAGGGTACGCATCCAGCGGAATCTCTTGTTGTTTGCCACTTGCCACGTCGACCACATGCAGCGTGACGAACGGGTTTGGCTGGCCGCTCTTTGGGTAGCGAGTCTCCTCGATCTTCTGTGCGAAGGACAGCGAATTATCGATTTGGAATCGCGGAACAGGAGTCTCATCCAGGCGAAGATAGGCGATCGAAGCACCGTCTGGACTCCACCAGTATCCTTTGAATTTTCCGCGTCCGTAGATTTCTTCTTGGTAAACCCAATCGAGCTTTCCATTGAGGATTTCGCCACCTCCATCGCTGGTTAACTTGCGGACCTCGGTCGATTCGCAATCCGCGACCCAGATATTGTTGTCATGCACGTACGCAACGTGCTTGCCTGTCGGACTCATCTCCGCAAGTTCTTTGGGTTGCTCTGAGGAATGTGTAATCTGACGAACCGTGTCGCGCGATGGGTCCTTGGCTCGTTCGGACCGGGAATCGCTGCCGGTTTGAAACAAATAGATATCGCCGTTGTGCTCGATCAAGGCGTTTTCGAAACGTGCGTCGAACACATTGATTCGCCTGAGATAAGCATTTGCTTGCCCATCCTTAAAGGCATCCAATTTGCTCAATGCGTCAACAAGTCGACTCATTCGGTCGAACGGATGCATGGCACCCGACTTGCAATCCACGGAGTGCCATCGTCCATCGTGTTGCATCAAGTAAGACTCTTGATCCGGCAACCATTTTGGCATACTTGCAGGAAGTCCTGTGTAGGCGACGAGCATCTGAGGATCGTACATCTTTGCCAGAGTCAGTTCCTCTTTGGCCATATCCTCGTTCACGGACTCAAACATGCCAAGCGGTTTCATGGTGGGTGGCACTGCAGTTTGTTCTGCCGTTTGTTTTTCGATACGTACGACAGGGTAAACGGAATTTGGTTGCAGGCTTGGATCGAAGAAATTCCAAACAGACAACGAATCATCTGAGTTTGGTTCAAGCAAATAGGTTGCCAAGACGCCCAGCGACTGCCGTGTGGAAACGAGCCATCCCGCCTCAGGTTGCCACTCCAATGGTTCCGTAGCGACCTCTATTTTTCGCAAGCGATGATTTTGAAACTCCGGCAGATCCTTTCGCGATGCGATTCGATATTGCGATGCGGGTAGTTTGTTCATGGCGGCCGCTGTTTTGGAGTCGAGCCACGACATGGCGATTCCGTGTAGCCTCAATCGGCCAGCCGCCCAAGCATTGTCCGCCGGAATGAAGTAGTATTCAGGCGCATCGACGTTCAAAAGGGATGTACCGACATTCACCAATTTCACTTCAAAATCGGTTGGAACCATTTCGGATTTGCGTTTTCGGTCTCTAGGCGATGGAAAGCGACTTGGCTTTCCTGATTTTGGAACGGCATGCTCGTGGTCATCCTCTTGTTCCACTACCGCATCGCTCGTCCCCTTAGTGGTGTTCCCACTCTTAGCCCATTCGAAGCCTTTCGCGATGGTCGGTGCTTCGTCTGCAACGATCTTGGCTTGGATCGAGACGGACTTGGGGGGATTATTGCCGTCTCGCTGAAGCATCGGGCCAAGTTTCTTGGCGTTATCCGTAAGCTGCTTCAGGCATGCGTCGACGAACAGATACGACGCATCGATGCGCCGTTGATAACTGGCGTAAGAGTAGGACTCGACGAGGATCCCGATTTTGCCACGGAGCCCCATGTACTCGGTCGAGTAACGAGGCTCATGTCCAAACGACTCCCAACGTTTGTGATCGGAGCTAAAATTGCCGTAATAGAATGTCGGAAATCCTTGGACACCCAATTCCTTGGTTATGGTTGGCAGCATCTCGCTTCGCATCCATTGGACAAGATTCTGATTGGCGGCTGGATTGTGTGGGATGTCGTAGGTTAGGTCGTATTGGTGGAGCGAACCGTTGGTTGTGTGTGTGTCGATCAACACATCGACATCCCATGAGTCTAACATTCGAACCAACGAACGGACCTCGGGTGTATCGAGTTTGATAAAGTCGCGATTGAGATCTAGCCCCATTGCGTTCTCGCGGGTTCCCATGCCTAGTTCGGGACCTTCCTGACCAGGCCGATGCAAGGTTCCGACGCGTTCGTTGCCATCGGCGTTGAAGTTGGGCACGAAAACCAGAACCGCTCGATCAAGAAATTTCGGCGTGGAATCCGCGAGCAAATCGCGAGCAAGGGCCAGGAGGGCTTCTTTTCCGTCACTTTCGCCGCTGTGTATGCCGCCGAGCAGTACGATCACGAGCCGACCGTCCGAAGGTGCCAGCGGAAGGATCGGTTTCTCTTCTCGGGCGAGAATGAGAGCTTGGATAGGGCGGTCTTCGGTGGTCGCTCCAATCTTCATTTGAGAAGCAAACGGGCTAGCATCATCAAGCTTTTGAAGGAAATCGAGCACTTCCAGTTCGCGGGCGGTACCAAGATAATTCGACTTTTCGGCAACGGTTTGCAGTGCCTTGATGTTCTCCGTGGGAGTGGGTTTCGATGGCGATAATGCTCCCTTTTCTTGACCGAACGCGTTGATTTCGCGTCCTAGAAGGAACAAAGCGGCAATGCAAAACGGAGCGGCCCAGCCGAGAACGACATTACGGCAAATTAGCATGGTAAGCCTTGGGGTTTTCGATTCCAATTTAAGGTATGTGACGGCTACCATGTTTCTAATTGGCCAGGGTAGGTTTTCACGGTTTTGCAATAGTTTAACTGGAAGCCGAGAAAGAGGACAAGGAATGCAAGTCATTCTGAAGACAAGCGCTGGCGATATCACTTTGGAATTGGATTCGGAAGCCGCCCCAAAAACCGTCAGCAACTTTGTGCAATACGCCAAGGAGGGTCATTACGCAGGGACCATTTTCCACCGGGTGATTAAGAGTTTTATGATCCAGGGGGGAGGCTTTGCGCACGGCATGGTTCAAAAAAAGAACCGAGAGCCGATCACGAACGAATCGTCCAATGGCTTATGCAATCTCAAATACACCGTTGCGATGGCCAGGACGAATGCGGCCGATAGCGCTACGGCACAATTCTTTATCAACACCAAAGATAATTTTGGGTTGGACAAAAAAATATGCAAGGACGGTTTCGGGTACTGTGTTTTCGGCCGTGTTGTATCCGGAATGAATGTAGTCGATAGCATCGAAAAAGTTGCGACCCAGAAAATTGGAGGTCACTCCGATGTCCCAATCGAAGACATCGAAATCAATTCTGTTGAAATTTGCGAAGCAGCTTAAGCTCCGTCCTGTGAATGACAGCCATGCTTTGGAACGCATCTCTGACTGGTAGCCTCGTTAACTCGGTACTGGTCTGTTTTGGAGCGGCGGGTTTGGCGGTGACAGTCGGTTTGAGCATGGCATTGCTGACAACTTGCTTCCGAGTGCCGTTGCGACACATTCTCAGCCTGTGCATGCTCAGCTTGATCTTGGTCCCCGTTTATGTGCAAGCGACCGCATGGAGCGCAGGCTTTGGCGTCCAGGGTTGGTTTCGATTGAGCCAAGTCGCGGCCGCGATCTCGCCTGTTAGGGCAATCGCGTCTGTCGTTTGGATACATGGGACAGCCTCCGCTCCCTTTTGCTTTTTACTGTGTTGGCTGGGGCTGAGCCGTGCGATGGATTTCAATACGCGACAAGCGCTGCTTGATTTCGGTCCTTGGGTTGCAGCGACACGGGTTGTTGTTCCAAAGGCTTGGCCTTGGATCGCGGCAAGTGGGCTGTGGACGGTCGCCATGACAGGGAATGATATGGTGGTTACCAATCTATTTCAGGTGCCAACTGTCACCGAATCGGTCTATCAACAAGTCCAGTTCAATGAGTTGCGTGGGTGGTCGATCGGTCTGGCTTGTTCGTTTGCCTGTCTAATCGGTGGGCTAACGATACTCGGGTATTTGCAGTTTGAGCACAGACTAGGAAGCGAAGAAGACAAGGTACAACAGCCATCGCATTTCCAAGCATTTGCATTGCGAGGATTCGCTCGTTGGTTGGGAGCCCTCCTCGCATGGTTGGTGGTTGCCCTCATCGTGTTTTTACCGGTAGCCAACTTGATCATCAAAGCAGGCTGGCAGGCACGCATGGAGGACGAAGTCGTGTCCCGAACCTGGTCGATTTGGACAATGATCCAGTCGGTCGCTCAATCGCGAACTTTTGCCCGTGAGTTTGCATGGAGCATTCAACTTAGCACCTTTTCAACGATCATCGCTTTGATTTTGGCTTGTCTTTTTGTGTGGGCGTGCCGAGGTCGGTGGAAAAACGCAACGATCGTTGGCGTGATGGGGTTCTTGTTGGCTTTGCCGGGTCCTATCGTCAATTTGCTTGTGATTCAGTTGCTCAATCGCTCGGAGTGGAGCTGGCTCCAGTTCCTTGCCGATCGAACACTGATAGGGCCCATTTTGGCGATGCAATGCCGCTGCTTACCGGTGGCTTTCGGAATTGTTTGGATTGCAAAAATGCGTTTCGATCACCGCAATACAACGAACCTCCGAATGGACCAAGGGCTGCCATGGAGGGTGCGAATTTGGATTTGTGCCAAAGCCATGGCAGCCCCATTTTTGGTTGCATCGGTCGTCAGTTTCTTTGTCGCATTTGCGGATTTATCGAGCTATTTGTTGGTTCAACCACCAGGCGTAACGACGGTGGCGATGCGAATGTTTGATCTGCTTCACTATGGGACCAAGAATCAAGAATCAGGCCTAGCACTGATTTTGGTGGCGTTTGGAGTGATTTCTTCGTTTGTCTTGTTGCGCAGAATTGAGTTTGAGTCTTGACGCGAGTTCACTCATTTTGATACAGGCAGACAGTTTTTCAATGCGCAAACCAAACTCAAACGGATCAACCCATGCAAGGATTCAGATCAACGGATCGGGTTGCCGAATTCCGCCGTTGCTCTATTGCATGCATTCTGGCTGTTGCCGCTAGCTTATCTCTGGGTTGCACAGGGCCGCTCAAGGATCCGAACTCGCAAAGCTTATTCGTCAAAGCACGTGACAAACTCTTGCCGAAGTCCGATACGTCCGAGCGGCTGTGGCGACCGGACCTAGCCATCAAGCCCTTCGTGGAATTTCAAGACGAAGACATATTGATCATGCATGTTCGAAACTGTCGCTATCGGACCGAAACCGACTACGACGTACGTCACTACGACATGCGGTTTCCGCTAGCAGATGTTCGCACGTTAGACTTTTTGATTGTCCCTTTTACGAACAACACATTACTGGCCCATACCATGTTCAGCTTTGGCCTGAAGGATGGGCGTCATTTTATCATCTCGGTAGAAGCAAGACTGGATGAGGGGGAATCCTATTCCCCTGTTCGAGGCATCACAAGCAAATTTGAGTTGATGTATGTTATTGGCGATGAACGCGACTTGATACCACTCAGGACGGATGTTCGCAAAGTCGACGTGTTCCTCTACCCAGGTCGAGCGACGCCGGACCAAGTCCAAGATTTACTCGTCGACATGCTGGAGCGAGCGAACAAGTTACAGCGAGTGCCGGAGTACTACGATACGATTAACAACAACTGCACAACGAATCTGGTTAACCACATCAATAAATTGCGGCCTGGCCGAATTCCAAAGGATGTTCGTGTTCTGCTGCCTGGCCATTCGGACAAATTGGCTTATGATCTTGGTTTACTGGACGTCAGCGAGCCGTTTGAAATTGCCAGAAACAACGCACGCATTACGTCGCGAGCTCAGATATTCCGAGACAGTCCGGACTTTTCTGCACGAATCCGAGGAAATTGAAAGGATTGAATAGTAGATCCATTCCATGTTAGAGCCATCCAACCACGATCCGCTCGAATCGCAGAACAAGACTGCGTATGATCGAATGGCTCGATCGGGACATGTACTCGCAACGGTGGCGACGCCCGACGAATTACGTCGACCGCTTGAAACCATCGACGCTTCTGGTTGGCTCGGTGGATCGATTCGAGGCTGGCATGTGTTGTGCCTAGCCGCTGGCGGCGGACGGCACAGCGCTCTTTACCATGCCGCAGGAGCGATTGTGACTGTGGTTGACATCAGCCCTGGCATGTTGGAACTAGATCGACAAATTTCTTTGGAGCTCAAGTTCAACGTGCGATTGATTCAGTGTTCGATGGTGGACATGTCCATGTTGCAAGATGACGAGTTTGATTTGGTCGTCCATCCGGTTAGCACTTGTTATGTCGCGGACGTTGTTCCCGTGTTTGCCGAAGTTGCGCGCGTGTTGAAACCCAACGGGCTCTACATTTCACAACACAAACAACCGACCAACCTCCAAACTTCACTAAACGTTCGCGATGGCAAATACGTCATCGATACCGAAATCGGGCATACTGCCATCCCTGCAAAAGCAGACTCGCTTAACCCGTTGCGGGAACCGAGCACTCTTGAGATTGCGCATAGCCTTGAGTCTCTCTTGGGCGGCATATGCCGGAACGGCATGGTGATTGAAGATGTCGTCGAACCCAATCATGCGAACCGGCTTGCGCTATCCGATACAATGGGGCACCGATGCAGATTTGTTTCGCCCTATCTGCGAATCAAAGCTCGCAAGAAAGGCGTAGCCTTAACTCGCAATAGCTCCCTCATTCTACCCAAGTAGTTTCAAATGAAACCTGACTATGATTCACCGATGGAAGCCGAGTGCAAATACCGGGTCGACAATATCGACGAGACGCGTCGCGCGATCGTTGAATTGAAGGCAAACTTCACCGGTCACGAGCAACATTGCGACACTTACTTGCGCCACCCCTCTCGCGATTTTCGCGACACCGACGAGGCGCTTCGGATTCGTGAAATCGACGGCAAACCATTTGTAACCTACAAAGGACCGAGGCTCGCCGGACCGATGAAAATTCGCCCTGAGATCGAGCTCCCTTTGATTTCGAATACAGTGGATGACTGGATGAAGATCTGGGGACACCTTGGGTTTAACATTGCTTTAGCCGTCAGGAAATCGAGGGACGTTTATCAATTGGCAATGCAAACTGGCAGTGTCACGATTACGTTGGATCATGTCGAATCGTTGGGTGATTTCGTAGAAATCGAACGCATTGTGAGAAATCAAGAAGAGATCGAATCGGCACGGCGGGACATTCAGGAGGTTGCCAAAAGACTGCGACTCTCGAAAATCGAATCTCGCAGCTATCTTGGAATGCTACTGGAACGAGGATAACCGATTCTTCGCGAATCCGAAACCGAAGCGTTCAAAGCCATTAGCCGGTGGTTGAGCAACGGTAGGCGTGGGTTTGCGGCCAAGTTTCCACGCATGCGGGCTTGGTCACGTCACTGGGTGATGAATGCTTGAGCCCAGATTGCATCCGTCTGGTCGAGCGGTGGTTCGGGGAACGATTCGTACAAGTAGTCTTCATAACCGGCCGCGTCGTAGACTCGATCTAAGAGCGCTTTCAGGTCAAGTTTCGCGTCGGCGAAGTCTCCTTTTAATGGGACAGGAATGACTGGCAATTCATCTCGAAGCCCGATCGGCCAAGCTTCTACTTTGGGCGCATTCGCTTTTCGAAAAACCGTAACGCAATAGTCACACGCCGGTAGATCGTTGATGGGCAGTCGGGGCCCTCCTCGCAATAGATCAATCTCAACAATCGACGCGGAGCTAAACATCATCGTGGCTCGCTTCAACAGATATTGTTCACGATCTGGGCCGTACCGCTTGTTGCTCGGACTGAGCACCTCGATCATGGTAACCAATTGGCGGTCCAGCCGATCGCGGATCTCGATAACTGCATGCCGTTCGATTTCAACATCGGGAATTGTTGCAAGGATCGACTTGACTTGATTCAGCGCTGGATCGATGGTTGTGACAGATGACTCGTGGGCTGGCGAAGCTTCGAAGAGAGCGATATCGGGTTTTCCGAGGAACTTGCCTCGCTCGTTGGAGGAGGGTTCATGAATGAAAATGCGTTCTTCAAGTTTGACCAAGAAATTGGGGCGCACCTGGGTTGCCAATGATTCGCGAATTTGCGTCGCGAACGCCATATGAAAATCCTCCCAAACAGACGGCTGTTCTAGATAAGGGTTCATCCCGGGAAAAGGCGAGGGCATAATACAGTCCACAAGTTAGAGCACGATTGCGTCGACCGTTCCATTGTAACTTATGCGAGGGCAACGAACCGCGTGCAAAACCGCGATGTTTGGGCTTGCCCCGGTGCGATGAGCGCCGGCCTCGACTAGCCATAAAGCATAACAAATCCCCAGGGCAAGCCTGGGGTATTTCAAATCCCGACAGCCTTGCGGGCTGTTGATTTAATGGTACGACGGACTTCCTAGTCCGTCGAATTCCCAATTGACGGACTTGGAAGTCCGTCGTACCGTCCTTACAAAACATAAAAAACCCCAGGGCAAGCCTGGGGTGATTCGAGTCTCGCCGGCCTTGTGCGGCGGCGAGTGTGATGATCGATGCCTAATCGTCAAGCAAAAAACTAAGCTCGAGCTGCCAGCTGCTTTTTGCGTTCCGTGATAATGTCGTCTTGCAAACTGCGTGGGACCGGAGCGTACTTCGCGAGTTCCATCGAAAAGGTTCCTTGTCCTTTGGTCATGCTGCGCAAATCCGTCGCGTATCCGAAGGTGTTCGCCAAGGGGACTTCAGCGCTGATGTACGACACACGATCGCGGGCATCGGTTTGAGTTACCAAACCGCGTCGCGAGATGATGTCGCCGACGACGGAACCCTGATCGTTCTCGGGGCACTCGACATCGCACTTCATGATCGGCTCAAGCAACATTGGGTTCGCTTCACGCATGGTTTCGCGGAAGCAATCGCAAGCTGCGATGTAAAACGCTCGCTCGCTGGAGTCCACATCGTGGTAGCTACCGTCCTCCAATTCGATTCTGACACCCACCACCGGAAAATCTGCCAGCGGACCCCTTGGGAGCGAATCGCGAAAGCCCTTTTCAACAGGTGGAATAAACTGTTTGGGAATACGACCACCCGTGACGTTGTCTTCGAATTCGAACGTCTTTTCCCCGTCTGGATCCAATGGAATCAACTTACCCACGATGTGAGCATATTGTCCCGAACCACCGGTTTGCTTGCGGTGTTTGTAGTTGAAATCGCGAGCCTGACCTGGTGCTTCGCGATAGCTAACCTTGGGCGCACCCACGTTGACTTCGACTTTGTATTCGCGTCTCATTCGCTCGACATAGATTTCCAAGTGCAATTCACCCATACCGCAAATGATCGTCTCTCGTGTTTCCTCGTCGTTGTAGACTTGGAACGTTGGATCTTCTTTGCGGAACCGGTTGAGCGCCTTGCTCATCTTGTCTTCGTCCGCTCGAGTCGCTGGCGTAACAGCAACCTTGATAACGGGGGAGGGGACGAACATGGTTTCAAGCGTACAGTAGTCGCGTGTTTCGCTGTAGGTTTCACCGCTAGCGCAATCGATTCCCATGATCGCAACGATATCGCCTGGCTCTGCCGAATCGACTTCTTCCCGTTTGTCCGCGTGCATTCGGACAATTCGGCTGAATCGCTCTTTCTTGCTCGTGCGTTGGTTGATGTAGATTTCGCCCTTTTTGATGGAACCTTGGTAGATCCGCATAAAGGTGAGCTGTCCGAACGGATCTTCTACAATCTTGAAGGACATTCCAACGAACGGAAGTTTTGGATCTGGTTTCAGTTCGACTTTGATCGATTCATCGCCGACTTTTCGTGCCTTGATTTCGCGTTGTTGCGGGTTGGGCAAGTACTTCAAAACAGCGTCCAGCAGCAGTTGAACCCCCTTGTTCTTGTAAGCGCTGCCGCAGAAAACTGGAGTCATGCGCAATTGCTGAGTTGCATCGCAGCAGACCTTGTGAATCAATTCGGTTGGCACGTCTTCTTCGCTCAGCACCAATTCCATCATCTCGTCGCTATACATCGACAGCGATTCAAGCATCTTGCGACGCATCTCTTGCGAGAGTTCGAGAAGATCGGCTGGAATCTCTTCTTCGCGAACGATTTCGCCGTCGTGACCATCGAAGTAGTAAGCCTTCATCAAAACCAAGTCGATCACGCCAGCGAAGGTTTCGCCAGCACCGATCGGGATTTGCATCATGATCGCATCGGCATTGAGCTTGTCGCGAACTTGCTGAGTCACGCGAAATGCATCCGCGCCTGTTCGGTCCATCTTGTTGATGAACGCAAGACGAGGGACTCCGTATCGTCGCATTTGACGGTCTACGGTTAGGGATTGGCTTTGAACGCCACCCACGGAACACAGAACCAAAACCGCACCATCGAGAACGCGGAGCGAACGCTCAACTTCGATAGTGAAGTCCACGTGGCCAGGCGTGTCGATCAAATTGATAATGTGATCTTTCCATTGCAACTGAGTCGCAGCACTGGTGATCGTGATGCCTCGCTCCTTCTCCAGTTCCATATAATCCATCGTCGCGCCATCGCCACCACCCTTGACTTCTTCAATTTTGTGGATTCGACCTGCGTAGAACAGAACTCGCTCGCTGAGTGTAGTTTTTCCCGAGTCAATGTGAGCACTGATGCCAATATTGCGTAGTTTGGTAAGGTCCATACTCCACCCAGCTTAATGCGTTTTGGTATTGCCAAAACGCTACAAAAAAGGAAACAAAAAACGCCCAGTCGCGGGAAGTTGCCATCTGGGGCACTCGGCGACTAAGCTGAAAAAACACATTAATCAGCGCGAAAGTGTACTAATATCACACGATTATGAAAGGCCAAAATGACCTAAGGTTCGCTCCTGCTCCGTCCAGAATCGCAAGCTATCGCATTAAAACGCTCTGCTTGTGGGCAGTTAGGCCTTCTTTGTCCGCCAAGACAGCAACGTGGGGAGCGATCTCACGCAATGCTTGTTGGTCAAATTCGATCAGGCTACTCGATCGTAAAAAGTGGTTCGAAGAAAGCCCGGAAGCCCAACGAGCCGTCCCACCTGTCGGCAGAACATGCGACGGTCCCGCCGCATAATCTCCCAAGGCGACCGGCGAAAAATGCCCTAAAAAGGTTGCTCCGCTGTTTCGGATCTTGTCCAAAAGACGACGCGGTGCATCGATTGCAATCTGCAAGTGCTCAGGCGCAATCATGCTCGTTACTTCGCACGCTTGATCCTCATCTCTGCATAAAATCATCGCGCCAAACTCGTTGAGCGATGCGAGCGTCAAATCGCAGCGTTCTAGTTTCGCGAGTTGATCCAATAGTGATTTCTGGATGCGATCGAGCATGTCTGCATCCCAACTAATGACGATGCTCGCGCCCGGCGAGTGCTCTGCTTGGGCGAGCATATCCGAGGCAGCAAAATCGGGATTTGTCGAACTGTCTGCAATGACCACGACTTCGCTCGGGCCCGCGATCGAGTCGATGTCGACTTCCCCGTATACAAATCGCTTCGCCAGAGCAACAAATAAATTCCCTGGCCCAACGATTTTATCTACCGCTGGAATCTCTCGGATACCGTACGCCAACGATGCCACCGCTTGGGCACCGCCGACCGCATATATTTCGTTGATCCCAAGCTCATGGCAAACGGCGAGCATATCTGGATTGTATGCACCCAACGAGGTTGGCGGAGCAACAATCGCGATCTCTTGAACACCGGCACACTGAGCAGGAATCGCAGTCATCAATACCGTGGAGGGATATGCTGCGGCCCCGCCTGGAACGCAAATACCAACTCGACGCAATGGCGAATACCGCTGTTCTAAGACCACACCTGGACTCGGATTGGTGACAACGCTCTTATGCAAGATCGCAGTCTGAAAACCTGCAATGTTGGACCGTATTTGCCGAACAGTCGAGAGAAATTCCGCGGACGCTTGGGAATGCGACCGTTGTAGCAGATCGAGGGGGATTCGAAGCGAATCTGCCGATGATT
>Ga0247843_1007192_pt1 | contig 13893 bp, 14 predicted proteins | sample LaCruzMarch2017__FD_192420 | JGI IMG/M metagenome (GOLD analysis project Ga0247843, IMG submission 192420) | Freshwater microbial communities from meromictic Lake La Cruz, Castile-La Mancha, Spain - LaCruzMarch2017_8m | ecosystem: Environmental > Aquatic > Freshwater > Lake | place: Spain...
CATATTGGATTATTTTCAAGCCTACTCTTGTCAGATAGAGACTGTGAGTCCCAGCTCCACTGTGAGAGTGACTAGTTTTAACTGTGGTATGTTACAAATATGAACATGATTCCAGTGTCATTGTTATTGTTACACTGGATTGTTGGATTCTTGCGGCTATAGTAAGAAGTTATTATCACCATTATAGTTGGTCTCTGTTGGAGCCAAGCCTTGGTGATACTTGATTATGATGGTATGAGGGAGCTCATTCCCATCATTGATATGGTTCAATCGCTGGCTGTTGCTGAAGGTAAACAGACAGGTGTTTTGAACATGAAGGTCTCAGTTAATGAGGATAATTTGGGTGCATTGGTGTTGGCCGAGACGTTGACACCACAATTCACGCCACGTAGTAAATATTACGCGACTAAGACAATTTGGTTTCGTGAGGAAATTCACAAACGGGGAATCAAGCTTCTTAAGATCGATACTACTGAACAGCTGGGGATATTTTCACCAAGGGGTCTGTGTCAGCCCACGTTTGAGTACCTTCGGTCCAAAATCATTGGTTGGTAATTACTTTGAAATTTTTCGTTTCGTCCTTGTATCTGTACAGTTGTTATGAGACTACAAGTTTGAGAGGGAATGTCGATATAGATCTAGATGATCTTTCATATTAGGTGCATCATCATGCAGTCAGTGTTTTCTCCTGCGCTTTGAGTGAGGAGTGTTTGCTTACTTCAAGATGATGACTGTCATGTCAACATACATTTCTTTATCACTTACAAAAATGTGTAGATGAATGACAATTGCGTTTCGTTCTTGTAATTTGCATTGGTCGTTACAAGTTACAAGCTCGAGAGGGAGTGTTGATATAGGTTCAGTTGACCTATCTCAAGTGCATCACTTTACAGTTAGTCTTTTCTCCTAAGCGTCATGGCAAGGAGTGTTGGCTATACTTTATTAGTGATGACCATCAGGTGACACACATGCCTTTATTACTCACAAGGATGTGTGGACACATGATGACTACATATTAGATATTTTGATAAGAGGCGAAGCGCCTATCTTTGTTCGGGGATACCTGTTACTTGACTTGAAGCAGATCTAGAGTTTAGGATCCCTCATAATTACTAAAGAGCCCTTTGCATGCCATCGTCCTTCGTCGTAGTATAGCATCGTCATCGCTGCCAAGACGTCAACACCGACACCATATTACCATCTCCTCCTTTGTACGTACAATGCTCGATGGGCTCAACTTGGCCACCTGCCTTGTCGTGTTACCTTTGCCCTTGGTAACAGATGGTCCAAATATCTTGAATGAGATATCTGCATCTTCTTTAGTCAAATCACACCCACGGATCCCTCCCAGGTTGAGAATGTTGCCGAAATCTTTGGAGTTCGGACAGAGAAGAGCATCATAATACTTTCTCGCTTTCGTAGCTCTTGCTACTTGCACCTTGGTATAGGGTATCTTATTTTCTTCAACCGTCTGAACAAACGTGTTTCCTTCATCGGACCATTTAAGTACGTGCAACCCGTATTCGTGCATGACGAACATCAAGTCAGGCAGCCCGTGGCATGACCTGTGCACTACGAATGTGTTCGAATCTTCACTGTTCACTGTCATAAGTGACGCGAAACAATCCACACATATTCTTGAGGCTAACGATGCTCGTAATAGCTCTTGGGTCGTAGTATACCGTGTTGTCTTGTCCCACAGGGTATAGACCAATTACATCAGCCTCTTGACTGATCTTCATTCCACCTCCGTTCGTGCTGAGTACTAAGTTCCTCCTGGCCTTACGTATGTTAGTCATTAGTCACATGCTTGGGATTGCAGAAGACATCGTGTGTCAACTGACTGTCTAATAGTATCTGGGACTTCAAGTCCATAGACGCCCGCATTGCTAATAGTACTCCTGTCCAAAGTTTTGGACACATTTTGGCCATGAATGATGCCGCTGCCACAAAGCTCATACTACCCTCATCGTCTGTGAGGTCGTCATCTTCGTCACCTTCGTTTCTTGTAGTGACAAGACAGGCGTTGGTCTTCTTGAGCCTTCGCTTGAGCCTGGCATTCTCATTCTGTAGCTTGGACATACTCTTGTTCGAGGATACCGAGCTGTCATCGTCGTCATCTTTCTTAGACGACTTCTTTGCATCGCCCAACGCACCTGCAGCCTTCTTCTTGGCATTTTCGTCCTTACGCTTTTGCACCAGCTTGGACTTCGCTTCTGGACTCAACGCATTCCATTCTGCGTCTGGCAACCGAACCTTCGATTGTTTCTTCTTTCCTTCTTGAGCGAATGCCGTCCCTAGCGATACTTGACTATTAGTCTCGGAGACTAACGGCTTCTAGTCATTCATAATCTGCATGGCTGCCGGAAGGCTGTCCGGGAATGCACCATCTATCCCCTTGGCATGGTCATTCCTGATGTCGTTTTGAAGTTGTTGGTAACGTTTCCCACTCCTCATGAGGAACAACACTCCCAGATACTTGTCTTTTGCAACCTTCTGGGTCTTCGCTTTCTCGTCGGAAGTCAGAGCATCATATGTCTGTCCCGGATACAGAAGTACTGTTTCTGTATCGAGTAGGTATTGGTTGACAACCAAACATCCTTGGCGTTCGTAAATGGCTATACGAGTAGTAAATTTCTCATAGTACGTGCCAATATTCATGTCATCCCCCTGAACGAAGTGTAACATACTTCGTGACTCTTCTTGTACCGCCAGATACGGATAGTGACTTTCCGTCTGCTTGAGTACGTATTTCTCTATCAGTGCCATCAGCCTAATAGAATTGTAGCCATCCGAGATGGCCTGCCAATCGACGTCTTCCTTCAACTTGTCTTTCAAAGCTTGAGTATATTGCCCGATGATGAGCATGTAGACCTTACCCCGATTGTTAATGAGCCTCTGCTCATCCTCTCGGTATGTGCGATACGCGTTCTTTCGCGCCGCATCTTCGTCGAATGTTAGTGCCATCTCCAAATCTTCCGTGAGATTGAATCTGGCCTTGGCAAGATCGTCCTCGACCTCGTTCTTCTCCTTCAGGATAGCTCTATCTTGAGGATTTGCCGCCAATGCAGTATTGATCCCCGTCTGTTGTGCCTCGAGATTTACTATCTTGGCATTCAAACGGGTGGTATTCGCCAACACCCTAGCTGCGTGTCGTGCGAGAATGGCTGGATCTTGTGGAGGGAGAATTAGCACGGCGGTTACACTCGTTGCAAACTCTTTGCTCGTATCTTCACCAAGGGTGGTGCCAAAGTACGTAACCATGGCTTCCTTGGTAGTACGGAGCGTGTCTCCATCTCTGGCCTTGTTGCCGGAGCTGATGGTGAAGATATGATTGCCTAACGCGGCACATGCTCCTACCTCACCGGCACAACGTGGGACTGTAGGGTCTCCTGACTTACGTCCGCCCTTTCCACGCCCAGATGATCCATTTCCGCAACCTCCTCGGCCGCTTCTTCCTGCTCCCTTACCCATTGCGCGATAGGGGAGGCTTAATTACTAATTGCAAATACTTGCCTTTCTAAATGGAAGTATACATTTCTTATATTTACAGAGAGAGTGTTGGAAGACTCTCGAGACTGTCCTGTCTCGCCTGTAAACCCGATTTGCCCGAGTCGGTCGGATACGCTCCACGTAACTTGTATAGAGCCGCTGCAACCGCTACCTAGTAGGCGGTGTGCCGGCACGAGTTGTAATTATTAGGACGCTAACAATTACACTATTGTTATTCTACTTCTAAGTCTCTCTCTGTAAATATGAGCTCATGCACCACTTTACCGATTACTAGAGACACGTTCTAACTGCTTTCCTCGCCTGAGGAAAACTCCATCTTAATCAAAATCGTATTGGGAAAAGCACTAATTCCATGTCCGCGAACCATTGCAAACATACCTGAATCTGCCATAAAAACCAACACATCCACCCTTGGAACTGGAACAGTTGCTGTTGGTGTTGGATGCATTTTGATAGTTTGGCGATCGTTTGCGAGTGCTAGCTGCGTTGCTGCTGCCGCTGCTTTTGCTGTTGCTATTTGATTGAAAAGTTTGCCTAACTTTGTTAAGCCCTCCGCTGCTGCACTATTCGCTGGGATGTTACCTTTCAGTGCTGTAGTCAACCGCTGTGCTGCCTCTACGACATGCGATTCTGGTGACATTGTTGGCATTGTGATGTACTTGTGTCAAAAATACACATGGTCGCTGATCCGCGTAGCCCTTGTACTTGCTACGTAGACGTTATAACACCGATAATGCTCCAACGACGTACCAAGGCTAAAACCTGATACACTCCTCATATCCCACATTCCTCTAACGCCTGGTTTGACATGTATTTCTACTGCACATCCGATTAGTGCGAATGGGTGTCTCATGTAAACATGATGACCATGCACATGTGCGAATGCTGATATTTTTGGCGTGATGTTGGATTGACGCAGCAGATTCAGAGTGAGTTCTGCTTGTGGCACAAATTGGCACCACAGCCTGATTGGACAGTCGTCGCTGACTCCATTTGCGATTGAAATCATGTGTGATTTGAATGTTTGGATGCCACGTTCTGCTATGTTTCGCCTGTGGTTGCCTGGTGGGACCAACTCATGAGTCATTCTGTTCAATGCTATACGAGCCTTGTATGCTTTTGATATTTCATTTTCAAGGACGTGCTTCCGTAATCCCAGCTTGGCCCGCTTCATTCAATCAATAATCTTTTGATAGGCATGGATTCGTTCACTATCTGTCTTGTTCTTCATTGTCTCGGCAAAGATATAGTTCGCATCCATATGTACTGCAACCATGATAATTTTCTTCCCAAATTGCAATATGTAAGGGAACGCCCCAGTGTCATCGCTGTAAATTGTCTCCGACATATCCCACACATAAAAATACACATCGTTGTGCTTGATCGGTGGCTCATATGCAGGCGGATTGCTAGTCTCTCCTTCAATTTTGATTCGCGTTTCATCGAGAGCGACATTCTCAAGTGGGTTGACTTTGGTGGACTTTATTCCTTGCCTCGGTCCCTTCATATGTCCCTTCTTTGCCTCGATTGACTCCGGGTAATGCTTACTCATCATTTCATAGGTCAATCCTGGCCAGGTTGAGTAATTTCCGTTCCCGATTGCCTTGAGGAATGGTGCCTTTTCCGGGAAGCCTGCTGACGCATGATGCCATCGTGTCGTCTCTTTAGCACTTGGTAGATCGAAGATGATATTGATTTTGTCATCTACGTCTTCAGGTGTGCTAGCATGTTGGCTTGCTTCCTGCTCGAGTGGTGTTTCCCATAGTCCTGATTGCTTACACCGTGGTGCTATTAACACTGGCGGCTTGGATGCAATGAGTGTTGTTGTTGATGCATCATACACACGTGCTTGATTCTTGTCAAATATTGTTGTGTATCCTGCATCCGCAAACTTCGACACGCTTAATAACGGCTTATGTAGCCCTGGTATGATATTCATCTCCAACGCTCCATCCCGTAGATCGTGCTTTAACATCATCTTCTTCGTTGCCTTTTGCGTCGTGCCGTTGGGAAACATAAACGTTTTGTTCGACGATTGGCCGGTATCGAATAATGCTTCTTCATCCTCTTCTCCTGCTGCGCCTGATGTTGCACCTGAATCTAGTATAGCTAGACGCTTTTCTAGAATCTTAATCCAACGCGGATCCATTTCTTTTGGTTGTTCTATGTTCATGATGTGGTAGTCTTCTTCTGACTCCGAGTCATCGACTTGCTTGGTTAGCGGGGACCAGTAATTATTAACTAGTGCAGTATAACATAAATTCTCTGCTACTAATGTATTATCAACTACTGTTTCTGTCCCCGGTTCATGTCATAATCCTGCCGCAGCCGGCTTATACCCTGCAGGCCGTTTATCCTTGTTGGCCTCCAACTCCAAACAGTCTGCCTCCCGATGCCAACCCCAACGATGACAATTCTTACACTTGCTCTTCTCCGTCTTACGCTCAGACGGCGTTATCCCAAACAATACTGTTGGCTTGTGCTTGGGTTTAGGGTCAGGGACAATGCCAGGCACGATGGGTATGTTTGGGTTGTGATTCTCCTTGTTCTTCTGCTTGAGCAATCCCTCATACTGCGTCTGCATCTTCGTCATGTTCTCCATGATCTTCTTCATCTGCTCGTCGTGCTGGGTCTGCATGAGCACGAATATCTGTGCGTTCTGCTCCGCCGCCTCCGCTTCCTTGGCTAACATTGCAGCTTCTTTAAATGCCGACTGCTTTGCCGTCATTTTGTTATATGCCTGCTGCTCCTGCCACTGTTGGGTGAAGTAATCCTTGATGTTGGTCCACGTCTTGTCCGCGGGGGGTTTGTTCTCCCAAGTGCTCATCTGCTTACTCGTGAACTGCCCACTATCCCACATCATCGCTCTGACTGCTAATACCTTCCGTCCGGTGGGCACATCCAATCCGCGGTCAGGTAGTGTTAACTCGAACCTGTCGATGATCGCAAAGTATGCTTGCAAATCATCCGATCCGTCCCATTTGGTAGCTCCCCCTCATTGAGATACTCTTGCTTATCTTTCTTTGTCATCTTCTCCGCAGTCTTTTCGTAGAGGTGAGTGAATAGCTCCTGTACTGTGCTGTTGCTGTATGCCACGTACGGCTTATTTAACGCTTGAATGGCCAATTCCCCCAGTGCTCCCCCAGTGCATATGATGAAGTCTTTGGATACTTGCTGGACGGTGAGGTAGCTTTGATAGTCCGTCTGTAGACGCATGTGGTTGGTGACGATTTGCTCCCTCTGCGCCGCCGATGCTCCCACTGCCAGCGCCGCTTGGTCGTACGCTCCTGGATCTGCCACAATCGCATATACGAACGTGTTATCGTTGATTAGTATCCGATTTTTGGAAGTGTTTGTTAGGGTTAGGGTAACAAAGATTTTTGGAAGTGTTTGTATATTATATTGCGTGCTGTATTCCCCGCCCATTGTTTGCTTCGTTACTGTGATAAGTCCAAGCCTGCTATGGACAAAATATATTACCTCTCTTTCTAAATCTGTGGACAGAGAAGGTACGTGAGAGTAATGGTTATAATTAAAAATGGATGATAATATATAACATACCCTGACCGGCGCAATTCTTGCGATATTGGTGAAGAAGAGAGAGACAACATGTTCCCCCCATGGAAGCAAAATGTACGAGGAAACTTAGCCATCAATACTTGCCCAGCCTTCTGAACATTTGATGCACCGTCGAAGAAAAATAGATCAGTCAATCACATTTTTGGGTCGTATTCCATCACCTTCTCATCAAAGATTCCTGAAATGTATGCGGCATCCTTCTTCCCTCCCTCAGCCATGTGTGTCGTACAATCAATAATACCTACAGTCACGGGAGAAGTCGTACCAGACATGGCAAGAATATTCATCAGTGGCATTCGGTGTATCGTTGCCCCATCGCCCATAAACGTAAGTCCAAATGTACCAGCCTCCTTCAGTAACTCCTCCTTGTTACACTCATGGTCATCTTAAAATTAAGGTCAAGAAGCGGACCACCAATTTTATTTGCATTCGGAGGAACAAACTTGTCTCCAAGAAGACAACACACACTTATCAGTCGCTTGAATCGAGATGATTCCACCACTGCATCGGGGATATTCTCGCAATGAAAGAAGTCCGCGATTGCCATTTCCACTGTGGCATCAGTGCTACTCTGAATGTCCGACTGATGCATTGTTGACGCTGACCGTTGACCCTGCAAAGAAGTGGAAGATGAACTCCTCGTAGCTCCACCTGAAGCAGATGCAACATGGGAAGAAGAAAAACTGCGAGGCGATTTACGGACACCACGTACTGCTTGCACTTATCCAAGAGACTCTGAACTGCAGCCTCCTGCTGTTCTGTCACAGAGTCCCTAAGAATCTCGTCCGATTTTCTCTTACTATCAACCCTTGTGAATTGCCTATCATATGAGGCCTGGTATCGGTCTTGGTTCCGCGCACTAATAACGGCCTTGCAAATAGCTATGTCTCCTCCCTTCAATTTCAAGACATGCCTCATTGCCCTAGTTGCATGCCTAGGCTTAAAACTTAGACCACACCACTGACACTCCCACCCTTCCTTAGTACCATAAACACGAAAAGTATCAAGAGGAAGTCCGACTTCCCTACGTCCATAATGGGAATTAGGAATTTCTTTAGTGTATCTTTGGAAGTAGCCTTCAATAAAGTGAGCAGGCACTGGTATTCTTTTCATCCGAGCCCAGGAAATTACTTGCTGATGCAGGGGCCGATCTCAGAAGTCTTGGCGTCGGTATGTTCTACAAATAACTTCAGGTGGTTGAAACAGAATCGAACAATGTGCTATTGGGAGCACCAATGACAATGGACCCTAACGAAGTGCAGAAGCAGCTTGAAAAGTTACTTATGGAAATTGAGAAAGGAAAGGACTATAAGGGCCCCTGGAATCTGCCATTCAAGGTCACCAAAGATTTCGCCTTGGATATGCCGTGGGAATCCGAAGAAGATAAGAAGAGGAGTAGAGTTCCACCGTTGGCGAAGCAGGTGTTCCAAATCCTAGTGGTGACAAAGAACTCGGATCGGATTGTCCTAGGCAGGGAACTACTCTAAGAACTACACGTTGATTCAGCAAAATGAATCGACGATGATAAGTGACAAGGATACAAAAGAAAACTGTGGGCTATTTTATACTATCTAAAATGAGTGTAGAATGCACGTGCGTATCCTCGCGCGCATGCATCGGCACGAATAAGAAAGGCGCGCATATCCTAAAAAGCGCGATGCGTAGGAACTACTCCTAGAGCATCAATATCGTCCAATCGGTATCAAGAATGATCCGAACGTTCACGACGTCCTCGCGACACTCGATGTAATAATCGGGCGCACCACTCTTGGGACAATTTTTATACAGGAAGAAGTCCTTTCTAATAACGAGAAGATTCTCTACTCTTCTCCATAACGTTTGGTGCACTACCTAGTTATGTACATCACATCATAGCATACGTATCGTCCTACTATCGCGGTACGTAAATATATACGATACCATGGCGCCTATGTCACTCGCCCCCATGAATTAACATTCAGGTCACACGTAGGAAACCACTTGGGATAAAACCTCGTGCGGGCACTAAGAATTAATTATTACAACTTATTCACGTAAGGAGGAACGACCCAGTGGAAAAAAAAACCCTCTTACTATTCGTCACATGATGGAGGAACAACCCAGTGGGATAATAAAACCCCTCATCAATGTGGAGGACATAATGTGATGGTGGTTTTTCAATTACCACAAACAGCGTAAGTCTATTACGACAGGAGACATACTCGTTTTAATCCAATTTAACTAAGTATATTTTGGTTACCAATTCTTGTTTATACTTTGATTTTAGTCAAAAAAATGGTTTCACTTGTCATATTTCAGGCCTTTTAGACTTGTTTCCGCGATTAACCCTGATTGTTCATTCATAAGATCTGAGACAATCGTCATGGATCGTATGATCACATAGACTTTTTTGCCGATATTACCTGCTTCCGTACTAGTATTTTAACGACAATTTTGAATGCGTTTACGCAAGTTATTAGTTTGACGTTGCCTAAGTCTCCAATTTTCTTCCAGTTAGCTATGGAAGGAATGTCGAACAACTTGTCTCGTCCAAATATTGCTGCTCCTGGAGAGGCTTTTTAATACTATTTGTATGGTCGGCTTAACGAATGGCCCATGATGGTGTTGTTAGAACTGCATCAATGTCGCTAGGTGCTACTGAGTCTGCCATGTCTAGCTCAGAAGTTCGGATCAATTCTGTTGTATCCATTCCATTATTGCATTCGCTTTTGGGTTGTTTAATGCTGGTCGGCTTACGCTTTAGACCACATGACGTACATAGATCTTTAAAGTGGAGCTTATCTTGCTTCCATTATTGATATATACGTACTTGCAACGAGGATATCGACTGAACCAACATTTGTGTACTAAATTTACTTATCATGATTAAGGACTTGTCAAGTAAGTTACATTAGTTTATCCGATTGCTTCCTGAGTCTTACTATCGGCTCTGCCTACTCATTTGGTTTTACGGTCAGATCCAGCACAACTACGTCACGAGCTGGGAGGACAATTTAGAGCCAGTTATGTTTGGGTCCATTATTGTCGACAGTTACGGTCTATTACAGCCAGAGACATCTTTGCATTTAATTGTATACGGACCAATCAGGTCTACACATAACACTCCCCAATTGATTGTATAAGTCGGACCAATCAGGTCTACATCTAACGTTTCTCAAGGGATTATTAAAGTATTGATGGTACTTTACCATAACTGTGACTTGTTATTTGGCAAGATTTACACTGCTTTTAATTGTCGGAAGGATGATTCATCCTCATCCGGTACATCACTTGTGTCAAAGTTTCCTGTAGTCTATTAAGACCAGGATATTGCCAATATTGGTAATACCAACATAGCATTCCTTTGAAGTTATTCTGGAATGACAACCGTCTTTCCTTGCATAGCACTTAATTTCAACTAGCCTACTATCATAAGTCAGGTTTGCTTTTGGAGAGTTTAACTCCCTATTGTGCTTTAGCAATTTCTGGACTTTTTCTTGCAAATATCTTTGCAATATCTCTTTGTCGTTGCGATGTGGGAAACCATTTCAGATTTCGTCTTAGCTGTATTTGTGTGAACTATCTTAGTTTTGACACCAGCTTTGTTTCGATCATTCACCTTCACCTCTCAAACATTAGATTTCTTTGGATACAAATTCAACACCACCCCCAACAATAACTGGCCATCAGCAAGTGGGAAGCCTTGTGATATTGTAGTCTCAGACCAATCTAATAATGCAACAAGAGTAGCACTTAACAATACGTATGCAAGTGTTGAGCCCTTCAATTTCTGCACCCTCCACTTAATCGCAAACAGTAATATTGGGATATGATTAAATTGAGGTGTCAGTGGAGTAACGTCCGGCAGTTCAGATCCTGAGCCGCCCAGGGCAGTTCCAACCCTACAATTTCACTTGTCGTTTCTGCCACCTACTTTATGGTTAGAAGAACTCCTTAAGTGATCAAACAAGTCCTTCCAGTTGTTAACCCAATGCAGGTGTGAGGTGCTTCATTTTTCTCTCAGCAAATTTTGCTCAGTTTTTATTAGATGTCACTGTCGGTCTGCCTCACGTTCCTCTAGATACAGGCTTTATTTTATAATGTATCATCATCTTAAAACAATATGCCAGCATACAAAACACATGTTTTGATCCCATCTCTCAGAGTTTCAAACATTGGTCTACATCTTGACCCCAAATGCACTGTAGTTCTCAATTATAGTAGGACTGCCTCCTTGTCAGCAGTGCCAGAATAGTCAATGCTTTGCTCAATTCCATTGAGTCAGTTATCCCCTTCCTGGCCTTCTCCTTCTTCAATTCCTTGGGTGCTTAGGGTAATTCTGGCATGCTCATTCTATTATTATAGCTATTGTATTATCCTTTGTATTTAAGGCTTGCCAAAAAGGAATCATGGCCATAAATTAATACTGAAGTCCACAAGAATTTTGCCAGAAGTAAGATGAGGATGTACAGAGGGAGGGTTTCTTGGTTGCTATTTTTCATCAAGTACAAAGAGAAATGCTATGTTGTTGTTGATCAACAAAACTAGTAATCCAAACCCTACTCCCCAGTTGGTTGAAAGCATCAAGAAACTATCCGTAATAGAGTCACTCAAATAAAACACTCAATTCAGTCGAAATGACTCAATACTGACATCATGTAATAAAAATCGTTTGGCAACACGCTGCAGCAAAAGTTTCTTTCGTGTGCACTCCTCCCCATCCAGACCAAGTTCGTACAAAGTGCACATGTTGAATGCCAGTGCTTCAGTCAGGTACAGACATGGATCCTCTCGGATCAATCCCTCTAATTCTTGAACAGAAAATGCCATGTTACCTGAATATAGATGACACAGAGAGAGATTGTTTAGACATTCCACAGTCATGGACTGTTCAGCATCAAATCCTAACATTGGAGACGTAAGGTCCTTCCATGTCAGACATCCCATAGGATAAGATGGGAGTAAGGAGGAGAAACAAATGGGGTCTAATTGTCGCTGCTGTTCCAATGCATCACGGAAGCACTTGGCGGCCTCGGAATAGTTGTGCCTGGCGAAAAGGAGCAGTCCCTTGTTCAACCGTAGACGCACAAAAACTTGTCGAGTCAGTGCCGAACCCTTTACCATGTGAATAAGTGCGGTCATATTTGACGTGTCTACTTGCGAATTAAACTTGGTGGCATAACGACAAATGCTGTTCTGAATCTCGTCCGCAGCAGATATGGCGCCCGACTGCAATAAGATAAGGAACTGGCGCGATAGCAATTCCAAATGAGCCGCAGACACGATGACCTCTTTCATCTGTGAACGTTCTTTGTCACTCACTATCTCTCCTGAAGAACTGGTCTGGGTGCACCACCACTCTACTTCCTTGATTGCGCCTATGCCTAGACCATCCATCATCTGATCCAGTGACCTCAGTGCCAATCGCCATTCCCTCTTCCTAACAAAGGCATTGACCAACGAGTTGTCGATTGCAGCCGTCCCTTCTGCACTCCAGTGCTCTTCCCACGCGGCTTGATAGCGAATGGTGAACATCACATCAGTGGCTCTTGACGGCCTGTCGGTGTAATGGATCTGTTGCGCTGCAAATATCCGGGCACCGAGTGGCACCCATGACGGAATGACAGCACAGCATGACATCAATAACCCCAACGCTTCCACGTCCTTCCCCAGATTGACGTACCGTCGAAGTTTCAACTGTGAAGTGAAACGGAGCAATATCAACTCGCACGTTTCCCGATGCTTATCATCGTTAGCCTCTGGGCGGAAATACGTTGAAGACAAAGTGATCATTTTGGAGTAACACCCAGCCACACCATCGTCCATGTCCAGCCCGAGGAGGGCATCGTTCGTGAGTCGCAAGACGTCGCCCCACGCTCTCATAGACGCCATTGCCACACACCTCTCAAGGACGGACCTGGTTGTGGGCGGCAAATGCCTGGGTGAGGAATGGCCCGGAGGGTCGCACCCTAGTAAAGGAGTGTCAGAGTAATTGCCCCGTAAGAAGGAGTCCACCGCCTCTTCCTGCGTTGACGGACTTGTTGTCGACGACGACAGAATCGTCGGAAGTTGCTGTGATGATAGCCCCAGATGCATGGGATTGGACACCACATCAGGCGATGATTGCTTTATCTTCGAAGGACTGGACTCAATCTGCAGAATAATATCATCTCCTAGACAGGCTCTTTGTACACGCTTATCTGGCGTCGTTTCCTGTTCAGTCACATTTCCAACGCGCCTCCTCATTGCGTCGAAGTTGAATAAAATTTGTTAGGTACAACGGGCGGGAGAACACTGACCAGAAAACCAACGATCAAAACTCCACACTCCACAAGGCAACCATGGTGAACCGTCCACCGGCTTCATTCATCAATGAACGGCCGCCATTCAGAGCGGCCACTGCGCCGCGCCGCAACCTACCTCGTCGGCGGACTCAGCGGACTCGTTTGGTGGCGGCGCGGCGGTCGTGGGCGTCGGGGGCTGAGTAGCGGTCGCTTTGCTGTCGCCGGCACCTGTTTTTGCACTGTATGGGGTCGAATATTGGAAATACCCCCTCAATCAACCGGATGAGTGTTTTAGAGGCTCCGTCGAGCCTCATATGCATCGGATATCGTCGGGAATCGTCAGAATCGAGTGGAGAGGCGGAGAATTGGTCGAACTGTAAAATCGGTGGTAATATAATGCACGAATGAGTGGGTATGGCAGTAATGGGGAGGTAATTCACGAAATAATCGAAAAATGACACAACAAACGGCTACTAATTGATGGGGGGTGATACTAGGATGGATTCGGCGTGATGGAATGGCGAGTATGAGGGTGACA
>Ga0247843_1007193_pt1 | contig 13893 bp, 11 predicted proteins | sample LaCruzMarch2017__FD_192420 | JGI IMG/M metagenome (GOLD analysis project Ga0247843, IMG submission 192420) | Freshwater microbial communities from meromictic Lake La Cruz, Castile-La Mancha, Spain - LaCruzMarch2017_8m | ecosystem: Environmental > Aquatic > Freshwater > Lake | place: Spain...
CGCTCTGGCCGCCTCTGAAGTACCGATGATTGTTGAACCACCTGGCTTGTTGTCCACGACCATTGTTTGGCCAAGGATCTCAGTGGCACCCGCAGCAATCTGACGCGCCACGATGTCCCCACCCCCGCCCGGTGCAAGCGGCACAATCAGCCGTATTGGCTTAACAGGATAGTTCGCTTGGGCATGTGCAACCGACCCAGCGCTCAGCGCCAGAACCGTTACCGTGAGTAATCTATTGATGCAATGTTTGAAACCACCCATTTTTTGTCCTTTTATCTTTTTGAATCCCGCCAAATCAATATAATGCATTTTATATATCTGTAACAGATACAAAATCATGGTTTTTTATCATCTTTATATGATTTTTGATTTTATAGAATGCATTCATTGAGGGTTAAGACTTAGGCTTCAAGCTTAGACTTTTTCCGTAAAATATAAAAAAACCACTCCTTAATCAGAGATTTGAGAGAAAAATGCAAGCTGCGCGTGCGATATACCTAGTATTAGATATGCAAAACGATTTAGTTCATGCGGACGGTCCAAACGGCAAAAGCCCGTTAGGTGAGCAGGTGCGTAAACGCGAATTGCTTGCCAAGACCGCTCGCGCGATCAAGAAAGCCAGAGAGGCTGGGGTGTTAGTGGGTTTTGTACGCGTAGGCTTTACCGCAGGCTATCCAGAATGCCCACCCAATTCACCCGTATTCTCAGCCGCACCTGCCAATGGATTGTTCAAGCTTGGCGCCTGGGGTACCGAGATTCACCCTGACCTAGAGCAGCGCGAAGGAGATATCCAAGTCACCAAACACCGCGTCAGTCCCTTTTATGCCACAGGACTGGAGGCCGCACTGCGCGCCAGAAATGTGACCAAGATTTATTGCTCAGGTGTCTCCACACAAGCCGTGGTACAGGCCACCGTGCGCGATGGCCATGATCGCGACTATGAAATGATTGTGCTCGAAGATCTCAGTTGCGCGCATAGCGATCAAGAGCATGAAAACTCCATAGGCAGCCTCGCGCGTTTTTGTAAAGTCGAAAAGTCCGATACGGTGACGTTTACAAATCCTTGAGCTGTGCGGATCTAGAGCAACGCAGGTTCCAGGCGGAAAAATCTCTGCCTAACAAATAAACTTGATCTGACAAACACGCATCTCAAACTAAGGAACTGTGAGATCAAGACGCGATTACTACAATCAATTAAATCGAATGTTTGACTGACGGATCAGATCTCGTGTTTGTTTGGTTTCTGCCTGAATAAACGCAGCATATTCGGGTCCAATCGCTTTTCCAGGAATCATTCCCATGTCAATGATTCGTTTCTGCACATCACTCATTGCGACTATTTTTGCGGTGTCGTCATAAAGTTTTTTGAGAATGGCGGGTGGGGTGGCTGCGGGGGCAGTCACTCCGATAAAGGATTGCCAAATACACCCTTTGAAACCTTGCTCTTCCATCGTGGGGATATTGGGTGCGAGGGGAACACGACTTGCAGTCGTGACGCCGAGCGGTCGCAATTTCCCAGACTGGATCTGCGGCCATGCCGAGGCGAACGTATCAAACATGAAATCAAGTCTACCCGCCAGCAACTCAACCATTGCGGGTGAGCTACCCTTGAAGGCAATATGAAGAATATCCAACTTAGCTATATTCTTAAATAGTTCAGCTGCCATGTTCGCAGCCGTTCCGTTTCCGCCCGAACCATAATTAAGCTTTCCGGGTCTAGACTTAGCAGCCTTGATGATATCTTCAACTGTTTTGTAAGGACTACCGCTTGGTACCACCAAGACACTCGGCACGGTCACAACCAAACCCACCGGCGCGAAATCACGTTGGGCGTCGTATTGAATGTTCGCACTCATGGTGAGGGGCGCGATGACGGCATCGGGAGCGGTGTTAATCAACAGCGTGTAGCCATCCGCAGGACTTTTCGCAACATAAGCCGCCGCGATCGTGGCGCTTGCGCCTGGTTTGTTTTCTACCAGCACCGACTGTGAAAAAACCTCGGAGTACTTTTGAGCCATCATGCGGGCCAACGCATCACCCGCCCCGCCTGTCGTGTAACCAATCACGAGCTTAATGGGTCGATTTGGATAAACCGACTGGGCCATTGCCGCTGGGGATTGCAAACCGGCAGGTAAAAGCATGCTTGCAGAGAGCGCCGTCAGATACTGGCGGCGTTGCGCCGAGAAAGCCTGGCGAACTTTGGATTTCATGATTGTCTCCTCGTTGTAATTTATTTATTACTGAGTATACTCATCAAATAAAAAAATTAAAACTAATGTTTTTGACTCAAAGTCAAACGTTTACCAAGAGACATGCAACACGAAATGCAAGACGCAATATCTAATGTCGCGACGTATTTAGAACCCTCAAGCCCACTCGACACTGCGGCAAGAATTGCTATAAACGATTTGCAGCCCATCGAAACGCATGGACCAGGCTTTATGATCCGCCGCCTACAGCAGGTCTCGGTTTCCTTTTTTCATGATGAGCTTCGTCCGCTTTCCCTGACACCCCTGCAAGCGACCGTCCTCAGAGCACTGGGTAAAGAAGATGGTTTGGATCAGGTTTCGCTGGCATCAAAAGCTGTCGTGGACTCCTCTACCATCAAAGATGTCGTCCATCGACTCGAGCAAAATAAAGCCGTTAAACGTAAACAAAGTAGCGTCGATAAACGAATGAAAATCGTTGAATTGACCGAAACAGGACGCAAGTTATTACGGGACTCAGTTCCCTTGGCCAATATCGCTGCTGACAAGCTTTTAGCGCCACTCACTGAACGAGAGCGCCAACAGTTGTTAAAAATTATCGCAAAAATTGTGACCGCGCATGACCCAGAAGCGGCTTCAGGCGGAAGAACGACTTGGCGCAGAAAAAAAACAGATCTTCAAAACACTTAACACTACAGCCTTTACAGGAGATTCAAATGGGTATGTTTAACACCAATCCAATTGGAAAAAATTTCGCCGGTGAAATCCCCGACCTGAGCTTACGCGGCGGAGTCTCTGATCAAGAGTACGAAGAAATCGAGCGTGTCCTTTCAGTCTATGGCGTTCTGGTTTTCCGGAACAAAGAGCCCATGAATGACGACGATCAAGAAGCGCTGATCAAGCGTTTCGGCCCCCCCGTCAATAGTGTGCTTAAAACAAAGGAGCCAGAACCAGGATCTGCACCTGCGCGTCCCCACTTTTTAGACATCGCCACTGTTGATGCACAAAATAACCCCTTGGCAAAAGACAGTTTCGAACATCTTTACCACCTCGCGAATCAACTGTGGCATACAGACGGTACGCAAATTCAACCCCCCATCCGCGTCACCATGCTTTCCGCGCGAGTGCTTCCGCCAAACCCACCCGACACACAATATGCAGATATGCGCGCAGCCTGGGATGCGCTGCCCGAAGCTGAAAAGAAAAGACTTGAAGGGCTACAGGTTGAACACAGCATTTTTGTTTCCCGCGCAAAAGTCGGGCTGACCGAATTTCCTGAGGAAGCGATCAAAATGCGCCCTCCGGTCGTTCATCCACTGGTTCGCACCCATCCGCGTACTGGCAGAAAATCACTGTACCTCGCCTCGCATGCCTCCCACATCATCGGATGGGATAAAGCCAAAGGGGAAGCGCTATTACAAGAACTGATTGAATTTGCCACACAGCCTCAATTTATTTACGCACATAAATGGAGGACTGGCGATCTGGTCATGTGGGATGACAGTTTCACCATGCACCGTGCAATGCCCTATGACGACCCACATCCCAGAAAAATGCGATGGAGTGGCGCGCAAGAACTCATGCCTGTTTAAATAAAAATAAAAGGCAATGCACTGATGCCTGCGATTTAATTGAGGAGACAACAATGGGCTTTAACACACAGGATGCTTTTAGCATTGCTGACTTGCGTGAAATCGCTAAAAGGAAGTTACCCAAAGGCCTGTTTGAGTTTGTAGACCGAGGCACCGAGGACGAGCTCGCGCTTAAACGCAACCGTGCCGGATTTGAAAAAATCTGTCTACGTCCAAGAGTATTAATCGATGTCTCAGGTCGTGAATTAAAGACCAAAATGGCGGGTCAAGACGTTTCAATGCCATTTGCGGTCGCGCCGACTGGAGCCGCTGGGCTTTTGTGCTTTGACGGCGAAATTGCCATTGCGCGGGCAGCCGCCAAGCTGGGCATTCCGTTTACCTTGTCAACAGCCTCCATTACATCGATGGAGCGTGTTGCGGCCGAAGCGGGCGGAAAGCTCTGGTTCCAACTGTATATGTGGCCAGACCGGCAAATGTCCTATCAACTCGTCGATCGCGTCAAAGCCGCAGGCTATGACGCCTTAATTGTGACGGTAGATACTGCGGTCACACCCAATCGTGAATACAACCGGCGCAATGGATTTTCTTTACCGATGCAAATCACACGAAGAAATATGATTGATGTCGCCCGGCATCCTGAATGGTTCTTCAATGTATTTTTGCGTTATCTGATGCGCTCTGGTATCCCCACACTCGAAAACTATCCTGCAGAATATCGAAGGAAGCTCACAGAAAAAGCCCCAGGTCAACAAGTCGGTTTGCAAAAAAACGATTCCCTAAAATGGGATGATTTGCGAGAGATTCGTAAGCGCTGGAATGGCACGTTGATGGTCAAGGGGATTCTCCATCCAGCCGATGCCCAAATCGCTCTGGACTGCGGCGTGGATGCGATCGTCGTCTCCAACCACGGTGGTCGAAATTTGGACGCATCAATTGCTCCCATCGATGCACTTCCAGATATCGTCGATCAAGTAAACGGCAAAGTCGATGTCCTGCTTGATAGCGGCATTCGACGCGGCAGCGATATCTTTAAGGCACTCGCTTTGGGTGCTAAAGGTGTTTTCGCTGGCAGAGCCCCTCTGTGGGGTGTCACCGCCGGAGGAGAAGCAGGCGCTTTGCATGCGCTCGATATTTTACGAGATGAACTTGATCGCGTGATGGGTTTTGCTGGTTGTATCACGCTAAATGACCTCAACCGCAGCTTGCTGTGGATGGATTCACAAAGGAGAGATGAGACATGAGCATGACATTCCACCAAGAAGGTAAAACCTTTGTCGCGTCAGTCACGGGTTTAGACCTTAGACAGCCTATTACATCAGAGCAGCATCGGGCTCTCGAAAATGGTTTAGCAAAATTTGGTCTGCTGATTTTTAGAAATCAGCCGATCAACGATGATCAACAGCAAGCGTTTATCGAAAAATTTGGTCCTCCTGTTGTCACAAATCTAAAAGAGCTCTCAACCGGACATCCACACTTCTACGATATCGCGACAGTGAATCCAGATGGGACGCCAATCCCTCCCGATAGTGTGCGTGGCCTGTACTTGAAAGCAAATTTGTTATGGCATACCGATGGCTCTCAAAATCAGCCTCCTATCCGATTCACTGCATTACATGCGCGAGTCTTGCCACCTGTTCCACCTCCGACTGAATATGCCGATATGTGTGCGGCTTGGGATGCGCTTCCAGCACGACGTCAAAAAGAAATAGATGGCCTCGTCGTCGAACACAGCATTTTCTGGTCTCGAGAAAAAATGGGAATCAGCATGTCAGAATTCAGTGCTGACACACTGGCCACCCGTCAGCCTGTCGTCCACCCATTGGTACGCACACATCCGATCTCTGGTAGAAAGTCACTGTACCTCGCATCCCATGCATCGCATGTCATTGGATGGCCACTTGAAAAAGGACGTGCACTCATTGAAGAATTGACCGATTTCGCGACACAACCTGAATTTACTTTTGCATTGCAATGGAATCCGAACGACCTTGCGATGTGGGATGACAGTTGGACCATGCATCGTTCGACGCCTTACTCTGAACCTCATCCGCGCATGATGCGATGGTGTGCGGTTAGAGAGCTTGAAGCAGTATAAATCTTTATATTTTCTCCTAATGTTTTGATATTTCAGCGTTGCATTCTCAAGGAGCTTCAATTGAATATGAATACATTTTCTGCGCTTGGCATTCGATCGATCCGAAAAACCATCTCATTATTTATTTTTGCATTGATCGTTCCGATCGGAACGATTGGGCAAGCACACGCCAATTCGTTTCCAACTAAGCCTATTCGCTTGATCGTGCCATCGCCGGGCGCCACTGAAGTCATTTGCCGGTTACTCGCAGAGAAAATGCAAGCTTCACTAGGACAGCCCGTAATTTTAGAGACAAGACCTGGTGGTGGCACAACCATTGCCTCTGCATTTGTGGCGACATCACCACCAGACGGTCACACTTTACTTTGCGCGATCTCTGCATTTCTAACAGCACCCCACTACTACAGCGAAAGTCGCTATTCGCCGCTGGAAGATTTCTCGCCCATTGCACTTGTTGTAAAAGTGGCTCATGTACTGATGATCAGGTCAGATTTACCCATCAAAAACATCAAAGAGCTGATTGCCTATGCTCAAAGCAATCCTGACAAACTAACCTTTGGCTCGTCAGGCATCGGCACCTCCAATTATTTGGGAGCTGCACTTTTCCAGAAAATGGCAAAAGTAAAAATGACGAACATCCCCTATAAAGGTGGTGGCCCTGCATTGCAGGACCTCATAGGCGGACGGATCGATTTACTCTTTGATGTGCCTCAGGCTGGCATTCCCTTTATCAATAGTGGCAAGCTACGTCCACTTGGAGTGACCACAGAGGCACGGTTACCCTCATTTCCTGACTGGCCGACTATTGAACAGGCAGGTGTACCAGGCTATGCCTCATTTCCCTGGTTAGGAATCATTGCTCCCGCAAAAACTCCAACTGATATCGTCACCAAGCTGAATAAAGCAGTCAATGACGCGCTACAGACACCCGAGGTCAAAGAACGTTATGCCAGCATGGGACTCACGATCGCTGGCGGCACCCCTGCAGATTTCAGCTCATTTATGAAGGCTGAAAGTCAAAAATGGAGCCCCATTATCAAGGAGCTCCAAAAGCAAGGACTCTAACACTCTAAGCAATATAGGTTTCAAGCGCCCCGATCTGTATGACCTCTGCACTGACGACATCGCCAGACTGCAAATAAAAAGCCATCGGATCGGGGCGTCCGATGGCTACGCCTTCTGGTGAACCCACTGTAATCAGATCACCACGCGCCAAGCCCATTTTCGACCAATGCGAGACAAGTGCCGGGAATGAAAAAATCAAATCAGAACAACTTGCTTCTTGTCTAACCTCACCATTCACCGTCAGTTTGACCTTGAGCACAGAAGGATCGGGCACCTCGTCTGCCGTCAGAATCCACGGACCAAGTGGTCCCAATTCAGGATAGTTTTTTCCAAGCAAAATCGATTGATTCGCCATCTCTTTACGCTGCATTTCACGAGCGGAAAGATCATTTAAGATGGTGTAACCAAAAATCGCTTTTAAGCCATCAGCCTCATTGACATTCGTGACCGATTTGCCAATCACTGCAGTCGCTTCGACTTCATAGTCAAACCATTCGCACCCCAGCGGACGATGCACCGTCGAACGTGTTGGCACCATGGAGCTGGCTAACTTGATAAATCCCATCGGGATTTCACTGTGAAGTTTTGCGCCCTGCTTCGTCCAATACTCAAGGGTCTCGGCACGGTGAGCTGCAAAATTTCGGCCACCGGCAATACAGTTCCGAACGTTGAGTGGAATCATCCACGGAATACTTTTTTCATCAGCAAACCAGTCCGAGTCCCCTTGACGCTTTGCCCATTCGATCACGTCATAAGCACTGTCTAACGCCTGAGTACCCGCATCAATAAAACCATCCATATTCACAGGGAAAGCTTGATGTTTATTTTGTGCTAATGCAGCTCGCACCAGATCCAAAACCTTTAAAGCCTTTTTCTCACCAACCACAATGCCCAAACGTTCTTCGCCATTGGTACCCTGATAGCGTCCGATTTTCATTTTCACCCCTCCTTGTTATTGATAGCATAAGCGAAAAGTTGATCACACTTTTATACTCAAGCATGCTACAAATTATATTAATGATTAAAAATAAACAATCGTGCCATTGACATGATTTTTATAAAAACGAAATTTAATGGAGACACTCTTTGAACAAGATTCATCACCTTTCTATTGCACTTGCCACCATCGCGAGCGTGATGACAGTCACAGCACCCGCTTTTGCAGACTCCTATCCTACTAGAGCGATTAAAGTCATCGTACCTTATGCACCAGGTGGCGGTGCTGATTCATTTGCACGACTAGCGGCACCAGAACTTGAAAAAATTCTTGGTACTCAATTATTAATTGAGAATCTTGGTGGAGCGAACACTGCAATTGGTGCACAATCCATGGCACGGTCCAAGCCCGATGGCTACACTTTAATGTTTACGACCGACTCCACATCCGTCGCCAATCCTCTCCTCTATAAAAATCTCACCTACAATCCTAGCGAACTCGTCCCAGTCGGTACACTCAACGAAGTCGGGCTAGGCATCGTCGTTGCTAACAGCCTGCCAGTTAAAAACTTTAAAGAACTGGTCGAGTACACAAAGAATTTCAAAGGCAACCTGGCATATGGATCGTATGGAATCGGCAGCCAAGCCCACATGATGGGCGAAGCCTATAACAAACTCACTGGCTCCAACGTCATCCACGTCCCTTACAAAGGCTCAGCTCCCGCTGTGACAGATGTGATGGCTGGTCAAGTCTTGTTTACGTTTCCAGCCCTGATTACCGTTCGCGGCAATATCCAAGGCGAAAAAATCAGAATGCTTGCAGTCACCAGTAGCAGCAGATTACCGAGCTTGCCTGACGTGCCGACCTTCAAAGAATTAGGCTATGAAAAAATGTCAGTAGGTGCTTGGTACGGTTACTTTGCCCCAAAAGGTACACCTGACGCAGTCATTAAAAAATTTAATGACGCACTCGCTACGCTTCTGAAAGACAAAACCTTTGTCGATAAGCTGATCGAGCGAGGCGCAATTCCGTTGAGCAACACCCCCGCTCAAATGGCAGAGCTTATTGAGAGAGATAAAAAATTTATCGCTGAGGTTCTAGAGATGACTCAAATCACTGCTAACTAGCTTTAAAAAAAGGGGAGGTTTCAATATCTAAATCAAAACTGGCACCACACGCATGTAATCTATGCGTGTAGTAGCTCAGCTATCGCTCGCGCATTGTCCAAACAAATAGTCTAGACTTATCACCCCATTTTCATCAATCCAACGTGATCTTTGCATCCTCAATGATCTTGGCCCAGCGAACGCGCTCGTCTGCGGCATATTTTGTAAAGGCCTCTGACGAGCCGCCGATCGTGATGGCGCCTCTGTTCAAGAAGTCTTGTTTAAACTGAGGATCGTTCAAGATCTTAACCGTTTCGGCATTGAGCTTGGCAACGATGTCTGGCGGTGTGCCTTTGGGCGCAAACAAACCAAACCAACCGCTGACATCAAAGCCTGGCAGGCCAGCTTCGGCGAGTGTTGGTACGTCAGGCAAGAGCGGCGAACGCGTCGCGGACGTGACACCGAGAGCGGTTAATTTGCCTGACTGGATCAGCGACAAGCAGACCGGCAGGTTACAGAACATCATTTCAACGCGACCGCCAATAATGTCATTAATCACAGGCGTTGTGCCCTTGTAGGGGATGTGCACCATCTCTACACCGGCCATCTTTTTATAGATCTCACCGGACAGATGCATACTACCGCCCGCACCACTTGAGCCGTAGTTAAAACTTTTCAATTTTTGGAGTGCCAGCAGCTCTTTGAGGTTCTTGGCAGGCACATGCGATCCCACGACCAGTACGTTGGGCACGCTAATCAAGTTTGTAATGCCAACAAAGTCACGCTGTGGATCGTATTTGATATTTTTATGCAGCAGCACGTTAATCGAGCCAATGCTCGTTGCACCCACCAATAATGTGTAACCATCAGCCGGTGCCGAGGCGACAAAGGCTGCACCAATGTTGCCATCTGCGCCGGTCTTGTTTTCTGCAACGACAGGCTGGCCCAAGGCGGCAGAGAGCTTATTGGCGACAGTACGCGTCAAAATATCCGTGAGCGTTCCCGCTGCAAACGGCGCAACAATCGTGATGGGTTTGTTTGGATAGTTAGCGGCTTGCGCTTGCGCAAACGAATGAGGTAGCAAAGCCAGCGCCGTGAGGCTGCCTAAGCCCAATGTCCGCAGCGTTGCAAAGAGGTTTTTTTTCATGTTGATGTCCCTTTTAGCTTGTTAAAAGATGAGTGCACATTTTCCAATATAGTGGATCGGTTTTTTTAAAGATAGTTTTAGCAAGTAGTTTAAGTGACGTGCCACCGACGGGACTCAGTAATTTTGTTTTGCCCCATTTAAGGACCTATGGTGATAATATTGACAAGTAAGGTACATTTGGGAGCTTATCACCCTGCCCGCTCCGCCATATTGGTTCTGTCTAGCGCACGATGAAGCCAACACAGCGGCACACTCAGTCTGCATAAATTTTAGGCGCTTAAATGAAGAATCTAAAGAAAAAAGGCACATTAGACAGCGATATAGGGTCTGATTTTTCTTATTTGGATGATCTAGGCGCTTTGGCAAACGCGGTCTTTACCGCTGCCAACCCGGTTTGGGCTACTCTGGACAATGGGTACAGATTTACTGCGCGTATGGGTTCAGAATGGGGGCTGATCTTTAGTCCAGCCACCTTGCCTAATGATAGGCCCGCCTATACGGGTAGCGAGGAAATGCAAAGTGAGCTTATGCCGCTGCCAAAAGGGCCACGAGCATCAGCGCACAAGTCACCATCAGACCAGCCATTAGCAGCCATCGATGCTGAGATTTACATCGAAATGCTCAGTAATGATCCCGGATACACCGGTGGTGGTCTCTGGGGCATGTATGGCGATGCAACACCTATCGCTAATGCCTTCGGTAGTCAGGCTGGCGAAGCTTGGGCGGCCGGTTACACCGGCTCAAGCAAGAGTATTGTTGGCGTAATCGATACCGGTATCGATTACACCCACCCCGATCTTTATTTAAATGTATGGCTAAATCAGGGCGAGATTTCTAGCGCCTTGCGCCAGACGCTCGCCGATGTTGACGTCGATGGTCTGATTACGTTTCGAGATCTAAACAATGTGGCGAATGCCGCGCGGGTGAAGGATATCAACCTTAACGGCTATATCGATGCCGGTGATTTACTCAAAGACATTCGCTGGGAAAATGGTCTAGATGAAAATGGCAATGGGTATGTCGACGATCTAGTCGGCTGGGACTTCTCCAATAACGACAATGATCCTTTCGACGACAACAGCCACGGCACACATGTGAGTGGCACTATCGGCGCAATCGGGGGCAACGGTAACGGGGTCGCCGGGGTCAATTGGACCGTGCAGATGGTGGGACTGAAGTTCTTATCGTCTACAGGTTCTGGCACCACCTCAGGCGCGATCCTAGCACTCGACTATTTTACCAATTCGGCGACTCAGGCAAGCGCAGGTGAAAACTTTGTTGCCACCAACAATTCGTGGGGTGGCGGTGGCGCCTCACAAGAGTTAACGGATGCCATCACGCGTGCAGCGCTCCAGGATATCCTTTTTATTGCTGCCGCTGGCAACGACGCCACGAACAACAATAGGACTCCCAACTATCCGTCGAATATCTCGACCACAATGACCGCAGGTTATGAGGCCGTAATAGCCGTTGCGTCATTGACCTCTACGGGTAGTTTGTCTTCGTTTTCGAATTTCGGCGCAACGACCGTCGATCTGGCTGCGCCAGGCTCGTCGATTTATTCGACACTTCCCGGTGGAACGTATGGCAGCTATAGTGGAACTTCTATGGCGACACCACACGTTGCAGGTGCGGCGGCCCTCTATGCCTCTCTAAATCCAACGGCAAGCGCGGCTCAAATCCAGCAAGCGTTGCTGGCAAGTGCGGCCCCCACCAATAGCCTGACGTCGGTGACAGCCAGCGGCGGCCGGCTTGATATCGGGACCCTGATGGGTCTGACGCCGTCACTGCCTCCTGTTCCTCCTCTGCCTCCTGTGCCGCCTGTGCCTCCTGTGGTGGTCGACATTGCTGGCACAACCGACACCACCGCCACGCTGACTACCAACACGCCGCAGACATCCCTCATCGCAGAGGCCGGCGACCAGGACTGGTTCAAAGTCGAATTGGCCAGTGGCTATCGTTACGAATTTGCGCTGGATGCAGCTGTTGGTTCGGAACTCGACAGTTATCTGCGACTGATGGATGGCCGCGGCACTGAGCTCCTATCTAACGATGATGCTGACGGTCTAAACTCAAGATTGTCATTTACTGCAAGTACCACTGGGACCTATTTCGTGAGCGCTCAGGGTTACGCTAATAGCGTCGGTAGCTATGCGTTGAACATGACAGCTTTCAGTGATTCGGTGGTGCTAGTCGGAAGCAGCAGAAAAGACGTGTTGGTGGGTGGGGCTGGGGCCGACCAATTGAGTGGTCTAGCTGGAAATGATGTGCTTGACGGCGGACTCGGCGCCGACATCATGCTCGGCGGAACCGGCAACGACACCTATTATGTGGATAACACAGGCGATCGGGTCACTGAGGACACCGCCGCAGGAACCGATACCGTGATTGCGACCCTGTCTTATATATTGACCGCCAATGTTGAAAAGTTGACGCTGAGCGGATTGCTGTCGATTAACGCCACCGGCAACAACCTGCAGAACACCCTCAACGGCAACGCTGCGAGCAATATTCTCGATGGCGGCACGGGTGCTGACACCATGGCCGGCGGCAGCGGCAACGACACCTATTACGTGGACCATACAGCAGACCTAGTCACCGAGCTGAGAGGCGCGGGCAATGATACAGTGTTGGCAGAGGTATCCTACGTTCTCTCGCGGCATGTCGAAAACCTCACGCTCAGCGGCCTTTCGGCTATCAATGGCACCGGCAATGCTGAACACAACACCTTAACCGGCAACGCTGAACATAATACGCTCATGGGCTTGGCAGGTAACGACACCCTGCTCGGTGGTAACGGCAATGACATACTGCACGGAGGTCTAGGCAGTGATATTCTGAACGGTGAGTCTGGCCTAGATGTATTCGTATTCAACGAAAAACTCGGCTCGACCAACGTCGATCAGATTGTCAATTTCAGCGCATTTGATGACACCATCTGGCTAGGCATGAACACCTTCAGTGCATTTACGACAAGCGGCATGATTGCTGACGAGGCATTTAACTTCGGCAGTACCGCGACACAAAGCGACGACCGGATTATCTACAACATGCAAACTGGCGCGCTACTCTATGACCCAGATGGGTTGGGCGGAGTTGCAGGGATACAATTCGCTCGGCTAACGGGGCTAATGGACTCGCTCTCAGCGAGCGATTTTTATGTAATTTAAAACCCACTGAATGCGTGCAACCTCGAGGCGTTGGGTGATTCTGAAGTGACTATCCCGAACTATTCTCGAACAAGATGCTTGATGCACGATTACGAGCCCCTTTTTTTGTATCAGACCGATACCGAACATTCAGCCAACACTTCCTCGACTGTCAAAGCAAGTCGGTCAACAATTTCGTCTATTTGCGCTTCTGTCACGATGAAGGGGGGTGCGATCAAAATATGGTCGCCATTTTTTCCATCAATCGTACCGCCCATTGGATAAACCATAAGACCATTTTCCATGGCTAGCGACTTAATGCGAGCATGCAGTTTAAGAGACGGGTCAAAGACCTCTTTAGTCTGTCGATCGCGCACAATTTCCAGAGCCATAAAAAGTCCGCGACCCCGGATATCGCCTATGTGATCATGCTCGCCAAATCTTGCGTGCAAACGGTTATTCAAATAATGGCCTCTTGCTTGCACATTTTGCAATAGCCCGTCACGCTTAATCACTCTCTGTACGGCCAATGCCGCCGCGCAAGCTGTTGGGTGCCCCAGATACGTATGACCATGTTGAAATAAATCTGAGTTTT
>Ga0247843_1007196_pt1 | contig 13889 bp, 19 predicted proteins | sample LaCruzMarch2017__FD_192420 | JGI IMG/M metagenome (GOLD analysis project Ga0247843, IMG submission 192420) | Freshwater microbial communities from meromictic Lake La Cruz, Castile-La Mancha, Spain - LaCruzMarch2017_8m | ecosystem: Environmental > Aquatic > Freshwater > Lake | place: Spain...
TTACCAGCAAAGGCAACACCACCATAGTTACCAACACCTAACTGACGGCGCTGTGTAGCAGTTACGGCAGCAACTTCTAGTTTAGTTACACGATTGCTTACTGCACCAATCTGGGCACGTAGAGCAGCAGCAAGTTTAGCATCTGCTTGTGTATAGAATTGAGTGATGTTATCTAGACAATGATTTGTCAGAGCAATAACTTCACTACGAGTTGCATCAGAAGCAGGCTTCAGGGTGCCATTGGGATAACCAACCAGACATCCATATCGTGAGTTGAGGTTTTGGATTGCCTGATATGCCCAGTCAGTGGGTTGTACATCTGAGAAGGATGTTGGAGCAGCAAGTACTGGTGCGGCAGTTAGTACAACGGCACCAGCAAGAAATGAACGAATAACCATAAAAATTTTTAATGTGAAATGTTAAGAGACTTACAGGTGTCTCATTACCTATTTAATATATCACAAAATAAAATCAAAGTCAACCTACAAGGGGTTCCCAAAATCCATAGAACTCATAATCTAAAAGTTCTTTAGTTCCAAGTTCTGGTGGTCTATTTTTCCAGAAATTCATTATACCTTCTACATTTTGTTTATGAAACACCTCAATATGATCCTGATGAATACTGGAATCAAAATCATATCTATATGTAAATAAAGGCATTGAATAAGTTACTCCAGAATTATAGATAATTTCTTCTGATGTTGATCTTGGTTTAATCTTTTGATCAAGTCTAAACTTATCTCCCCTAATATGATGTTTAATTAATTTTTCTGCATGATGCCTAGTGATAATATAAAAAGCAGCACAGAAATCATTAATCAATCTGGGGTGAAGATTTGCTCTAAGGTTTTTTGTACTAGTGATAGCACATTGCAAAACATCCCAATCATAGGGAACAGAAGAAAGATATCCACCCCAAGTAAAAGGCCAATAAGGGACTGTATCAAATACAATATCATCTTCACATATAATAATATACTCTAAATCAGTTTCATAATAAAAGTGTTTAATTGCCTTCAAATGAGACATAGTACATCCAAGTTCACCTGGAGTTAGTAAATCAGGAAATCTACCTACAAGAAATTCAGAAACATCATTATCACCTCTAGCATCAATAGCTGAGATTCTAGTATTCTCAATTTCATATAAGTCAAACAAACTATTCATATGTTCTTGTCTGGATTTCTCAGAGTCAAGATTGATCCACAATATAGGACCCATCCCCTTAATTTTCTTTTTTACTGTAGAAGTGTCTGTCATGGCTTCCCCCACTGTGGGTATCTATGTTGTTTTAAGAATGTATAATCAACATTAAACTTTTCAATATCAGAATAACTTTCTCTTTGCCAAGTTAAATGTGGAACAAATACATATGCATTAAGTTCTCTATGAGATTCTGCATAATGAACATCACAGGGTTTTGTAATATTAATTAGTCTATCTATAAATCTATCAAAAACTTTACTACTAAATGCAACTGAATGTGCAGACAAAGTATATTCACACTTATAAACATGTTCAGATACTTGTTGAAGATTCATTCCATGAAAGTGTTGACCACCAAGATATAACATGTCCCAATTTGGTGGAACTTCTGAAATATATTGATTGAATAGTTGATTTAAATTTTGATCAAATTCAACATCATCTTCTAAAAGAAGAAAACTATTAAGTCCCAATTGCTTTGCATATTTAATGCAAAAAAATTGAGACAAAGCACATCCTACTGCTCCCTCTTTAATTTCTGGAGGGAAATCAAGATTCATCTTTGAACCCTCAATCCCAGGAATTCTTTCCACACAAAGAGAATGTTTTGCGAATTCTTTTTGTACTTCTTCCCATCTATCAGGTCTTGAGTCTAAGTTAATACAAAATGCTTTAGAAAAATAATCATTTAAACTCATAAAGTCTCCCACCCCTCACAATAAAGATCAGATGTATTATGTTGCATTAAAGAAGGACCAAACCAAACCTTTGGTGCTATTACTTTTTGACTTTTACTTAACCAGGCACCCCACCAAGAAAATGATGAGTTTGCGATAATATGATAATTACACATACTCATAAAACACATATCATGTTCAGCAGAATCAGATTGAGATACAAAAAACCTATCAGAATCAAATACTTTTTGTTCCAAACACCAATCAGTATCATCAGAAAATATCAAAACTGGAATATCTGGAAAAGTTTTTAATGCTTTAATATAATATTCAACTGGTGGAATTGGATGAAATGATTGAAGTTTCAGATAATCACTTCTTCTAATATGCAATGATATTAACTCAGTTGATTTTATTTCATTTTCAACAATGTCCCTACATGATTCTACCACATCTTGACTAAAAGTAAAATCTTTTCTAATTTCATCTTCAATATGTTTAAAATATTTCTCAGATTGAAAGTATCCATAAAGATCAACATTATCTTCACATTCATTAAACAAATATTTGTCAAACTGAAATCCAGATTCTTGAATCATTTTATTTGATTCTAGAAACTGATTACATTTTTCTAAATTAAATGCAGTGTAAATACTAGTTTTTGAATTTTTTACATTTGGATCACTAACACCAAATACAGATTCTGGGGGAATACAAAAATCAACTCCCCTATTCGCAGCAATACCCCTTAAAGAGGCATACTGAAACATTTGATTTCCTAATCTTCCAAGGTTTCCTAATTGATTAAATGAAATCATTGCAAATAATTTAAGTAAATAAAATCTTCAAGAACTTCAACTTGTTTTACTTTTTCTAAATTTTCTACAATAGCATCCATTTTACTATGATAAATTTCTTCTGAAACTTCAAACTCATCAGACAATTGAACAATACCATCTGAATTAAAATAATTTGCAATGTCAGGAGATCCCAAATAAACAGGAATAGTACCAGTAGCAAAACAATCAAGAATTTTTTCTGTATAGTATGATTCATACATACCATTCTCAACTACAACAGAAAACATATAATCACAGAGTCCTTCTTCTTTATTATCAATTTCATTAATCCCCCTACCATAAAGATCCACTTGATCTCCAATCCTCTCTACCCACTCAAGTCTAGTCTTTTGACCTTCAGTAAATGCTTTACTAGATGAGATCATGGAAATCATTTTTGTCTTTTCGTAAATTTTAGGTTCTTTGATCCAAAATCCCTGAGCAGGACACCACTTAAATCTTTCATCTAACTCAAGAAGTTCTTTATCATGAGTAAAAATATATTTAAAGATTGAAAAATATTCTTCAAGATTTGCTTTAATTTCTTCTGCAATTCCAGGAACTACAAATTTAGATTCCAACAACCATCCATACTTAGTTCCTTCAACTTTATCTGTGAATGCTTGATTGATATTTTGATCTACATATACAGTTTCTTCTGCTGATAGATCAAATGTCCATTGGACATACTTAGATTCTTTTCCATGAACCGAATAACCTTTGTTTCCACCAGTTAGATGAGTGAAAGAATTTCCAACTAGGTTAAGTTTATGCTTCATAATTGACATAATTTTTATTTTTTAAATTTGGTATTTTAGTTTCAAAAAAAGGATACATAATCCACTGAGGTGATTTTAGCACAATATCTGGAGTAATTTCAAGTGCTGATGCATAAGTTTCTAGACCCTCATATTGATTCATGGATGCACTCCAATGAATTCCAGGAACTCCCCTTCCCCACTTCTTAATAAAAACATTCATTGAAGTTTCATGAAACTTCAATGAAGTCATATGATGAATATCATTTCTAACAAACCCAGAGTGTTTTTCTATTTTCACAAACTGATAATCAATATTATTATGAAATCTACCATGAAGAGGATCATTAATAGAACTAGACTTTTTGTTGTAAATCATTTGTCTCAAAAAGTAATCACAATCTTGCCAACCAATATTGCAAAATCTTTCATCCCAAAGACCAACAGACTTAATAGAATCTGGGGTATAACTATGAAAAGCATCACCACAACCACCAGAAATAAAACTATACTTTTGATGATATTCAATTAAAGTATCAATAATATCTTTATTATACTCAACATCATTCTGAGATAAAATTACAATGTCTGCATCTGGATCATCTAAATCTTTGAACCCATCAATCAAACATTCATTCCAGTTTCTAGAAAGATGTCCAGTTGAAAATGTAGGTCTGGTATTATTATCAAGAACTTTAATCTCCAAGTTAGTATGAATTAGTGGTTTTTCTGTTGCAAAATTATTGACTACAGTAATCTGATAATCATGCTTTTTAATTCCACTATCTTCAAATGTCCTAAGAGTTTTATTCAACTCAAAGTCATTATCATATGTTACAATATAAACTTTAATTTTCATAAGATGCAAACTGCAGTGTCTTGAACCATGTTGTCATGGTAATATTCATCATTCCATTCTTCAAAATCCCATTTAATTAATTCAAGTTCATCATAAAATTTTCTAACATCTTTAAGTCTAATGTCCCAAACATTATCAATCACAACAAGAGTATCTTTATCTGCTACTTTCATAGCAACCTCAAAGTCTCTCTTTACGCCTTCATAAGAATGATCTCCATCTACAAAGATAAGATCATATCTACAACCAAAGTCTTTAGATGCTTCTTTTAAAATGGTAACATTTTTTTCTGTAATTTCATCATTGTTATAATTAATAAAATCATTAAATGGAAGATCTACTTTATACTTCCAGTCATCATAATCTGAGTGATGAGGATACCAATACCTTGCATTAATTCTATCTGAATGAGGAAGATATGCTATTTGCCCATCATATCCACCTTTCCTAATATCAAAGGAATCAATAATACCATAACCACCATCACCATAAAGTTCATCCATTGCATATGCCATAGCATTAGAACTTTCATAATGCCAAGATCCAATTTCCAAAACAGTTTTTGCTTCTACCATTTTAACTAAAGTAGCAAGACAATTTCTACAATGAGTTGATGCTCCTTGATATTTAAATCCCTGAAGAATTCCATTCTCAGGTCCTTTGTCTACATAATAATTTTGAAATTCATTTTTAATAAACTCAATTTTATTTGCATAACCTTTATAACTCATGAAAGTAGTCCTCTTTTTTGAAAAGCATTTAGAATAGTTGGCATTGATCTTTGAGACAAATGCATATGAGATCCTTCCCAATCATCAAGGAAATCTGGAATTGTAGTCATATTATCATGAACCATATCATAAAAAATGGAAACAAATTTAAACTCTTCTTTAATGCAAGCAAATTGCAGAGCAATATTAAATGCAAATGTTACCCAATTTCTTTCTTTATTTGTTCCAAAAGAAGGTCCACCAGTGTATTCTTTTTCATCAGACCAAGATGCAATTGGTCCCCAAATAATAATTTGAATCCCATACTTCTTATAATGTCTAATGGCATTAATATACCTATCAACACATTCTACCACAAGATCATTTACAGGTCTATTCTGCACCTTTGCTTGCTTAATCAAATGTGCTCTAATGTCAACCTCACCAAAACAAAACATCAGTTGATCATCAATATCAAGATTTAATGATCCAATTAATGAATCTATAATTAGTTGTTTAGATTCTAATTGATATGCAGTTGCTGGTCCAATTCTATAACTCTTAAAATGAGGAAGAGTATTTGCTGCTGGTTCTGGCCAACAAGGTTGCATTGCTTCCTCACCACTGAATACTGCTGAATGACTATCTCCAATACAATGAATCATTTTAATTTACCAAGAATGTTGTCTACAAATTCTACCTCATAAGTATATCCATCTTCCATCCCTATGTTCCAAATATTTTTATTTCCATAGATTGTATTATAAATGGTATGAATACCAAAACCATTTTCAATATACAAAAAGTTTTTATTATATCTTTCTTTATAAAGATTTAGTTGAATTTCATCAAAAGAATCATGAGCTCCAATATCTAATAACTTTCTCCAATCTTCAGTCTTAATAACAAAAGTACTGGTGGTATAATATGGTTCTGTAAATTTTTTGATAGAATAATTATGCTTTGCTATTAATTTGTCAAAATTATCTAAGATATATTTGTTTAATAATACTTGAGCATTAGCACAAATTCTAATGGGATGAATTCCCTTTAAGTATGTATTAAGATTAGAAACACCCTCAAAAAACTCTTTAGAATTCCACTTAAGTGAATTAATTGTATGTGCATTGAGTGAGGCATAATCTGCTCCCCACAAACCAGTTGGCATTTCTTGATTCAAATACCACCCATATATTTTTTCCACAACTGCTTTATTTTCTACAAAAGATTCCACAAACCTATCAGTATGAGGAATGCCATTTGATAGCATTGGCGTAAGAATAAAATTATCATCATCATCCAAAACATCTATATTCTCAATAATATAATCCCACACATGATTGCTGATAAAACAATCCTCATCAAGTTTTACTGAATATTTAGTTTGAGCAGACAATGCCACATCAATCTTCTGCATGTAATTCAATTCTACATCTGGAAAAATTGATACTTCAAAATCAAACCCCTCAAGATACTTTCCCCAATCATGATTCTTTGTTGCAAGTATATTGATTTTTACTTTTTCTTTATTCTTTGGTTTAATCTTATTGAAAAAATATGAGGTTATTTCCCAATACTTCCAAAAATCTTTTCTTTGATGAGACAAATAATTAATAGTAATCATGACAGTTTAGATAGATTTACAATGTTCAATTCATCCTGTTTAAAGGATATTACTTTTTTAAAACCACAATAAGCAAACAACTCTTCTACCAATTCTATGTTAAAAGTATGATGATGTACAACTCTTGTTAGGTGATTAATCTCACACAATTCATAAAATTTATTATGTCCTCCATAACTCCAATCATGAAGTTGTTTTTGCTCTTCTATGTGAGTTGTGTCATCCTCACCAACTCCCTCAACATAATCAAAAATTAAATGATCTATGGTAGTCAAAGGTCTATTTCTGTCAAAACAATATTTGTAATCAGGAACAATAGTTAAAAGATAACCATTAGAATTGAGTAAATATTTTTCCCATAACTTTAAAGTATTAATTGGATTTGCAAAATGTTCTAGAGCATGAGAGGAAACAATAAAATCATATTTTTTTAATTTTTTTAATTGATCCTCATTGGTACAATCAACATCATATTGCCTACCAAGTCTGTCCCCATACAAGAAATTTGATCCCAAATTAGATTGAAAATAATTATTTTTAATTATATTTCCTCCATCTAAATTCACATATGGATACAACTCCATCCCATAATTAGGACTAGAAAAAAGTTCAGTTGGACCACCAAACTCAATCCCAAATGTATCTCTTAAAGAGTTTATAATTAATTCAAAGGACATAATACATTTATATTATAAGGTAATTCTTTAACTAAAAAATGTTTCTTTGCTATACTTAAAGAAGGGTAATATATTAATCCATTAAATGGTTCAATATCTATAAAAACATTTTGATCTCCAATGTGAGGATAAGGAGAAGTAATAATCTCTTCTAAAATTGTTTCTTTTGAAAGACTGGTAAAATAATAATAAAAAGTATCTCTAGAATCATATTTTCCAAAAGGATGAAGTTCTGGATTATATCTTTGCTCTAACAACTGAGTGATATGATGTGGTTCTGTAGCATCATATCCAAGATTAATTTTATTACCAACCTGCACACCAACATAACCTGCAGCAGTGCACTGATCTCCTATTTTCATTTCCCCATCATGGTCATCTACAAACTCCCAATCAATCTGACTTAACACTTTTGATTTAGCAAACCAGAAAGGTTCTCTTATATGACTTTCATGAGGATATCTTTTATGTCCATTGAATATCTGACTAGAACCAAATCCAATTTTTTCATGTATATCAAGAGTATCTATGATGTCTTTCAACCAGTAAGTTCTTTTCAAAATTACATCATCTGATATAAAAACAAAGTATTCATAATCATCTTGATACTTATAAAAGTAATGCCTATAAGCACCAAATGCTCTATGAGGAATGTCTTTACCATTCACAATTTTATTATGAATGATCATTCTACCATGAGTATTTCTTAAGTTTGTAGGAACTCCAAGATAATCCCTATGAATTAGAATTAAATCATGAGGATATCCTGCATCACAATTAAAATAAGATGGCCAAAATAACTTACCTTGACGTTCACCACCTAACATTATGACTGCAACTTTTTTCATTGCACCATCCTAAGTTTAGCAATTGTCTCTTCGCCAGCAACATTAAATGCAGGGTCTTTAAATTTTAAAGACCTAACAGTAGAGTGTGAATTCATAGAAAAAGGATACTTCATCCTAACTTGCTTTGACCACAAAACATCCTCTCCCTGCCCCCAACAAAGAGATTCATCTAAAGGAAACTCCATCATAACATCCTTCTTAGCAACCCAATATGTTCCTGAAATATATTGATATCTAGAAAGATTAGTTATATCATATGGAAGTAAACATTCTCTGTTTGGAAGAACAATACTGTCCATAAAGTTTTCATTGTGTGGCCAGATTACCCAATCTCTAAATCTTGAATAATCTGGATTAATAACCTTATTCATACAAACTTTAAAGTCATCTCCAAATTGAAGAAATCCTTGATACCAACCATCTTCAAATAAAACATAGTCATGTGAGTAAACTATATTATCATATCTAGAGTTAATGGTAATTAAGTTTTTCTTTCTAGTAATCCATGCTTCTCTGATACTTTCATCAAAAGGAATGATGAAAGTATTAATTCTAGAAACATTACTATTACCTATTATTAAAATTTGATACTCTGGAATATTTTGAGATTCAATACTATCAATAACTAAATTAAGATACTCATCTGAATTACCAGAAGTAATAATTCCAAATGTAAATTTCACAACAGATACCCCACATAATCACTACAAATTCCATAACAATCATATGCTCTAAGATCAACAAACTGATCTATGTTTTTATTCCACTCTGGCATTACAATTACTGATCTAGATGTATATGGTTTGCCTGGATATGTCCAAATTTTGTTTTTACTAGTCAGAGTAAAATCATCTTGCTGGTGCCAGAAGTAATTAAATCCACTTGTTCCATGAGAAAATTCGTATAATGATTCTATGTTTTTACAATGAATCCAAAGATAATCTCTATATCTATCCAACCAAAACCAATCAACCTTATAATCTGGACCATCATGCCCCAGATACAATCTATTATCTAAAGGACTATATCTAACATCAATTTCAACATCAAATCCCTGAGTAATTGCTTGTTCAATATACTCAGGGTGATTTTCTTTTGATGTATTGGGACCATTAATATTTCCCCTATGTGCTATTAATTTCATTGTTTATAGTGCTCTAAGAAATAATTTAGATCTTCTGGAGTTCCAATCCCCCACATACCATCCTTTTCAATTTCTTTAATCCTGATTTTTTTACCATCAGCAATTGCTTCATTGAATACTGGACAAACATAGAATTCATTGTTAACTCTAATATCTTTGTCCACCATTTGTTCTGCATACTTAACATAATCAGAACCTTTCTTCCAATAATAAATTCCAACAGTTGCATGTTGTGAAATTGGTTTCTTCTCAGCAACCTCAGAGACATATCCATCTTCTCCCAACTTAGCATAAGACCATTTAGGGTGTGTTGCAGGGAAAGTCAAAATACCACCATCACACTCTCCATTTTGAAATGCATAGAGAGTTTCATTTGAATTCCATTCAACAAACTGATCTGAATTTGCCATAACTAATGGTTGATCATTATCAATAAACTCTTTTGCAAGAAGCGTTGTACATGCAGCACCTTCTGTTAAACTTTCAACTTGTACAATATTACAGTTAGGTGCAATCAATGGAAGCAGATAATTTAAATTATACTTTTCATAATGTTCCTTCTGGACTATAAAAGTATAATTTGCTTTGATATTTAAATTTTCAACCACAACCTGAATCATGGGTTTACCACGAACTTCAATTAATGGTTTTGGAAAAGTATAACCTTGACTAGCAAATCTACTACCAGCACCTGCCATAGGAATGAGAACATTCATAGTTTTACTTTCCCATGCTACTTTTTGTTTTGTGTCATTTAAAATTTTTTTAATTTTATTAATCTTTTCTTGATTAAGATCTTTTCTATTTTCCACAGGAACCAGATGTGCCTTACTATCAAGAGCACCCTGTCTGCCAATATGACTATCTTCAACAATCACTGTATCTGCAGGAAGAGCACCAAGAGAAGTCATACACTTCCAATACATTTCTGGAAATGGTTTATTTCTCACAACATCTTCATTAGACACATACATGTCTACAAACTCTAATACTCCTAATCTTAATAAAATAATTTTAACAGTGTTTCTAATAGAATTTGATGCTACAGCAATCTTATAACCAGCATCTACAAGTTGTTGAAAGTATCCCATCAACTCATAATCTTTTGCTACACAGTCATTAAAGATCTTAAGAGTTGCCTCCTGCTTATCTTGCCAGATCTGGTCATAAAGATCTACAGGCAAACCTTTATTTTTAGTAAGAAGTTCTAACTTTGCTCTGGTAGGAAGACCATCATAAATGCTTACATGATCTTCCCTACTAATAGAATACTTGTCGCTAAGTGCCTGGTTCAGTGCTTCATAGTGATAGTCTTTACTATCAATCAAAACACCATCTAAATCAAAGATTACTAGTTTGCTCATTCTTATACCACTCATAAGTTTCATAGATTCCTTGCCTAATCCCAATTTTAGGACTCCAACCAAGTGATTTAATTTTATCAACATTTAATACTTTTCTGAGAGTTCCATTTGGCTTGGAAGTGTCCCACCTAATCTCACCCTTATATCCAACAATAATAGAGATAAGTTCAGTAAGTTTTTTAATAGTTAAATCTTCACCAGTACCAACATTAATAATTTCTGAATCATTATATGAAATCATACACCTAAAACAAGCCTCTGCCAAATCATCAACATGTAAAAATTCTCTCATAGGAGAACCATCTCCCCAACATTCAACATAAGAAGCATCAGATTCTTTTGCTTCATGAAACTTTCTAATTAATGCTGGAAAAACATGTGAACTTTGCAAATCAAAATTATCATTAGGTCCATACAGATTTGTTGGCATCAAAGAGATAGCATTAAAACCATACTGTTCTTTGTATGATTGGCACAGTTTAATACCAGCAATTTTAGCAATAGCATATGCATCATTTGTGGGTTCTAGTGAACCAGTCATCAACTGATCTTCATTAATTGGTTGTTTTGTCATCTTGGGATAAATGCAAGATGATCCAAGAAATAAAAGTTTTTTTATTCCATAATCATATGAAGTATTGATAATATTTGATTGAATCATCAAATTATCATATATGAATTGTCCTGGATATTTTTTATTTGCCATAATACCACCAACTTTGGCAGCAGCAACAAAAACATATTCAGGTTCTTCTGAACAGAAATATCTTTCAGTTTCATCTTGATTCGTAAAATCTACATCATCATGAGTTCCTTCAATGATATTAGTATACCCTTTACTTTCAAGGTTTCTAACAATTGCAGAACCAACCATTCCATTGGCACCTGCAACTAAAATCCTACTATCACTGTCCATAAATGCACATATCCTCAACTAATTGTTTAAATGAAATCTTAGGTTCCCAACCTAGTTTTTCCTTTGCCTTAGAGGCATCACCTAACAAAGTCTCTACTTCAGCAGGTCTAAAATATTTAGGATCTACACGAATAACTATTTTTTTACTATTCCTATCATAACCAACTGTATCCAAACCTTCATTCAACCACACAATATTCATACCAAAATATTCATCTGCTTCTTCCACAAAATCTTTAACAGAATATTGCTTACCAGTTGCGATTACAAAATCCTCAGGTTCATCCTGTTGAAGCATTAACCACATTGCCTCTACAAAATCTTTGGCATGTCCCCAATCACGTTTTGCATCTAGGTTTCCAAGATAAAGACAATCTTGAAGACCACAAGAAATTCTTGAAAGACCTTGTGTAATCTTACGAGTCACAAAGGTTTCACCTCTTCTTGGTGATTCATGATTAAACAGAATTCCACTACAAGCATACATTCCATATGCCTCACGATAGTTCTTTACAATCCAATATCCATAAAGTTTTGCCACACCATATGGAGAACGTGGATAGAAAGGTGTAGTCTCACTCTGAGGAGTTTCTTGAACCAACCCATAGAGTTCACTAGTGGATGCCTGATAGATGCGAACTTTATTCTCCATACCCAGAAGACGCACTGCTTCTAACACACGAAGAGTTCCCATACCATCAACATCAGCAGTATATTCAGGCATCTCAAATGATACCTTAACATGACTTTGAGCACCCAGATTATAAATCTCATCTGGTTGAACTTGCTGAATAACTCTTACAAGATTGGTAGCATCAGTAAGGTCACCATAATGGAGAGAAATAGAATCATAGATATGATCAATACGATGAGTATTAATAAGAGACGATCTCCTAACGATTCCATGTACTTCATAACCCCTTTCTAGGAGAAGTTCTGCAAGATAAGAACCATCTTGACCAGTGATACCAGTAATCAATGCAACTTTCATATATCAATTAACACCCATCATTGTGTTGAAAAAAATCATTATAATAATCTCCATATGGAATTAGTACCAAATCTTCCTGAAGAGTAGTAATGAGAAACTGTTCTCCTTCTATTGATCTTTCTAAAATTTCATCAAAATTTTCTTCTAGTTCTTCTACTGTAATTTCTGTCATTTTAAATTCAATTTAATTCAAATTATCTATAATAAAGATCTTTTTAAGTATACATTAAGTCTATCTAATAACTTTTCTATTTTTGGTTTTTCTGGTATTAGATCATTAGCAGTATACAAATATTCATCTAAAACAATTGTGAGCAACTCAATATCACCTTTTGAGAGATTTGGAGATTCCCAGGTCATCTAATTTCAAACTCCAGTTTTTTAATTTTACGATTTTTTCTTGATTCTTGAAAAACAAGATCTTCTTTACTTAGGAATTGTTTTTTTTCCTTCTTAATTATATTACTGACTATTTCAACTTTTGTCAAATCTAAAGCACTGATTGTTTCGTTTTTTATCGTAGTTAAGTTATCACACCCACAACACTTAGTCTGAGTTGGATGTGACTCTAAAATTGCATTACAATTTTTACATCTTATTGTGATCATTGATTTACATAATTGAAATATTTATCAAGAGCGGAATAGCGGATTTGAACCGCTGACATCTAACTTGGAAGGATAGCGTTCTACCACTGAACTAATTCCGCTTGATTTTCTTTTGGGCAATCTGAAACCCAAGAACCACATATTCTCAATTCGCCTCCAAGTAGTTTTTGAGCATTGCTGCCATCAGGTGGTTTTTCTGAGAAGTATGATGGATTGATTCTAACACGTCCATCATCTCCTGTCAATCTTTCATAATCTTCTATTGCTCTATCTACATCTCTTTTGATTCTACGATCTAAAAGAATTGGGTCATTAATAATCCAATCATTCAAAGGTTTTCCTGGTATTTTTCTTTGAAGTTGATCTACAATATCGTATATTTTTTCTTCTGGTATACGAGTACACTGAGATATTACAGTTACAACTGAAGTAAATATAACTCCTACAATCGCATATTTAAAAATACTTGATTTCTTTTTACCAAATTGAAAATCAAACTTCATTTTTTGTAAAGATGTGGTTCAAAAATCTGGGTCTTCGTCATTCCAATAGTATCTATCTTCATTATCTTTAACTTTTTTGCCTGCTCTTCTTGCTGCTTTATTTCCACTTCCTCTATCAGATTCTTTTTTGCCTGTTGCATCAACTTTAGCAGCACCTAGAGATTG
>Ga0247843_1007197_pt1 | contig 13887 bp, 16 predicted proteins | sample LaCruzMarch2017__FD_192420 | JGI IMG/M metagenome (GOLD analysis project Ga0247843, IMG submission 192420) | Freshwater microbial communities from meromictic Lake La Cruz, Castile-La Mancha, Spain - LaCruzMarch2017_8m | ecosystem: Environmental > Aquatic > Freshwater > Lake | place: Spain...
AAGTTATCGAATCTTCTCCATAACGTTGGTGCCTTACCTAGTTATGTACATCACATCTTATAGCATACGTATCGTCCTACTATCGCGGTACGTAAATATCTACGATACCATGGCGCCTATGTCAGTATTGCCCACGACATCCACGCCCACTGATACACCAACATTAAGTCCATCAGTAAGTCCAAGTGAATCGCCAACGTCTTCTACTCCCTCTGTATCGCCCACGACATCCACGCCCACTGATACACCAACATCAAGTCCGTCAGAGATGCCTAGTAGGAATCCCAGTGCCAATCCCAGCGCCAAGCCGAGCTCAAATCCATCTGGTGGACCAAGCCTTAACCCAAGTGCCAATCCGTCAGAGATGCCTAGTGTGAATCCCAGTGCCAATCCGTCAGAGATGCCTATCAGGAATCCCAGTGCCAATCCCAGCGCCAAGCCGAGCTCAAATCCATCTGGTGGACCAAGCCTTAACCCAAGTGCCAATCCATCAGCAACTTCCAATCCAAGTGTTAGTCCCTCTACAAGTCCAACAACAGCTCCAACATGCACAAGTACGATCAACTTTAATAACTTTGTAGTCGGAACAACATTTACTAATGCCACTGCTGGTGGGGTCACAATGTCACTCAGCTCCACAACTTTCTTTGGTAGTAGCACTGCATTATCTTCTAATCTCAAAGTCCAGGCGGGTCCAACAGGAAATATTACTGGAAATGCTCTTACGTTTGCACAGACTCAAAAAACTGATGGTGGGCAGAATATCACATTCACATTCTCTGCTCCAATCTATGAGTTGTCATTCATCATCACCGACATTGACAATGGTTTGACTGGTGATGGAGATGGTGATGAAGGGTTTTCTGATCGTGTTGTCATTTTATCATCTAAGGGGTACACTTCAACAGTGCCAACTGGATCAACTGTCAATGGAGCAGGCACTGCCGCATCACCATTTATGAACAACAACGTGCAGAGTTACCATACAGACTCTCCGGGTGGGGGTGGAAACCCCAAGATCTCTATGGCAGGTCCGCTTTCAACATTCACATTCAAGTTCAGTAATGGTTTGGTTCAAAACGGGTCCAGCCAGCGGATCCACCTAACCAACATATTGTTTAAGGGAGCTGTCTGTGCTGGTCCATAATCAGGATTGTCAAGGTGTGCATCTACAAGAAGTTGAGTTATCTGCAGGCGGAAGTGTTTAGTACGTTTTAGTTATCCGCAGGCGGAAGTGTTTAGTTTTCATAAGATTATGTTTGTATGGATAATGTTCATGGGGAGAATTATTGAAAGATAATTGTACTAAAGACTGCATAGATTGTAGATTTAAACTAAGTAGTAGTACATTGCATAATCTGTGCTTGCCATAATATTATTTACAATAGCAAGACAAGAACAGCCAAGTCATTGGTGATGGTTTAGGTGGGAGCTCAGACGCAATGAACCCAACGGTGCAGCACCACTTTTGTTGGAGGACGAGCCAACAAAGAGGATTAAGCCGCTGGCACGCGACTGCTCATGTTGTGGTGACTCTGCAGGCTTTGCTCATTTGCCCTGTTTAACAAGAAGTAGTATTGAGAAATGAAAATACTCTAGGATCCTGAAGTGTTTTTTTTACGCGATCAGGGTACATGACAATGTAGTTCATTATTTAACAATAGTATGATAGTTTATGGATTCAATCTACTACGCCCGCCTTTAAGTGGTGGCGTTCGAGAAGTTGTTTTGTAAGTATTTGTGCCCTGTCTTTGTTTCTTGGTCTTGGTTGCCATTAAACCTTGTTTCTTTGTTGTTGATTTTTGTTTTTCTTTTGCTCCAAGAATTTTCGATGTGGGAATTGAAGTCAGATTGGGTGTGGGATTTACAATGGGCTCCTCGATAATAGCTGTCAGCGTAGGTGCATATGTGGAAATGTCAGTTGTTACTGCTGAAGGAGTTGCAGTGAGCTCCTTTGATGTTGGATTAGAGCTTGGATTGCTTGACGGGTTTGAGGAAGAATTGTAGGAGGGATTGCTGCTTGGATTGTTGAATGGATTGCTCGACAGATTTGATGATGGATTTGAGCTTGGAATAAAAGTTGTGGGCAATTTACTTGGGCTTGCAGATGGAGTCAATGTCATCGGTGCATTACCCAGGCTTGCAAATGGGCTTGCAGTGACTGGACTTCCACTTGGACTCTCAGATGGAGTCAATGTTGTCGGTGCATTACTTGGGCTTGCAGATGGGCTTGCAGTTGGAGTGGCACTTGGACTTTCAGAGGGAGTCGATGTCGTTGGTGCATTACTTGAGCTTGCAGATGGGCTTGCAGTGACTGGACTTCTACTTGGACTCTCAGATGGAGTCGATGTCGTCGGTGCATTACTTGGGCTTGCAGATGGGCTTGCAGTGACTGGACTTCCACTTGGACTTTCAGAGGGAGTCGATGTCATGGGTGCATTACTTGGGCTTGCAGATGGGCTTGCAGTTGGAGTAGCACTCGGACTTTCAGAGGGAGTCGATGTCGTTGGTGCATTACTTGGGCTTGCAGATGGGCTTGCAGTGACTGGACTTCTACTTGGACTCTCAGATGGAGTCGATGTCGTCGGTGCATTACTCAGGCTTGCAGATGGGCTTGTAGTTACTGGACTTCTACTTGGACTCTCAGATGGAGTCAATGTCGTCGGTGCATTACTCGGGCTCGCAGATGGGCTTGCGACTGGACTTCCACTTGGACTTTTGGTGGGAGTGGATGTCGTGGACAATCCACTCGGGCTTGAAGTAGGAATGAGTGTCATGGGCAATTTACTCAAGCTTGAAGTATTAGTGTATATCGTGGGCGATTTACTCAGGCTTGCAGATGGGCTTGCAGTGGGATTAGCAGTGGGGCTTTCAGTGAAAGAGGCTGTCATTGCTGGAGCACTTGATGAAGTGTCAGTTGATACTGCACAACTTCCAAATGTTTTTGATTCGGATCCCGTAAATCTTCCACCAAAAGCAGTCTCGATTCCATTGACAAGAATCATATATGCACCATCTCCATAGCCACAGCAGAGGCCCGCGTCAGCATCATTAATTATGAATGTGTACTGGCCCATTGGGAGGCATTCTGTGACTGAGTACAAAGTGCGTATTTGGCTGTAAAAACCACCACTCATTGATATATTTTCATTTGCTCCACATTCATTGATCAGAGTCCAATTTGTCTCCCCTGGGTAATCATCTGTCCGGAGCTTCACCTCAACATTCATTCCGTCACAATGTACTGCTGGCTTCAACAAATCAAGTGAGGATGCGAAAGTATCAAAGAAGATTAATGTTGAGTAAAGTTTTATGCCAAAACACGCATGATGAAGTAAACATGCTTACTTGAATGCCAGTGCATGTCCGCGATGATACGTGTCTCCACATCTTGGCATTAACCCGGCGAGCATCGTTGGACACAGTTCCCGCGAGTGGAGTATTCGAGTAGCTGTTCTTGTCATTACGTGGACCAACACCAGAATATATTCCGCCAAATGTGTACTCTATGTTGGATTGCCCGCCACTGCAATAATCACAGTAGGACATAATTGTTGCACTCTTGGCTAGAGGAAGTTGGGTAGGGCATTTTGATCCACATCTATCAACAACAGGAGTATACCCAGTGTGGGTGTGGCTAGATCCAAAATTATGCCCAAGCTCATGCATAAACTATAAATGAATGCGAGATGTTGGTAGATGTTAGTCCAACAATTTCACATGTGGAAATAGAAACATAGTGGGTTAACAGTATCTCAATAACTTACCACCATCATATCCCAGGCAACAGCCTGGTCCATGCTTTGATAGCTTCCAGTTAAATCAGCACTCAAACCAAATCCATTCTCGGAGTCACAAATCACACCTTCATTGGCAATACCACCACCGAAATTTTTAGAAAGAAGAGCATGGTGCAGGTCAGGTTTGATACCCGCTGGCGAAGTAAAGTGCCAAGACGAAGAATTAGCAAATTTAGATTGCATGATGTCCAAAGCCACAAAAAGATCAGCTGCATTGTCGTAATTGTTATTGAGGTCAATATGTAGAACGTTCAAATGTGTATCAACCTCAGTCTTTGGACAAATGAAGGTAAGATTAACTCATCGTTGAGATTGGAATACATTAATCAGCAGTAACTCACTTCAAAAATGGTATTAGCTCCCACAAACAATGCATTCACTGATGAAGTACAGTTCCATCAGTATAGAAAGAGGTTGATAGTGATGAGTAATGCTCGAATGACAAAATGAGAGAGAAAATATAGAGACATACCATAGTTGATTGTATTCGGGCCAATGGTTCCAGCATTACACAAATCGAACTCGCCATTGTAATCACACATTCCATAATCAATTTCCACGTAGATATCGACCCAATAGGAGTAACTACTATTACTTGCCTCCTGTACACGACGGCGCTTTCCAATACGCATATCCGATCCACGAAGAGAGTGTTGAAGATCGGCCAACGCAATATCGTTTGATAGATCAGCGTGATGATGAGAGTGATCGGGATTGTGATTTGAATGATCGCGATCAGAGTGGTCGTGATTGAAGTGATGCTGATGATCATCGTTGTCATCTTCAGAGAGGAAACGTGTTGTGTTAAGCTCCTGCTCCTGCTTGCTACCAGCTCCGCATGACCACTTAGGAGGAGCAAAGTCTTTGTCATATGTTACAAGCGCCTAAAATATGACAATAATGGTTGGAATAGTTTGAATGACAATGAGATTCTCAGAAGATGTTTGGAAGAAAAGACGTAATGTACAAAACAAGAGAACATCTTCACCTCTCTCTTACCTTTCCTCGAAGACCATTCTGTTTGAACTTGACACTCTTCTCCTTGCCCTTCTTCACAATGCCATTTGTTGTCCCACCTGTCTTATCTACAGATATTAATGCAAGGACACCTGGTTCGTCACTGACTAGCATAATCGCCACATTTTCTGGATTTACAGATTGACTCCTCCTACCTCCCTCGACGCTAAGTGTCGTTTCAGAGCTCACTGCTGGTACAGCCTCACGAACATGTACCTCAAAGTCATTCGTGTTGTTGACTGCAAGAGAGCCGACGCTCTCTGCGTGAATTGTTAAATGAGGCTTGAGATCGCCTGCTGCGTGTGCAGTCTGAAGTTCTGTCGCGATGAATTGGTCGGATGATATACTTAGTCGACGACTTCGAGAGGAATGTTCGACATCAGCGGTGGCCGTACGGAAAGAGACGAAGAGTAGAAGGTTGGCTACGGCAGAGTTAACTTGTCGGCGTGAACTCATTAGATAATAGCGTCGAGAGCTTTAGACTTGTGAAGAGGATGCAACGTATGAACGTCCCTGTCATCCTTATCTCTTCACGCATCACCTACGCGCGGCGTCAAATTCGCAAAGAAAAAGAGACAAAGAGACACTCTAAAATGGCCTAGCCAGGCTTGACGTCGCGAACGGATAATCCAACGGAGATGACGACATCATGACCTTCACAACCACCACCACAGTGCTTACTAACCCCGGCATCATCAATCGTCTCGAGCTTGACATTGATGAACTCCATAATTGGGGATTCCGCATCGAGAGGCTGAGTGATGGCAGCCATGCTGCTAACAACGCGGTGTTCCACACACCGCCTCTTCACGATCACGACCATGCACCTCTTGGAACAATACATGTACATGTGTTAGAAGAGAAACTCCTAAGCACTGTGGGTCCTTTACTACGAACATATGTCCGATTATCACATTCGGATATATCGCCCATGTGTCTTCGGGCAATTGTAGACTGTGGCTTTATTATGATTGTCGATGATGAGAAGGATAATGTTGCTAAAAGTAAATGCCCCCGGATACAACGAGAAGAAAATAAAGACAACAAAAATAATGAGAAGGAGTCAGACGATTATTTGTCAAGGAGTAAGATAGCTGCAAGTAGGATGGCGCATCATATACATATGCTCGTGCGGAATTCCATGGGGTCGGCGTTATGTCTTGATCTTTTTGTATTTCTTCCACAATATCGGGTCCGGATACGTGATGAGACGACAAAGATGGATGGGGATGATACGAAGATAATGTCACTCTCCTCCCGCTCTGTCGAGTTGGCCATGCAACGCAATCCAGATGCATGCTATCCCTCCATCAGAGTGGTCGATTGTCATCGTGCAGGGATACAAAGTTTTGACATGATGGCTGCTGCAACCACCTTGGTCTTGGAGGTGAGGACGAGAATGTGTACCGTACAACACTCACCGTTGGTATTTAAATGGCTGCATTGTATTTCATCGTGGCCCACCAACGAACGTAGCTCATTATCAGCGTCCGATCTATCCGAGCCAATAGTACGTCGTGGTAATGAGGACACGAAGGCTGCATTGCCAATTGTCGTGGCATGTATAGAAAAAGTGGCTAATTTACATCGTTTGTTAATGTTATGTCACAATCTTGACATCAACTTACTGTCCAATATTGTCGTGGTACTACCAAATGTTGTTACAGACGGAAGACGGAAGGACGATATACGATTACGTGAATTCGAGGATGCAGTTGATAACTTTTATAAAGTTGTTGTAAATTGCCATCATAGACCGACTATTGTTCATGAGGATCGTGCCTTCCAGATTATTTCTGATATGATGAGTGAACGAAGTCACGCGATGACGACATCATCGGCGATAGTTTCTTGCTCTCGATTGCAATCTATGGTTGGAATAGATTTGCATCCATCTGCACTAACTCTTGACGGGAACTATATGGCCACCACATCACCGGCTTTGCGTAAACTTAGGAATGCTAACGCAATCGTCTTTGGGTACGAAAGCACTGGTATCCCCGACGTACTCACTAATACGTTAAATGACTGGGTTCAGATCCCAAGCCGATCATCAATCAACGTCGTTGCTGCAATGTCTATAATATTTGATGCTCTATTTGCTTAGAGGCTGACTAATAGATTCTAACTCTCTACTAATAAAAATTAAATGTAGAGCTCCTTGGTTTATTCCATTCCCTCATCACGCAATATCTTGTTGTCGTCAAACAATTCACAATGACATGACTCGTCAATTCTACATCATATAAACCCAGACTGATCTTGTTCCGGTGAACCCAACTTGTAATGTTCACTGCAGTCTCATATCCCTCCCCTTTTTTCATTTATCTGTAATATATTGTGACCATTGCTCATTGGCCCAGGTTACTCTTGTCTTCTTTAGATTCACGAACGGCGTAGACTCAATTTTCTGCAGTGCCACCATGAACGACTGGATATGATTTTCGCCATCGCATACTAGTCTTTTCTCTCCTCCCTTGCCTTTCCTTCGACCGTAGTACCGGAAATTGCAGTCAACTGACAAGGACTTAACCTGTTTATTGACGAGTCCAGCACTAGTAATTGTCTTGTCTTGCTGCGGACTGCGAGCGCGAGGTTGGCTCCGGATTCGTGCAAGATTTTCAGCAGCAGCATTGCTTCTTGATGCTGAATTCATACTGCTTCCCGTGCTGCCACTGCTACCCATACGGATCAAACTATTAACATTGGTACTTTCCTTAGACTTGTCAGACTTACTATGCTGATTTTTTCCACCTTTGTAGGGAACTAATTCAAGACTGTGCATAGTGCAGTCAATTCGTTGATTCTTGCGCTGTTTCCTACTGCTATCATCACTTCCACCACTGCCGTTGCTGCCAACGCTGATTTCTGTGGTTTCCTTTTGACCTGTCTTGATTTCATCCTTGGGGCGTTCGACGTCGACTAGCTTGCATTTTTTGATACTAAAGTGAGGAGGAAGAACTCGCTGATAGCGACAATGTCGTGGATCCTTGCCAGCATTCTTATTTGGGCGACGGAATTTCTTATCGGCACTAGATAAGATCATCTTCTTGCTGTTCACAATCACATTCGTATTGTTCTCAATCCTACTATTCTCAAACCTATTCGTGATAGCTCTTGTATCAGTCGCGTGCTTGTGGTCATTACAACTGCCGCGATCATATAGCTGCAAGATCAGACCCACCTGTGGCTCTAGGGAACTACATACACTCTGAACCTCACTTCGTAAAAGCTGACTATTAATCAAAATTAATGGAATAAAATTGTGTACCTCGGGGTCGGAGCGTTTGCTAACCATCATTACCTTGCAACTGATTTATCTTGCACACAAGTAACGAGGTTGAAAGCATCAGGGTATGAGAGATGAGAGGCTGTATCTAGATGATCTTACACCATCTCAGATCCCTGACTGACGAAGAAGATAAAATCTGAAACTAGGAAACATAGATGTGCTAGGCCAGAGGGAGGCAATTATACTCAACAAATACTCTGAGCCTAAATAAGGCTATCAACTTCCTGATAGAAGAGTAGGCTAGGCCTTTTAAAGTCTTGTGGACAAACCGTGTAATCTTTATCCTAAAATCAAGCAAGGTATTTACGTACTCTGTTTTCCCGCGCCAGTCGGATGGCGTGAGAAACTCGTCTTTGTGAAGGAAAAGGATGACGGATCGTGTTCTATCTACGGCGCTAGAAAAGTCGTACCGAGCGAATGTTCGCGTTAGTGTTGCGATCCGTTACGTCCCGATAGCAGAGTTGGGCCAATCCAAGGAATTGTTGTATACCCAACTGCAATTCTGCAACCATGCCCTCGATGATGAGGGACCTCGATTTCATGACCGATACGGAAATCGCTTTGTGCCTGACAAAAGAAGAACGGAAAGCGATTGGTGTAAAAGTATTATCCTCTAAACTTGGTACCGGTGGATTCAAGCTGTCAAGCGGTCCGAAGAGATATTGTGACGCATGTAGACTACCACTACTGACAAAGCCTGGTGATTTGCAAGAAGAGTTTTGTGCTATTTGTGAAGAGATCAAGAAGACATTGATAGAGAAGATGTTGACAGTTGATACTACTACTTCCCAAGCCACATCAGCAATGTTCTCTCCTATTGCTGAGAACTCGGCTGTTGCGAAGGGAAACAATGATAAGGTAATTGTAGTTGACGACATAGTTACTGATGAGGAGCGTATCAATGTTGCACAAGACAATAGTCACACGACAATGAAGGAAGACAAGGGAAGTACGGATGTCACACATCATGACAATAGTCAAATAATAAATGAATATAAGGGAAGTGACAATGCATCACACGACAACAGTCAAATTACTACTGTAACTGAACACAAAGAAGGTGAAGGTGTAGTCGAAAATGGCGAAATTTTGCCAAACGAGGGTGAGAACCAAGCTGACATTGCTGGAAATGTTGTATTCGATGCTACTACTGCAATTTCGCCAAACGAAAATGAAAAAATGGAGACAAGATTTGTCAACAATGCACCCGCTGTACAAATTGATGCCAGCTCGCCAGATGAAGATAGTTGCGATAATATGATGGATAATTGTGTGCGTGAGGACATCTCTCACAAGAAAACAATCGCTGCTACAAATTCTTTTTCGGCTATGTGTGCAGTGACATTGAGCAGTTTTATCTGTCATCATGAGTCTGTGTGCAATGGTGGTAACGATGTCGTTGATCATCCGCAAGAGTTAATGGAAACGAAAGTTATTCATAAGGACACCAATTTCTCAGACAAAGACACGACCATCATCGAAGACGCAAGTGAAGACGCGGAAGACGCAGATGAATTTGATGCCCAACTAAATAATCTGGTAGGTCATGACCAGCCTCCCACCGAGGAAGAGGCAAGCTCAACAAATTATGTTCCTCCTGAATCACCATCGTCGAGAAATTATCAACTATTTCTGTCATCCATGGCACGTGAGAAAGAGGAGATGAAAATTCTATTAGAGTGTACACCTAGCAATCAAATATACATCGCGAGACCATTGCACCACATGCGATTTAACTCGATTTAGGATTAGATAAAAGCATCGCACCACACCACATGCGATTTCACTCGATTTAGGATTAGATAAAAGCAATAGTTCTAAATGTCAATAATAGAAGATCATGGATTTGGAAATTTGACGACTCTCAGCGTTGATTGTATCGTATCCGGACATTTTTCTATCGGGACGAACGAAGTCCATTGCAATCATACCACCCACCCGCCATTGGCAGAAATGTCTTCGTTATCATATCCTCCTCTAATACTGCTTTCTCCTTCATGCATATCATAGCATCCTTGTCTTCTTCAGATGATAATGATGAGAAGCATTCAAATCGAATTCGGACTGTGGCAGCATCATCATTACTACCTCGATAGGCTGCCATATGTAAATGTGGCACGGGGCTGAACCCCACTGATCCACTAAAACAAATTAATTGTCCCTTGTGCACTACATCTCCAACTCGTACGACGCAGCTATTTGTTTTTATATGTACAAACTCGACATATAATGGATCATTGACGTCAATTACTTGGATCATAATTGAATTCCAATGGAACATATTCGTTGCCGCAATACCACCAACTTCCAATAATATACTACCACCATTACCATCATCATTGCTATTATCATTACTGACACGGTGTTGACATACAGAAACAACTGTCCCATTCACTGGTGAATATAATGGTGTACCAATAGGACACGCAAAGTCAATTGCATGATAATTGCCTTTGAAAAAGTGTGTCAATTCACCTTTTTCGCTTTGTATACATTGAAATGTAGCGCAGTAGGTAGAGTTGGGGTTGTTGTTGTTGTTGTCATCGTTGTTGATATTTATTGTTGATTGGAACGGAAAATGCATTGTATACAAATGTGTATCATTCGGATATGGATGATATGTTATTGGTTGGATATCACTTTCAATTTCAACATTGGACCAACTACCATATTGTTCTTGTGTAGATTGTAGTGGTGCCAATGAACACAGTTCAATGAAAGTTTGTGGTGGAATTGTAATAATGAATGTGGTACATTTACGTTGTTCAACGACAGGATTATTCGGTGTAGAAGATGCTGTCGTTGTTGTTGATGAAATACCTGATGTTAAAATATTGCCATTTCTATCCAACAGTTCAACATCATACACTGTGACATAGCAAATGTTGGTTACATCCTCATTGACATTGGTAATAGTAAGTGTTTTGTGACACTCATCCAAAGCCACTTCTGGTACACTTTTAATTTCCTCAGGATCATACTCCTCTGGACTAAAGGGATATATATCTCGTAACCATGGATACCGGTACATTATTGCTGATGCGTCACATCGTGCAACGTTGGCGATATGACAACCCAATTCTGCATAGTATGCACACTCATTGGCGGCGGACCAAAATGTTGGTGACGAAGGACTCTGCTTGCCACCACCATCCTTGTTAGTATCTTTCTGCCTACTCTTTTTACCGCCTTTGCCCTTCTTCTTCGCCATGAGGGTGGAAGAAGAGTTGAACCCGCCAAAATGAATAATCAAACCCTCATGTTTTTCAACTCGTGAGTGCCGCAACGATATCCGATCGCGGCAATGATCGAGGTAGTCCTCAATGATCGACTGGGCAAAAAGGTACGCGTAAAATGTAACGAAGATGATACCATCGGCGACCTAAAGAAACTTGCTGCCGCACAATTAGGCACCCGGCCTGAAAAGTTACGCATCCAAAAATGGTATACGATATACAAAGATCATATTACGTTGGAAGATTACGAGATACATGATGGTATGGGATTAGAACTGTATTACAACTAGTAATATATAAATGATTATTTGAAAAAGATGTACTGCCGATTGAATGTGGGGATTTCGCAATCGTGTGTGGATGAAATTTATGTAGTGTGCACACATGAGAAGTGTGGGAACAAATAAAATGATGCGTGAAAATTACATGCTCATTTAAAGCAGAGATAAAAATATAACATACCCAAATAAATTAATGAAGGAGGTAATTTGGAATTATTGTTATCATAATATATATTCTTATTATTTTTCAACACATTGTCGTAGGGTAACAACCTCATTGATGAAACGATCAACGCAATCCCTCATCCGTCCTTCTTGACCGTGTATCCAATTTTTATATGGCTTCATCTTGTTAACATACACTTCATACCTCCTCTTCTCCTCCTCCTCCTCACTTTTATTGCTACTACTACTAACGCAAATATCTCGTAACAATGCATATACTTTCTCAACATTAAACAACCCACCAAATTTGAATTCAGTTGGTAATGGTACATCGACATCATATCCCGCCGCTCCCTCACGATTGGTAAGTACTATACATCCCGCTAATGCCGCCTCACGTGGCAATCGGTCCATGCCGGGATGTGGACCAAAATCTATATATACCTTGGCTCGACAAAGTAGGTTCGTCACCTCATTGCCCGTCATGCGTATTTGACCATTGGGACCTTTACCGATGGGTACTATTTGGAGTGTTTGGCCGGCACGACGGATTATTTCATTAGTATAATGTATACCCTTGGCAGGATTGTATACTACATCAATATCCCGATGCAATATTGGCTGTGATGGAGTAGTAGTCACAATGACGGCGGGGGATGGTGTATTATCGGCATTCTCCTCAGCAGGAGGATACACGTTGTTGTTTGAAGATGGTGAAGGTTGCCATATGTACTCTGTAAGATCTATCACATCTGGATGATGAGTTCTATTGCTACTTTTTTCATCATTCACATTATCATCATCATCTTTTCGATGACGTAGATGTGATGACACATAATTATATGCATATGCGCTCTGAACTAAATGTAATACATCACGCCGGTTCACAAAGTCCTTGGTAGTAAAACTACCCTTATTATTATCCACACTTAACCACCAAATGACATTTTGATACGAGACATTTGTAGTAGCCGTTGTCTGACCAACATGAGGAGGGGGAGGAGGAGGAGGAAGGAGGGTATCAATTAGATGCGTCCAACATTCTGGCCATATAACCATCTCTGATGAATGTACCGTGGATACCACTCCATTATTAGTAGCAGCACCGGTGCTGCTGCTGCTGTTGTTGTGCCCGGGGAGATTGGGTGCAGGTGGTGCATCATATCGTGCATACCTCGTCGGACATGCAGTTGTTGAGATTACATGTTCCATTTTCCTCATTCCACCTCCTTTCGCGGCATTATTAACATTTGTCCCACCATTATTATTTCTCTCACGCAGATATAGCATAAATGCTCGAACATTTCCAGCGCCCATGTTGTTTTTGGTGATGCACTGTTTACTACCACCACCGCCACAGTCTATACCACAATAAATATCCCTCCGTGGCGGCAGCATAGTTGTTATATCTTCTCCTATGTTGTTAATAACATGACATAATTGATGCAAGGCCTCGGGTCCGCCGGTTTCAATATTTGCTGGACATGCTATATATATTGTTTGGACCGGCACAGTCGGTCGTTGATATATAGTAGTAGTAGTATGACTAGTATGACGAGTGCGTTTATTCGAATCTTGGTTGGACAACGATGCGTCGTGGTATCCTCCTTCGTCTACAATCTTTCTCCTCAATGATGTCGTAGATGTGTGACGAACGCCGTCACTTCCTTCTTCAACAAAACCCCTAATACTGCCATTAACATTGCCATTGCTATCGCTGCGGCTGCTACCACCAGCACGAGTTGCGGCACGTTGTAAATTGGCAAGCTGACTTGCAAAGTCCTCCATAGTCCATAGAATAGTTGACTCTGGGTGTGACTGAAAAAAATCCCATGAGCTGATTCAGCAAGATGATGCGTGGTCCGGCCTTTTTTACTCGCGCAATATCGCTGAAGATTTCCCCACACCGCTAAATACTCGCCAATAGTGGTTAAATTTGTCATTATCCTTCTTACTCCTTTCTGTACTACCGTCGCATCATCATTTGATGCCTTCGTCAAGCTCCATCAAAATTTTAGCAGCACCAAGAACCGAGGACAAACCTCAATATCTCTTGGGGTAGAGAATGTCTTCGTCATTATCAGCTGATCGTCGTT
>Ga0247843_1007202_pt1 | contig 13882 bp, 10 predicted proteins | sample LaCruzMarch2017__FD_192420 | JGI IMG/M metagenome (GOLD analysis project Ga0247843, IMG submission 192420) | Freshwater microbial communities from meromictic Lake La Cruz, Castile-La Mancha, Spain - LaCruzMarch2017_8m | ecosystem: Environmental > Aquatic > Freshwater > Lake | place: Spain...
TCTTGCTGTTATCATTGTAGTACAGCAGGTCTGCCAATATTCTGGGTTCTAGTACATCGAGCACAAGCTCTCTTCAATCACAGCTACTCCACGCCCAAATAATCTTAACAAACACCTTTCAGAAATCAGTCGTTATGCTTATCCTGTCCCCAACATTCTAATTCATTTGCATTACTGTCTACCGCCGCTGCACCTCTTGTGACATTGCCTTCGCTAATTGTTGCAACGTCCGAATGAAGAAAAGAGGCAGCATCAGCCGATTTTGCTACTTTTAAAGCGGACCTTCATAGCATTTGTTCCTCAAACTCGGCAAGTGCAGCTGGTATCACTTCCTCAGGCTTACTGTTGCTACCACGAACCACGTCGCTCAGCTTTCGAGCGAGTGAAATTGCGTCTAATAGCGCCTGATTAGCACCTTGCCCTTTGAGAAATTGTGAGAAGGATTTAATTCCATGGAACAATATCTACGAGGAGACAAATCGATCTCAAGAATGAAGCTTACCTTTGAATGGGCTCATTGGGTGAGCAGCATCGCCAAGTAAAGTAACAAAAGGATCTGGATCAGCTGCCTCTTGTGCTTTGCAACCTGTTCGAAAGTCTGTCATGTCCAATACATTTCTATGTGACGGCCGACAATGAACAAAGATTGCGGATGAGAATGTAAAGAGGAGAGACGTAGAACACATTAGTAACTAAATTAGCATTTATAATGTTGACATTTTAAGCTGTACATATGTTAAAGTCAGAAGTGTTAAAACTGAGCACAATTATAGCTGTCGTCTACATATATGAAACCAAAATTTAAGTCTTCTCTATCTGAGAGAAGTGAATACTATTCCCATTATAGCTGTTATCATTGTGTAAAGCAGGATCTGCCACGATTTTGAATCCCTATTAAATCAAGCACAAGCTATCTTTGATTCACGGCTCACTCCTCACCTAAATCTTAACTCGCACTTTACAAACACTGCCACGGTCGCAATAATTTTCCCGTCTTTGCATCAATATGTCTCCGCATACTTGGCCTCTAACGGATATCGGAACATTCGTCCTTGACAATATTTTTTAGGCAGACTCTACGATACCCTTCATTCAAACCAGCGGAGACATGTCCGAGAAGGAAGGATCGGCATCAAATGATTTCTCAGGGTCCCAGAATATACGCAACCTCCTCCCTTCTCTCCTCCGTCATCATCTCCGGCCTCGCTCGTTTCCTCTTCGGTTGCCATGCTTTTGATTATTCAAACTTGATAATTGTTTTGTTGTTTCTTCGTCTTCGTCATTATATCTTCTTCTTAATCCTCTTCCAACATATTTTCGCGAGCAGTAAGTAGGGAGGCTGAGGTTATCAACTCATCGACAGCTCCATCAAAGTGCATCAATAAAGTACGTCATCATCAGGGCTACTAGCGGGTCAGCTGCAGTTATCTTAGTAGTCAAAGTCGATGCAACAACCATAAAAGACTCGAGACAGCCCGTCTCGAAGCAGCAGTGGTAGAATTTGCGGCGGCGATGGTAGGAGTGATAACAATATAGTTTGAGGCTAGTGCACTTAATAAAATTCCGTATGGAGGAGGCAAACTCACATCGAAGTAATTATTGTACAATATCGTGATGGCACATCGGAGGAGTAGTAGTAGTAGTAGTAGTAGGTAGTGAGAAGAGATACGAATTGACGTAAAAGCTTTGACGTTTCACCAACAAATTGTAATTGTTGTAGTAGTAGTAGTAGTATTAATGTCAACATTGAACAAGATGAGTTGACAGTTGACTGTCGGTGTAATGCAACACACACAAAATTTGTCATCATTTCATCCATATCATCATCTCTCTTCGTCGTCACATTTGTCACGTACATGTATTTATTATACCCATCCATGTCTCCGACAAATTTTGGAAATATTCTTTAATGACATATATATATGTTGGAGGACTACTTTCGACATATGCATTAACCAACGTGTATGTTTGCACGAACAATATGTATATTTAAATCGGCATGTCCATTTAATGATGCCTTCTCTCATGAGCACCACCAAGTTCAATATTTGAAACATCGGAATTCCTTTTTTTCAATACACATTAATTTATGATGGGATGCAAAAAATCATTATAGTTGTTGTACAAATATCACGGGTGCGCATTTACAGTTGTATTTGACGTTTACTGAGAACGATATTTTTTCTATTGCCATCACTCTCATAATTTCCTCGGAGTGTTATATAATTGTGTAAGCGCCATTAAAATCTTTGGAGGTTTGTGGTGGCACATTTCATAGTATTATATGAACTTTAGGGCGAGCCACCCTTCTCTTGCCCTCCTTCCTCTGGTCTGATAGAGTGGTGGATTTGTGTGTCGTTGATTACGGAGGAGAAAAAAATGCATCACAATCGAACTAAATTTGATCCTTAGAGAGAATGAAGATGTGATATCTCAACGAGAGGACCAGATACATGATTTGTTAGTCCTTGGCTCTGATGATCAATTAATGGTATGATGAAATATTTAGTTGACAACAGGTCTTCACACTCCCATCCTCGCCTCTTGGGCGGGAAAGTCCCCATAGTCGGTGGACACAGCATAGTGTATCCTAGCGAATGAAAGAAAATGATCGTCTCCTCCGTACTAATTGGCCTCATTCTACTCGCTACCCAGTCGACAACAACCATCCAATCGGCTGATGGACTGTTGTTATCATCATCATCGGCATTGTCGTTTGTGCAACGCCCCATTATTCAAAGAGTATCACCGGGCGCTGTTGTTGTTGTTGTTGTTGTTGAAACTGTTGATCGAAAGTCGTGCGGGCGTGGTAGGATCATACATCGAACTACGTCATTGTTCGAATCGTCGGGAAGTGGGTCAGGAGGAGGAGGAGGCTTTGGTAATGAACAAAATAGACGTTTGCAGAGATTAGTAAATGATGACAAAAATACTCTCAAGCAACGGCAGTCGTCATCGTCGTCCACGACTGAATTATTCGAATACCAAGAATTGCGTGCACAATTAACGACCATGGTACGACGGAATATATCATATCAAACATTAACATACGAAAAGTCCGTTGAATTGTCAGACTATGTCAAGACGGTGGTTGGGCAATTAGATTCGCCCATAGACTTTACAGGTGGTAGTAGTAGTAGTGGTAGTAGTGGTATGGGAACTGCATACTTTGTTGCTGGCTTGGAAAATAAGAGTTGGCGTATGATATTTACAACTACTGCTGCTGCCACCAGTGCTAGCGATGATTATAAAAGTAGCACTAGCAATAGCAGTAGCAAAAATGATGACATTGAATTACCATACGGATCGTCGATAGTATTACGTATAGGATCATTTATGGGTACACGGGGTACACTCGATTATGTAATAAAATGGAACAATAATGGCAGTAATAATAACAACAAACGAAAGAATAATAGTCCCATGATGGGAGGATTGGGATTGAAAGAACTTGTAGCCAAGAGTTCATGTTCGATTGATATAGGACGGATAAGTCCTGGATTATTAACATATCAATATCAAGATATTAAAACGAACATTTTCGGATTAACGAATATACCCGTGGGATTCTTTGGTCTATTAAAAGGACGTATAAGTTATATTGATACTGTTTGGTTTGATGGCGAACGTTGGATAGAACGGAATTATTCGACCAATGGGGATGTAATATACTCGGTATATGTTCGAGATGTTGATGATGAGAAGAACCAAGAAAGGAACATAAAATAAAATAATACATTCTCCTAACTCTCTCGAGTGTAGCGTCGCAAAATGGTAATGCTTTATATTATTAGTTTACTTAACTCAATGCAGAGACACTTCTATCACCAATTTCTGATCTATGATTATTCCCCTCAATGGCAGTTGCCAACTTACGTATAAAGTTATGCACGTACATACAACTAAATACAAGACCAATAGCCAATATTGATTGACGTTTACTATTATTACGAAGTAATATTGTACCAGTTGTACCAATTGCTATTACTACTTGTTGCAACAAACGCATTTTTTGTAATGCCGCACGGCATTTATTACAATACTTGGCATGATAATTCCATGGATCAATCTGTTCTAATCGAGATAGTTGAGACCTAGAGGTTGTCATGGCTGCTGGACCAAATGTATTCGATGGTGCATCCGCGAAGCCATGTGTGGACCACCAATTACGAAACACGGTCGGTCCAAGGTCTGACTTACTTGCGGCAATATAATTTAATCCATATATTGATTTACGTCCAGCTCGAGCGGCCCCCACTGACAATACATCATTGAGTATATTCATTTGATTACCGCCACCATTGGTGGTAGTAGTAGTCATCCTAGCCGCACGTTCGGCATCATGGAGCCATGTATCGGTATTCAGAAAACGTTGTGATCCTAAATGGCTTAACCAACTGGGGACATATTTCAATCGAGCAAAGTTTGGCATCATTATACGACACCTGCCCTCTTCGACGGGTGTCACGAAAATGAGTAAATTTGGTTTATATTTCTCATTCTCGTCATAATAATTATTCCGCTGCTGCTCCTGCTGCCGTTGTTGCTGCTCATTCTGTCCTACGACATTATCATTGGATGTGATTGTTGTAGCAGTAGAAGTTGTTGTGTCTCCTCCTCCTTCTTCTTCTCGCTTTGTACGAAAATGGTAGAATGCCGGACGTTGGAAGGATACCACGCCCCGTCGTGCCTTGTTATTAATCTTGTCCGTATATGCCACCTCGACGTGCGTAAAGTTATTCGCTAGCAATTTCATGTTTATGGGCGAACCATCACTTCGACGTCCTTGTAATCCGTGATGTGCAAATGGGATATGTGCCGGGTCCATGAAGTTTTCTAATAAAAAGTCCAAACTGTAGGGTAATTCACGCGTGTAGTACGTCGTCCCAATATCGATTTTCTCTCGCAGGTATGGAGCATACTGTCGTTCGGGCAGCAATGTGATTGGGAATGATTCGCCGGTAATACTAGTGGGGAGGAAAACGAATAGCAAGTCACCGGCAGCATGGATGGGTAATGATGTTGCATCACCATGATGACTGCCCCCTGTTACTGCCTCATCAATAGTCCGACCTTCATCGAGTTGTGGTAGTACCGTTAATTTTCCATTAGTATCAAATGCCCATCCGTGATAGGGACACTCCAAACATCCTGTGTTTGGGTCAACTCGTCCCTGTGACAATGGTGCCAGACGGTGTGGACAGGCATCGATTAATGCACTCCACTTGACTGCAGTAGTTATCGCATCCTTTGTCTTCTTTGTTGGCAGTGGCGTGTGCCAAACTGCTACATCAATGCCACAAATTTTAATTTGTACAGGTGTGAGGCCCATTAAACAAGATGCCGACCCGAGTGGCATCCATGCACCTAATGTATAGGGTGGTGGATGATTGCTAGTAGGAGTAGAAGATGCAGCATCATCGAGAGTGGCGGTCGACGAAGAGGAGACGGAGAATTCACCGTCATTGATTATAATAGGATTCGACGATGACAATGCTGATGTATATTTAATAAAGACACGAGGCGGTGCAAAAGTATGAACGTGAATAACGGCAAGGAGGAGCGGAATGAGCCGCATCAGCGATAGTGGGGTGGCCGCCATCGCCTTCTGTTGGTGTTCCCACAAATTGTGGTCGAGCGAGGTCAAACGTAATACGATCGAATAACAATACAGAATTTTTACAACGCTTTCCTTCTCGTCGTTAGAGTACTCAACAATGAATCCAGAATAGTAAGTCTAAATGCATGCTATCGCGGCATGCTGGGAGGAGAGGAGAGGGGGAGAAAGACTGCGAGGAGGGGGGGGGGGGGGGGGGCGGGGGGGGGGGGCCCGGGGGGGGGGGGGGGGGAGGGGCGGGGGGGGGGGGGGGGGGGGGGAAGAGTCATCGATGGGATCTGTCGGGGTTAGAACCCACACAACAAAACGCAACACCCGGGACTGGCCTCTTGTCCCCTGACCTGGCCTCCTCCTCATGACACCGACCGAAGGAGGGGTGAGATTCGACGGGGTTGGGTTGGGTAGGGGGACGAGAGCGTCCGCTATAACTTTAGTAGATCAAATACCGGCATGATATCGTGATGGTCGTCAGCGGACGTGTCTCATGCAAAAGAATAAAAAATTACGAAAATGACACGACTGTCTCGTCTGGTCTACCACCCACCCCAGCGTGTGCGAGAGAATTGTGGGTTTGATGGAGGAATCGATGAAGGCATTCGAATTGTTTGCATGACTTGGGGGGGGGGTTAGTGGTTGAGCTGGTGCAGTCATTGATTGGCGATCTCGCGTAGATCACGACTATCTCTCGTATCGAATGGCAAAGCTTTTATTTTGTCGTCTTCCCTGGGGAAGAGTCCATAAAAGTCTCCTCAGTAACGGGGATGTTTTTTTATTTCTTGCTTATTAAACTTATTCTAATCATCTTTCCCCCCCCCCTTTCTCATATCCCATACCAACAGCGATTATTTGTTTAAACTCCTACTTATTGGAGATTCAGGAGTTGGTAAATCGAGTTTACTACTTCGATTTGCCGATGATACATACACTGAATCTTACATCTCCACAATTGGTGTCGATTTTGTAAGTCTATCGCAGGCGGCACTTTTTGTGTGATTATCGTACCCTTTATTATTGTTCGTTTGGATTTGTGACATGTGCTTGGCGGGGGGGGGGGAAGAACGACAGTGGATACATACGATTATTCGTTTTTGTCAATCTATTCGACAATCCTAAGAGAGAGCATATGAAGTGAGGATGTAAATCAAAGAATGATAAGAGGCTGATTGATGGGAGACATTGATGACTTTATTTATGGGGGGATATAACATTCTATACTCTGGGAATAATTCGACAGCGAAATATCTTTTCAATTTGCACGTTGATCTAGTGATTGATATACTGCTTGTTGGCAACTGCTGAAGGCAGTCTCTCACTTCTTCGTGTTATATGTTCCTTTTACTTATACTCACACTTTTCTTTTATTTCCTGCTACTTTGCGATACTATAGAAAATCCGCACGATTGAGTTAGATGGTAAGACGATCAAGCTTCAGATCTGGGATACTGCCGGACAGGAACGTTTCCGTACCATCACTTCGTCCTACTATAGAGGCGCACATGGCATCATCGTTGTCTATGACGTGACAGACAACGAGTCATTCAACAATGTGAAGCAATGGCTTCATGAGATTGACAGGTATGCATGTGAAAATGTCAACAAACTTCTCGTGGGTAACAAGTGTGATCTCGAGGGGAAACGTGTTGTGTCGACGGAGATGGGAAAGGAGTTTGCCGATGGGCTTGGGATTGAGTTTTTGGAAACCTCCGCGAAGACATCGACGAATGTCGAACAGGCATTCTTGACCATGGCCAGTCAGATCAAAGCGAGGATGAAGAACCAACCCAGTGCTGCACCCGCGACAAAGCCGGGCGTGTCGCTTCGAAGCCAGCAGGTGAAGAAGGAGAGTGGCTGCTGCTAAGCATTTTGATGGAATGTTAAAGGATGGTTCTTGTCTAGGAGATCTACGACCGCTTGAAGTATTCTTGTGGGCTGATTTGGTCGTACTGCATTAGTTTCTGTGGACACGGGGGAGGCTAATTAGTATGAACGTGCACTGTGATTGTGAAAGTAAATTAGAAATATATATATATATTCTTTTGCATTCGGATTGAACGATGGCATTCAAAGAAACATTTACTCCGAATGCTTGTGTGATCCATCAATATTGATTCCTAGTCTAGCCATCTCGATTCTCTACCTTACGTTTTACGCTCGATCTTGTCTCCGCCTACCACAAACCACTGCATGGTTGTTACATAGACCGGTTCCTCGACGTATTACGTCATAATAGAGTGATTCAATCAAGCGGTTAGATCTTCCACCATCTCCTCGGGTCAGCAGTCAGCAGTTAATGATAATCAGTCCTTGTCACTCCCCTTCTTTGCAACTGATGCCTGCTCAGCTATTGAAGCCGCACGGACTTTGTCACAGCATGCCTTCCAATCGTCTATGATGGCCTGACAAAGGTGTTCCTTATGATCACGTTTGGCTAGACACCACTGTATAGCACATGCCTGATTGGCACAAAGTCTCTGCTCTGGCGGTGCATCATCACTCTGCGCCTGGCGTCGACCTTTCCCTGACAATCAACGAAACAACAAGCATAAACCTAGGAATTAGTGAAACGAAGTAAACATGTATGTGATTAATCTCGACACGGATCTTTCCTTATCTTCTTACCGGTGTAGACGAATACCATCCCCCTTTTCCAATGGTTGAGGTACAGTATCCCAATCTTCTCGGACTTTTCAAAAAAAGCAAAATCCATGAAGACGAAAAGAGTAAAAAACAAAAAATTATTTTTTTTTACCAAACCCTCCCGCCTAAAATTTTGAAAGGGCACACCGTTGCACCAACAAAATGCTTGTGTGATGCACCATGGTAACGGTAACGACGCGTTCGGAACGAAGCGGCGACAGCAGGGCAGGCAGTGAGGATACAGAGAGGAGTAGCTCAAGCGCCACCAGCAGCATGCGTTTAAGATCACGATCACGAAAGACTGATGACGAAACCGATGCCGTTGTCGATAAGAAGTCGGTAATTGGTGGACGTCAGCATTTGCAGAGGTCGGCTAAGGATAAGGTTTACGCTGAGACGCTGCTCGCTTCACAGTCGTCGCGCCGGGCACTGGTAAGTCAAAGAATATCGAGCAAGAAGCGATTCGATCCTGCTCTCAAGTTCAATACGACTAACTCTTTTCCAACATTGTTATCTTCCTCTCACGTCATTGCAGGGCGATGTGGCACATCGGGAGGGGAACAAGGGCAACAAAGAGCATGCTGGACCGGAATCAACAAAGGACTTCATTAAGCGAAAGTGGCAGGATTTAGGCGAGACTACATTACAGAAGCCATCGCGACGTGCAAAGATCAATAATGGTTCGACTGCTAGTGATGACAATGCCACCAACGACTCGTTGAAGGGTAAAACATTTGCCCCTGTGACACAATCTCCTCCAGGTAAGGGGTATGATGATGATGGAAAGGAGGATGATGTCATGGAAATCATCGATGCATCTCATCAACCACCAATAGGTGATACTCCCACCGATATTGATGAATTTGATTCGAATGATCCACTCTGTGCATCGACATTAGTTCAAGAAATGTATGAAGTTTTTCGTACGAAGGAGATGACAATGACACAACCCGCCGGATATATGGATGGTCAGAAATTTATCAATGAACGTATGCGTGCCATACTCATCGATTGGTTAATCGATGTTCATTTGAAGTTCAAGCTTGTACCCGAGACGCTTCATCTAACCGTCAACATAATTGATCGATTCCTGGCTTTGGCCAAGGTTACGAGACAGCGTCTTCAGTTACTAGGAGTAACGGCATTCTTAATTGCCACAAAATATGAGGAGGTATATCCACCCGAAATTCCAGATCTTGTATATATCTGTGCTGGGTCATATACCAAGGCTGAGATATTGGAAATGGAAGAGACCATCTTAAAGACGTTGAATTATCAAGTGACCATCCCCAGTGCCCATGCCTTCCTTGTCCGATACTTAAAGGCAGCCAAGGCTGATGTGAAGATAGTACGATTATCTTGCTTCATCCTTGATGGTACACTCTTGAGCTACGATTTGTTACAGTACCGTCCGAGTCAGTTAGCCGCGGCAGCAGTATTAATTGCACGACGAACCGTCGGTCGACGGAACTGGAGTCCAACATTGGACAAGTACGCACAGTACAGCGAGGATGATATATTACCTATAGTACGTGCTGTCCTCTCTGAGAAGACGTTGATACCCGCAGAACTACGGGCAGTGCGGAATAAGTATAAGACTGCCAGGTATGGTGCCGTGGCCAATATTGAATTACCATCGGATTTTTAATGTGTGTGAGGATGGAAGTTAAACTATTTTTGCATACATAATGTTGAACGGAGAAGAAGAAAACAAAACAGTGGTGGTGCCAACTTTGGAAGCTGTGCACAACACATATAAATATCAATCGTACGACCGGTAGTTAAGGTTAGATTTATTCTCAGTAGGTTCTGTACGACTATTTTGTTGGCTTCTTCTTATCTACTTCGCTTACTACACACGGGAATCAAACTTGGGATCCATCTCTTTGACTTCATTGCGATGCAATCGATACATCCAAGCGTTTCTCATACCTAACCGGACAATCAGTAAAGTACCATGTGTCTGTGTGGTGATGTTCGTTCAATTGCACTACTTACACCTTGGCGGTCTCCGCTCCCATCCAACTCGTAGTTCGGAATCCCTTTCCGGCATACACAGTATTTTCGGCCCCAAGCTCCTCCTCAATCCGTAGTAGCTGGTTATACTTGGCAAGACGTTCCGAGCGACACGGTGCGCCCGTCTTGATCTGTCCAGTGCACAATCCAACGGCAAGGTCAGCAATGTAGGTATCCTCCGTTTCACCACTACGATGACTTGTCATAACACCCCATCCTGCCTGCTTGGCCTTCTTCACGGCATCAATACTTTCACTAATCGTACCTATTTGATTCACCTTAAGGAGTAGACAAGTACACGCCTTCTCATCAATAGCACGACCAATCTTGATAGGGTTCGTCACAGTTAGATCATCCCCCACAACCTGAAAGGCCTTGCCATTCTTTGCGGTGAATTTCGACCAATTCGACCAATCATCCTCATCGAAGGGATCCTCAATGGTAACAATGGGATAATCCGCGGCAAGACTTTGATACAAGTCACCAAGTTCTTGTCCGGAGATGATATTTCCGTCATACTTAAAGTCCAAATCATACTTATCTTCATCCTTGACGCGGAATTCAGATGCGGCCACATCCAGACCAATCGAGCATTTATTTTCATATCCCGATTTCTTCAATGCCTCCATGATTAATTCACACCCCTCGCGATTATCACAGGGCGGGGCGAATCCACCCTCATCCCCAATAAGTGTTGCGTCGCCACCAAACTTGGCCTTGATAATCTTGCCTAGTGTGTGGTATACCTCGCACCCGATCTGCATGGCCTCGGCGAAGCTTGTTGCGCCGGTCGGGATGACAAAGTACTCTTGGAAGGCAAGTTTGTTACCCGCGTGAGATCCACCATTAATAACGTTGAAGCATGGGACTGGCATGGTATACTTGGGCGTGGTATTGCCGGCAAGTTTGGCATAATGGGCGTAGAGAGGGAGTTTGTTGGCGGCCGCCCCGGCCTTGGAGCATGCTAACGAAATCCCGAGAATGGCTGTAGTATTATTTGTTGGGATAAGCAACATCAGATTGTAATTTCATGAGATTTGGATATACATACGCGATTACATACTACTGAAATCCTTCAACAAAACAAACAATAATATCCATGTATGATATACACACATTACTTACCATTGGCACCCATACTACTCTTATTCGTCGTGCCATCAATATCAATCATCTTCATATCGACACTGCGTTGATTGGCCGGGTCCATCCCAAGCACTGCCGGACCAAGGATCGAATTTACATTCTTTACCGCAGTTAACACGCCCTTGCCAAGGTATCGTGCTCCGCCATCACGTAATTCGCATGCCTCATATGCCCCGGTCGACGCACCGGAGGGTACAGATGCAACAAACTTACCATCCTCGGTACATAGCTCGACCTCGACGGTGGGATTTCCACGTGAATCGAGTATTTCACGTGCCTTTACACTTTTTATCGTGGCGCTGAGACTTGTTGTTTCGCCACGTACTACACTGCTATTGATGGTGGTGAATGCATTCGATTCTCCGATTAATAGAGATACGAGCAAGGCAGCCGCGTAGTTGAACTTTGCCATATTGGTTGGTGGTGGTAATGATGATGTGTGATGATCACTGGCAACGACGACGAAAAGGAGATGGGGAATGATGGATGACGTTGAAAAAGAGTTCCTACGTGAAGCGGTATCCTTGGGATTGAGGCGACGACGTCATTATTTTGTTCAAGACGGCACCTGTTGAGATTTCCAACTCAATGACATCGTCTATCCTCGTCGTAGTACTACTAGCTCTCCTGAGCACGTACACAGCTACTGGCTTTGTCACTCCGGTCCATCACCTAAGGATCTCGCCATCATCATCATCATCATCGACGTCAAGCAGTCGTAGCAACAGTAACAGTGAACTACAAGCGCACAAACTCGTTCTCGTACGACATGGCGAGTCGACATGGAATGATCTAAACATCTTCACTGGATGGGCAGATGCATCCTTGAATGAAAAGGGATTAGTCGAGGCATCACAGGGTGGTAAATTGTTAAAGGAGGGAGGGTACGCGTTCGATGTGGCATACACAAGTGTGTTAAAGCGTGCTATTAAAACACTTTGGATTGTATTGGAGGAATTAGATTTAATGTACATTCCCATTGTAAGTTTTTATGTCGTATGAAAGAAAGACATTTTAATATGGATCCTAGTGTGTAGTATCCTGTTTGGACTTGTGTGGAACTGTTCAACTTTTTGCCATCCACCTACCATACACGCCTACTCACATTCCTCCTTTCCATAATCATCTCGTTTCTCACTCACACATAATATCCCCACCACTCGGCCACCACTAAATTACTCGCTTGGCTTGATTAGATTAACACTTGGCGTCTCAATGAACGTCATTATGGTGGTCTACAGGGACTTAACAAACAAGAGACCGTCGATAAGCATGGCAAGGATCAAGTATTAGTATGGCGTCGTTCGTACGATATACCGCCGCCAGAATGTGACGCCTCCAGTGAATGGTATCCCGGAAATGATCCGCGATATTCTAATGTCAATATTGCCGACTTGCCACGTACCGAAAGTTTAAAAACAACCGGCGAGCGATTCATGCCAATGTGGGAGAATGAAATCGCACCTGCCATCAAGTCGGGTAAGCGTGTTCTTATTGCAGCACACGGCAATACACTTCGGGCATTAGTAAAGCATTTGGATGGGATTAGCGAAGATGAAATCACGGGATTGAATATCCCCACGGGCGTACCGTTGGTATATGAATTGGATGAGAATTTGAAGGTAATACCGAATCCGAATGCTATCAAGCCATTACAGGGATTATACTTGGGAGATTTGGTCGATGTTAGGGCAAGGATTGAGGGTGTGGCAAATCAAACAAAGTAGTTGGAGTAGTAATATAGGTATTATTGAAACAAGGGGATATAGCTAGCTGGGGGAGGGAGGGTACTCATTCTTTGAGATGTCGTTAGTTGCGATGAAGAAACTGAAGAAACTTTTGGTGAAGAAGACAATGGAACAGGGTCCCGAGTCATAGACAACATAGAAGTGTGATTTGTTAAGATAACGGAAATGAACAGACACTAACTATTGAGACAAGCATGTTCTACTACTACCTATCCTACTCTCCCAACCAACATCTCATCGCCCTCAACGTCAATCATTCATATGAAAAATGTAAGCTCAAGAGGGAGGTGTATCTGATTAATAATTCAAGCCTTACTTTAAATTCACATAAATCAGTTTTACCCTCCTATATTTTTTCCCTCCCCACATAGAATACTTCTCAGCTAATGAATTCAATGAATTTCTTCAGTTTATTCTGATCATTTGTACTTGCAATATTGAACTCCGTTTCGAACTTGCCAGACTGTTTGTAAACTTTCAATACTTGACAGCTGGGCTGACCTGTCTTGAAACACCCTTTCCCATCTGAGCACATAAATTTGTGTTTATAAAAGCCATCGTTCGTAGGGGTGTGTGCATCAATCTTGTTAAGGCATCTTGCGCAAACACTTGTACGGGGCATTCCCCCTAAATGAATGTTATTCCATGGGTCTCTATATGAACAAGTATAGTCATTGCCCAAGGGCGTTTGAGGCAAATTTTTCATTTTCGTCCCAAA
>Ga0247843_1007204_pt1 | contig 13876 bp, 14 predicted proteins | sample LaCruzMarch2017__FD_192420 | JGI IMG/M metagenome (GOLD analysis project Ga0247843, IMG submission 192420) | Freshwater microbial communities from meromictic Lake La Cruz, Castile-La Mancha, Spain - LaCruzMarch2017_8m | ecosystem: Environmental > Aquatic > Freshwater > Lake | place: Spain...
CGAACGCCTCCGCCAAATGCGCCAGATAATTGTAAATGCTCTCCACGCTCGCCCCGCGGCTCTGGCTTTTCAAAAACGCGGAAATCGCCCTCGCCGAAACCGGATTGCCAACATTATCAGCCACAAAGAGTAAAATTTTCCGCAGCAAGGCCACATCACGCAAATTGTGTCTTGTCACCACATCGCGGAGCACAATGCTGTCCAACAAGGCCTCCAAATACTGCCGCCGATCGGCCTCGTCCGTCCCAAGCGCCACCAGTCCAGGCATCCCGCCGATTTGCAGATACTTCCAAAACACCGAACGCCCTGGCTCCAAGTTCCCGAACCGGCAAAACTCCCGAAAAACCAACGGATAAACCGGAAACTCCACATACCTCCCGGTCAACAAGGTTGCCAATTCCCCCGAGAGCAACCGCGCATTCGACCCCGTCACCGTCAAATCCGCCACACCTTCCGCCAGCATCGAAGACACCAACCGCTCCCATCTTGGAATCTCCTGCACCTCATCCAAAAACACAAAAACCCTTCCTCCCGCCTCGGCGGCGATCCGCTTCACCTCGGCATTCAGGATTCCGATGTCGCGGAATTTCTCGTTTTCAAGAAGTTCCATGTTCACATGAAAAATCGGAACCCCCTCCCCACGCTCCTCTCGCAATCGGGCCATGCATCGCGCCAGAATCGAACTCTTCCCCGCCCGCCGCAATCCGGTCAAAACCTTGATCACCGGCTTGTCCATCCACCCCAGAATCCGATCCTCATAAATCGGTCGCGAGATAATTTTGTCGGTCATGCTGGGCATTTCTGGATTTTTATAAAATTTTGTCTAGCGTAATGGATATTTTTATCTGGCGTTGAGCGAGGCTTTCATGGTTCCAGGGGGCCACGCTAGTCCCCGGAGATAGAATACCAGCGTCATTTTAAAACGAGACTTTGGACTGCAAAAGAAAGGGGCATGGCCGTCTCGGGCGTGAGGAGACTGTCCCACATTTTCACGCGCAAACTCTCGGAACCATGGAACTCTCCCCCTCATACCAATAGCCGAGAGCAATTGGAGTTTTGGTAAAGTCAACGCTTGCGCTATGCGAGGAGGGCTCTGCTTGTCAGAGCCGCATCGGTGTGTTTGCGCAGGCCACACCGGCCCCGACAAGCAGGTCCCTCCTGCGCGTTTTGCCGGAATCGAGGTTTTGGACAAAACACCGATCCCTCTCAAAAGTCCAAAAGCGAACGGCCGTTGGTATCACACAGGCGGGACGCCTGTGCCCCTCTCTGCTCCATTTATCAAAACGCGAGATGTCGTTGAGACCACCTGCACAATCCTTCGCCGATAATCGGCCCACGAAAGCTCCCTCGCCTTCCTGCGCGCGGCTTCTCCCATTTGCTCCAGAAGAGCGCGGTTTCCAGCGAGCAATTCCAGTTTCTGCGCGATCGCTTCGGGACTCCGGATCGGCACTAAAAAACCAGCGGTGCCGTCCTCGAGCAAGTCCTCCGCGCCGGCATTGCGGGTTGCGATCACCGGCAACCCGCAGGCCATCGCCTCCTGTTGCACCAACGCTCGACCTTCCGCGATCGAGGGAAGAACCAGCACATCGCAGGAGCGCATCAACTCCAGCACGGCGGCATTCGAGCGCGTGCGATGGAAAATGAAATCCGCGCACCGGCTCCGGTAAAAATCCCTTCCCGCCACGGGCGAACCCACCACATGGAGTTCCATTTTTTTGGAATCCACCAAAGCCATCGCTGCGAACACATCGGCGAGTCCCTTGCGCTGGGTCATCGATCCCGCGAAAAGAATTTTGAGCGGACCCTCGCGACGAACCTTGCGCGCGCATTCCAACACTGGTGGCGAGCCGAAGGGCACGACTTCGACGCGTTTCCTTTCGAGAACCTCCGCAGGCAGCGAATCCCGCACAAACTGACTGGGACACACGACCACATCGGCGAGTTCGAGTTCCCGGTCCTTTCGACGGAGCTTTTCCTCCGAATCCCACAGGCCATCCAAGGTGCACGCCCAATCGGGCAAGCGCTCGGCTTCTTCGCTCAAGAGCTGCCTCACGGCGCTCCAATGCGCGATCGGAAGATCATAAATGCAAAACGCACCTTGGGATTTCGCGGCGCGGAAGGTCTCCATCGCGCCATCCTCGTAGCAATAAACGGAACGGAATTTTCCCGATGCCACCCTCCGCGCGACGCTTCGGTCGAACGCCCTGTAAACGGCATCAACGCTGAAAAATCCCGACTCGTGCCGCGTCGCAAAACCCAATCCGGCCCGCATGGCGAGCAAGCGTCCGGATTCGCGGAACGGATGAAGGCGGAGTTTTTTTTCGAGTTTTCCGGGAAGCTCGCGGCGACGGATTTCCCCGAATCCAGGCCACGCGGCGAGCTTGGCGAAAAAATTCCCTCCGCACGGCGCAATCGCGGTGTGGAATTCGGCTAGCACACCAGCGTCCTCCAGTGCGCATGCGGCTTCGCGGACGAACACATTTCCCGTGGGATGGGCGAGAAGAACCATCGTGTCTAGGCGGGACGGCCCTCAAGCGTCCGCGCCGTTCGTCGTCCTAGTTCGTGCGAGGGATGCTCGACGAGACGGTAAAAAATCCACGCGACAGGAACCACCAACAGGGTTCCCAAGGTCGGAACCAAAAAACTTTCCGGCTTGGAGCCGAATGTCGAAACCCATGCGGCCCCGGCGAGGCGGAACAGGGGAAAATGCAGCAGGTAGATCGAGTAGGAAACGGTTCCGAAAAAAACCAGCATTCGAACCCACCACGCGGTCGGCGCAAAAAACCGCGCACCCGGCCCCAACGCCCACCAGAGGAGGAGGAACGAGGAAAACGCCCAGCCGTAGTGGAGGTAAAACACATCCGCGCCTGCGAGACCCGCCAACATCGTGCACCCGAAAACCCCGAGTATCGCCACCGCATGCCACGGCGTCCAACGCGGGAGGGTGCCGCACACAAATCTCTCCGCCAGCCAGGCTCCGGAATTCCAGATCACGGCGTATTTGAAAAAAGTGCCGTAAGAATTTCCCCACCCGAAAAAAAACAGCGACGCCCCATACGCGGTGCAAGCGAGCGTGAAAAACACTGCGGCCCGGAATCCCAGCCGCAGCGAAATCCACAGCAGCAGCGGATAGACGAGATACAATTCCGCCTCCACCGGGATCGACCAGAGCGAGGGATTCATCCCGATCTGCCGTCCATCGAAAATCCAATTCTGCAACATCGTGGCCGTGGCGGCGTAGAGGCCCGGATCAGGAAACACGCCGCCTGCGGCCACATGTAAACCCCACGCGCCGGCCAGACAAAATCCCACCGTAGCCAGATACGCGGGATAGATGCGGAAGAATCTCCGCGCCGCATAGGCCCACCAGCCGGGCATCCGATTTTTTCCCGCCGCCGGCAGATGGATGCAGAACCCGCTCAGCACAAAAAACAGCATCACCATCGATCCCATTTGGGACACCGGCAGCGAGAGCCAGCTCAACACCCGGTCGAACACGGAGAAATCCGCCGGATTCGCTTGGATCGCTTTGAACCCCACCCACAGATCGACGCGCGAATGATACCACGCCACGCCGAGCGCCGCGATGCCTCGCAACACATCCACAGCGGGCAATTTCATTTTCGCACAACCATTCCGAAGTTGTCGCTGAAGAGCCTGCCGCGCAGGAAGGGAAGGAACTTTTGCCAGCGCCAGCGGGTGAGCTTCGGAATCCGCCCGTCACCGGAAAAGGCGAAGCGTGGTTTTTCGAATCCCGTTTCCGCGCAGATACGCTCGAGATCCTTTTGCAGCAACGCGGTGATGTGGGCCGGGTAGCTGGCCCCGAGGAACGCGGCGAAATGCCCGCCGAGAACGAGTCCCGCATACGAACGCAGGCTCTCCTGGTTCGGCGTGGTGAGCACGAGCACGCCACCGGGTTTCAACAGACGGTGGAATTCCCGAAACACCGCGCGCGGATTTTCCAGATGTTCGATGACCTCGACCGAAACGATTGTGTCGAAAATTCCATTCGCGAGCGGAAGCGGATGGTTCAAATCGAACTCGATCCATTCGATCGAATCGGGAAACTCCGATGGCTTTGGAAGAATGTCCGCGCAGACAACCTCCCGGAAATTTTCGGCCGAAGCCAACCTCAGCGCGAAGCGTCCCATTCCCGCGCCAAACTCCAGAAGCCGTCCGCCTGCGCCCACCTCGGCAAGTAGACGCGTAGCCAGCGCGTAGCACGGCTCCGCACTGGTTCCTTTCGTCACCTCGGCGGCGAAACGGCGTTTTTCCTCAAGCGTCATGATTCATTTTGGCGGAGTGGAGAATTTCCAGATAGCGGGCGCAAACGACATCCCGGCGATGCCGCGCGAGATGGGCTGCGGCGCGATTTTCAAAATCATCCAGCAGGTTCGGTTCCAAAAATAGACGGCGCAGGCCTTCCTCCAATCCCTCAATCGAACCGCGCCGAAAAGTTAGTCCCGCCTCACCGATCGCATCGGGAAGCCCACCGCCATCGGAGCCGATCGGCACGCATCCGCAGGCCATGCCTTCGAGCGCGACCATGCCAAACGGCTCGCGCCAGCGAGAGGGAATCGCGATCACGCGATGACGGTTCAAGATCGAAACCAATTCCTCTCCGGCCACCGCACCGCAAAATTCCACCCGATCCGAAAGCCCCCGTTCGGCCACTTGGGATTCGAGGGCGGTTTTTTCGGCACCCGATCCAATTATCGTGAGGCGCCACGAGGTTCCCATCCGCGCGCAGGCGTTTTGCAATTCCCGATCCACGGCAAGCCGCGCGAAGGCCTCCACCAAGACATCCGCTCCTTTGTCGGACACCAGCCGACCCAAAAAAACCACCGCCCGATCCCGCGTCGCACCCGGCAGTTTGCGAAACAGCCGGTCGTCATAGGGATTCGGCACCACCAGCGCCTTGGAAAATGTGTCCCGCCGCAACGCCTCGCTCACGCAGACGACCCGGTGGGCCCGATGAAGGATAAATTTTTTGAGCAGATCGACCGGACGCCGCCGCCCGTCGGACCCGCGCAACCAGGTGTGGATCGAGATCACGAGCGGCTTGCGGAGCCCGATGCCCGGCCAGAGCGCGCCCAATTCGATGTTATTTTGGTAAACCAAATCCGCATCGCGGTGGGCTTGACGCAAAACGCCCGCCGCCGCGCGGCGAAGAACGGGATAGGGAAATTCGCGGACGGCCGAACCCGCCGCCGATCGCGTGGCGAGCACCACGCCGCATCCCTTCGAGGCCAAATAGCTCGCGAGGATTTGCGAGTGGGATTCGATCCCGCCCACATCGGGAAAAAAGCGATGGGAGGTGAAGAGAAGATTCATCCACCGAACTCAGAAAATATTTTTCACCCGGCCCGGCGCGCTCACAGGCAGGCGCGACTTCAAGGCATAAAGCACATTTCCCATCGCACAGCCCCCTGCCAACCGGAACGATTCGGTATACGAGGCCACAAAACAAAATCCCAAGGCGGTCAGCATCCGGTGCAGTTCAAAAAAATCGGTGTGCGAAAAAACCGGGTCCGGAGCAAAAACGCATTCCGCATACACATGGCGCACCGCGCCGCGCTTCAGCAATCCTGCCGCGCCGCGGAGAACCTGTAACTCGTAGCCCTCGACATCGATTTTCAGCAGATCGATCAATTCGATGCCATTTTCCGATGCAAAGGCATCGAGCGTTTCCAACCGGATTTCCACGGAGCCCAACGGAGACTTGGATCCGATGAGGGTGTTGCCGCCCGCATTCGGCTGGATTTAGATTTCAAACGAACCCGGCACATCGCCGAACCCGTGATTGAACGCCTCGATGCCGCCCCGGCCCGCGATGTTCGCCACGAGCTTGCGGAAGGAATCCGGCACGGGCTCGAAGGTGAAAATCCGCGCCTGCGGAAACGCCCGCGAGAACCGAAGCGCGGATTGCCCGAAATTTCCGCCCACATCGAAAATCGTCCGGAGAGGCTCGGCGGCCGTCAATCTTTGCAAATCCACTTCGACATCCACCCCGAGATGGTCCGTGCCACATACATTGATGCCATGTCTGCGGAGGAACGATTTCAACGAAGCAATCATGGTGCTTTGAAATGGTGCTGGAGTTGTTGAAGGAACAGGTCCGCAGTTTCACCCGCAGAATGGCTCTCACAGGGCTTCGGAGGATTGCACAACCCTTGCTCGAACAACTCGTCCATCGGAATGAGTCCAGCTTTTTCCAGCACCTCCCGGGCGAGGAAAACATCCACCCGAGGCACAATGGTGGTGAGTTCGTGGCTGGCCATCGCCGCCGCGCTGCCGCTTTTTCCCAGCAGGCCGAGCGGCGTGGTGGCGACACCGAAATCCGCTGCCTGAAGGTGTCGAGAAACATCGGCTGCGGACAGTTCCCCGAATTCGCGGAAGAGCAGCGATTCCGATTTCCCATCCCGCATCGCCTTCCAAATCTCCGCGCCCCGCCCCGGGTTTTTTCCGATGGAAAGAAATAGGGAGGCTTTTTTCCCCGCCTTGCGCGCGGCTTCGGTGGTCCGCTTCAAAAACTCCTCCACATTCCAGCCCGGATGGATCGACCCGAAGAAAACGAAAATCCAAACCTCCTTGTCATCCAGCACGGAGCCGAATTCCCGCACGAGTGTTTTCCGAAGAGTCGGGTCCGGAGCGACACGCTCGATGTTGGAAAAAAGCGGCAACACGGAGGCGGAAATTCCGGCGCCCGCCAACCGGCGCGCATAATTTCCATTCGAGGTGTGAACCACCTTCGGCCCGAGCGTGCGGCAAAGATCGACGAGAAGGGCTTTTTGAAGCCGCGAAAGCACGCGGTTCGACCATCCGCCCTCGGGCTCGATCCACAACTCGTGAAACATCACATGCCACGAGATCCCCGCAGCGAGCGTTCGCAATTTCGTCGCAAGGCCCAGCGGAAGCCCGCGCGGGTCGAATCCGTAACCCACAAATTGCAGGCTCAAAACCCCGGGTTGGAACTTCTCCAAAAACTCCCGCGCCTCGCGCATGCGAACACTCCAAGGCGTGACCCGCGAAAGCCAAAGTTCGTTGTCGCTGCGCAGCAACCCGGACCCGAGCGAACGGTCGTTGAGGGCGAGCATCGCGGCAGTGTGTCCGCGCCCTCTCAACTCCTCCGCCATGCGCCGAGTGTAGTCCCCCACCCCGTCCCTGCCGGGTTCCGCGCCTGCGGAGACAAAAAGAATCCTGCAGGTGGAACTCATCGGGAGGCCGACGACTCGATTGGCATGTAAAAACAATTCCAGGGAGCACCGGAGCACCCGATGAAATCGCGAATCTCCGCGCGCCGGAAATCCAGCGACTCCAAAAAACGGTCGACCGCCGCGAGGTTGGAATCGCGGACTTCGATCAAAATGCGCGGGCGCGTGCGGCGCAGTGTGTTTTCCGCTCCCTCCAAAACCTGGAGTTCATGGCCCTCCACATCGACCTTGAGAAAAACACACTCGGGAAAATTCATTTCATCCAATGGAACAACGCGGACGCGCGTTTCGAGATACTCCCGTGCGCCAGGGCAATTGCCTGTCTCCAGGCTGGCCCAGCTTTCCAGAACCATTCCACTTGGGTGCACCGGCGTGTAGAGCGTCTTCTCGCCCGGTGCGTTGGAGAGTCCGACCCCGTGGATTTCCACATTTGGCGCCGCAAAGTCCCGTAGCATACGGCAGTGGGCCAGGTTGATTTCGAACGAATGAACCTTCTTGCAAAATCTGGAAAGCCCGTAGCTGTAAAGACCCACATTCGCGCCAGCATCAATCGCAACCCCGCCCGCCGGAACAAACCGCGCCAAGCGACCGGCCTCCGGTTCATTCGGATTCAATCGCATGTGCGCGACAAGGAACAAAGGCAATCGCCACCGCCGGGGAATGACGGGAATGATGCCACTCTGAACAACTCGAAAGAGAAACTCGGAAGTTCTCATTGGGAAATCTCAGGGAATTTCGTCGGGATAGCCGAACGCCACAAAGTCCTCCGCATAGAATCGCCGAACCTCCCGGCGAAGTTCCTCCGTGTAGAAATCCCGCCAACGGCCACCTGGGTTGGCATTGCGATGCGGCAGTTGCACCTCGAGTCCCAAACGCCCGGCAACAATTTCGTAGTCCCGATCAATGTTCTCGAGGCGCCCCACAAAGTCCAGAGCAGGAATGCGTTCACGGTTGAGCGTGTATGAAAATTGGCTCGGTTCGGCCAACTCACCGAGGTGTTCCACCAATCCCGGGAAACCTCCCCAGTTTTTGATCCTTTGGTGGTAGGGATGCTCGTGGTGCTTTTCGATATGCCGGAAAAACGACACGAGGCGGTCGTAGGGATTTCTCACGAAGCAAAACTTGTAGCAGGACTCCAACTCGCGGGATGGCAACAAATCTTGGGCTTCGGAAAAATGGAGATGAGGTTCGAAGGTTCGCCAACGGTAAAAAAAGCGCTGTCCCAAACCGGGGCTCAATCGGGTGATGCGTCGCGAGAGGAAATTCAAAAAACCAGGGCCTGCGGCATGGCAGCTCAAAACCTCCCGCAGACTGGTTCCCGCCGTCTTGGGAATGTGGATAAATAGGAATTTTTTCTTATGGGAGTAGACCATCGGCTTTAGATTTCATTTTTTTCTCTGCTCGATTTCGTCCCATCGCACATCCCATGACGGGTTGGACGATTCCGACCAAAAAGAATTCTACGGCGAATTTCCGGCTACCAGCACAAAATCCCCGTCCGCGAAATTGAAGCAATCCCCCGAAATACGCCCGCGCCAAACGAAACAGCATCCGCAGCCTCGGGAAAAACCGCTTGTGGTGGACCGGCCAAAGGGAGACCAGAATCCGGTAGGAAACGACGCGCATTTTCAAGTAGGCGCGGAAAGTTTTTGCGAAGCGCCGCCAAGGATGGAGAACGACTGCGTTTTCAACAAACACGGTGGTCTCGCCGGCATTTCCAAGGCGATATCGCCATTCGATATCCTCAAGGCAGGGATGGGGGAATTTCTCGCAGAACCCGCCGAGTCTGTGAAAGACCTCGCGGTTGTGGCAGATGTTGCAGGACCATAGCAACCCGCCCGTGGTGTTGACCGGTGCCTCCTCGTCGAGGCGCGATCGAGGACTTCCTGCAACCGTTTTCCCCTCGAAAACATGGACGCCGGGGAAACCGGAAATCGCCCGCGCATATCCTTCGAGCCATCCCGGTTCGGGCAGGCAATCATCATCCACAAAAACCAGCCACTCGCCTTTCGCCGCCGCGGCGCCATGGTTGCGGTTGGCCGCCGGGCCGCGGCGGGGCCCCTGCAACCAAACCACCCAGGGGAAGCGCTCCCCGACCATCTGCCGCGACTCGCGATCGCGACCGTCATCGCTGACAATCACCTCATACTGGGTAGCCTCGAATGTTTGAAACCCGGGAGCCAGGCGATCCAGGCACCTTGCCAAGTCCCCGGTCCGGTCGCAGGTGGGAAGGATGACGGAAAACATCATGCCCTGCCCTTCGAAAATCCGTTGGTGAGTGCAAACCGAACGGGATTTTTCAACTTCAAAAACCACTTCTCAAAGAGATGGTAGGCCAACCAAGAAAGAAGACAGGTTGCGGAACCCATCGTAAGAAAAAATGCCAACTGGGTTGCCCAGCCTGGAAATCCGATGCGCAAAAACAAATCCAAAAGACCTGTTTCAATAGCCAACCAGCCCAACGGATCATGAATCAAATAGGCCGCATACGAGTGCAGCGCCAAAAACGCAGCCGCCTTTCCAGAAAAAAGTTTCATGACCGGCGGGGGAAACCGACCCTCGATTCCGCGGTGGACGAGCGAGCCGAAAAGAAAGGCGAGGGCGAGGTAGCCGAAGGACTGGATGGCGGGTCCTTGATTAAAAACAAATTTTTGCTGAACGAAGGCTCCAAGAAGATAAAGCAAAGGAATCCAGATTCCGGCTTTTCCGCCGAAAACTTTTTCCCGTTGAGATTCCGGGAGAAGATAGACCAATGCGCCGATGGCAAACCCGTCCAAGCGAAGCGGGGTGAAAACATTCAAGTCGATTTTCCAGGGACCGGCGAGCACACCCGCACGAATCAAGGGCGCGGCGATCAAATAGCAAACCAGCACATGGACCACCACCCGGCGCGGTAAAAAGAAAATCAAGAAGGGCCAGACGAGATAGAACTGCTCCTCGATCGAAAGCGACCAGAGGATCGTCAAACGAAACGGGAGTTCCCCCTCGAAAAACACCAACCAGTTGGCGGCATGGAGCCACAGCCAAACCTGCCGATCCCGCAGCCACTCGCCGCCATCCACAACCACGGGAGTCGAAAACAAAAACGGCAGGGTCAGCGCGAGGGAAACAACAAGCAGGTAGAGCGGCCAAATCCGCAGAAGCCGAAAAGAGAAAAACAAGGGAATCCGATTTTTGAGCCCCTCCATTTCCAGAAGGCTGCGGGTGATCAAATATCCCGACAAAACGAAAAAAAGATCCACGCCGATCCAGCCGAACCATTTGAGCCTCCAGAGCAGCATCTCCGCAGCGCCATCGACCGGAACATTCGGCAAGAGATGCCGAACGAAAACAAGCAGAATGGCCGCTGCGCGCAAACCGTCGAGCACGGGGATGCGCGCTGCGCCAGAGAGCGGCCCGCTCATCTCCCGGCACCTCTCTTTTTCAAGCCCGTAAGCAAAAGAGCGAACAGGGAAAATGGCGGAAAACGCTTGAGGATCCGGTCCAGACGGTCGCTCCCGGAAACCGCTCTCGCCTCGTTCACGCGTGGACACGGGCCGGCAAGGGGCGTTTCCATGCCAAGAAAACCGGCCAGCGTTTCGTAGCGGAGTTCCCCGCGATCGACCCGAAGGGTGAGAATGTCGCCGTCACGGCGGTCGAAATACTCCGCCACCTCGCGGTGGTGGCGCTCGCGGGCGGCGTCGAGTTTTTCGGGATCGAACACTGTGGTGCCGTAGGCGCGCTTGTGGAGTTCGTCGCCCACATGGCCTCGCTTCCAGAGAACCGCGCCATCGTCGAAAAGCCATTGCATGCTTTCCAGCCACGAGTCGCCATCGCGCGTGGTGAGAATGAACTTGGAGCCGGGAAACAGGCGGTCCAGTTCGCGGTAATAAAGCGGCACTGGCAGGTCGCTGAAAGCGTCATTCCCATTCAGAATCGACTTGGCATCGTGGTGGGCGCGGGACGCCTTGAGTTCCTTGCCGCGCCGCCAGGCGGCGTAGGGGCCGAGGCGCACGGTGGGACGAAAGGGCGGGAGACCGAGCACTTCGGACTGCGTGAAAAGGTGGATGGGGAAGTGCACCGAACGGAGGCCGAGCCCGCGGAACGCCTCGTGTAACGAGGTGGTGCCGGTGCGCGAAAGGCCGAGACAGAAAACCTTGTTGAACGATCCGGGCATGGGCTCAGCGAAGTTTTCCTTGGATTTCCTTCATCCAATGTCCAAGCACGCGCCTGCATTGGGCATGGTTCCTCCGCAGGGCGGCGAGGTCGAGGCTCATCTGCCGCCAAAATTTCGCAGTGCGCCGATCGCTGTCGGATTTTTTCCAAACCGCACGGAACGAAAAAAACGGCGCGAGCCACCGCGCAAAGAGAAGTTTCCGACGGGTGCGGGATTCCCGCGATGCGAATTCGGGTCCGCACCAACCGGGATCGACCAAGTCGAGAAGGATGCGGAACATCCGGTCCGCCGGGAAAGGGGACCAGTAAAGCCAAGGCTTGGATTTGGTGACGAAGTGGATGTTGACCGCCCGCCGGTCGAGGGCATCGAGCGCGCCGACGGGATCGAAGACGGTTCGGTGCGTTTGCCGGTTCCAATCCGGATCCAAGGGAGTGAACGACCCGTTTGCGGCATAGTTCAGGGCACTTTGGTCCCAGAATTTGCAAGCCGCCGGGAATTTGGAAAGGATCTCGGTGGCCCGTTCAAAAAGTCGACTCCGCCGGATTTTTTCGAGGTCGAGGAGCAGCAAGCCCGCATTGAAATAGTCCGCCGCCGGATCGACTGGTTCGGCCAGAGCCACACCGGGGGGGTCGCCCGAGAGTTTCCGGATCGAGGTTTCCACCGCGGCTGTAAGCCCGTTTTCTCCGGTTTCACTTCCGTAAAGCCCTTCCAAGGATCGCAGGCCCAGAAAATCGGCATCAATGTAGATCACCCGGTCCCAATCCAACAAGGTCGGCAGGAGGAGTCGCGCGTAGGTGAGTTTCGAGGAGAAAAAAAAATCCGGAAAACCGGGAAATTCGCCGTCGATCTTGAGGAAGCGAAGCGAGGTGTCGCCGCGCACACGGGCGAGGGCGTTGACGAGTCTTTGCTGGTGGGACTCCGACAAGCCGTCGTGCAGGAAGGCCACCTCCATGGCGATCTCCTGGGGCAGGGCCATGCGGGCGCTGGCGAGGGTTCCAATGGCGCCCGGGAGATAGCGGGCGTCCGACGCCATCGCGAGGCGAAGGGGTGTCATGGCGCGGATTCGTGGCGGGCCGGCGACTCAAGCGCGAATCCACGGGCAGCAACAATCAGTCGGTTGAGGAGTGTGTAGGCGGAGCCGAGCAGCAGCATTTGGAAAACCCCGGCGGCGGTGGAGACATCAAAGATCCAGATGCCAAGAGCCTGGAGGGCGAGCGTGCCGGGAATCGAGACCATGGGCATCCAAGGGAAAATCCATTTGCGGGCGCTGTTCATGGACCACAGCACGCCGTTGAGATAGCCGAGGGCGGTGTTGGCGACCATGAAGGAAAGGGCGGGGCCAGCGTCGGAATAGTTCGGGCCGAGGATGGCAAGGAAGAGACCGGGAGCGATCCACACGGCGGCGAAAAGCAGGGCGGCCAGCGCGACTGCGCCAGAGGAAATGGCCAAATAGAACGCGGGAAGCCGCCGGGCCTCCTGACGCGCGATGAAGGGGGCGACGAGCACACCATTCGCGGCGCTGAAAAACGCGAGGAGGAGCGAGAGCCTCGCGAGCGCGCCCACCTCGGCGATGGTGGAGGTTTGCCCGAAGGCCCCGGCGACGAGCACGGCGAGTTGGCCTTGCAGCGCGGCGAAAAAAACGCCGGGGATGATCGGGCGGATGTAGACCAGAAGCTCGCGGCGCTCGGCCTCGACGGGTTCGGCCGGGATTTCCAGATGGCGGGCGGAGGCTTTTTTCAGGCGAGAGCCTGTGATCGAGAGCGCGGCGACATTAAGGAAAGCGGCGACGGGGGCACCAAGGATATGCGTAAGGTGGGCGAGGCCCATGGCCAGCAACCGCACCGCAGCGGAGACGACGGTGATCCCGTAGAGGGTCCGCATCTCGCGGTGGATCGTGAGCGGCGGCCGATAATAGGTCTGCAGGCCAGAGACCGCGAGGTAGGCGACGATGGCGGCCGCGAGAAGAAGGCCGGTGGCAAGGGGCCAACCCTTCGAGGCGAACCAGAGCGGAAACGCGATGGCGGAGAGCGAACCGACGATCCACACCATGCGGCGGCGGATTTGCGTGCCCGCCGCGACAAGGCGGCCCATGCGGCGTTTGTCATGGATGTTTTTCCCGACGAGAGCGACGAGGGCTCCGCCGAGACCAAACTCTACAAATTGCTGCGCGCCGCTCTGGAAGGCGTTCGCCAAGGCGTATTGGGCATACTGCTCGACCGACATCCACCGGACAAGAAGCAGGCCGGTGACGGCGTTGAGAAGTTGCAGGCAGGCTTCTCCGAGCACGAATCCTTTGAGGGCTGTGATCCAATTGTTTTTGAGCAGGGGCATGAACGCGCTCGGCCTAGCCGGAGAACCAAAACAGGTCGGCTGAAATCGCTCTAGTATCCTGTAACACTTAAAGTTTCGGATAAAGACGCTTAAGCTTGATCCGTGCCTGCGCGGTCGTGAATCGCCAGATGGTCTTGCTGGCGCGGTTGTTTCTCTCGGCTTCCCAAGCTGCCAC
>Ga0247843_1007205_pt1 | contig 13876 bp, 21 predicted proteins | sample LaCruzMarch2017__FD_192420 | JGI IMG/M metagenome (GOLD analysis project Ga0247843, IMG submission 192420) | Freshwater microbial communities from meromictic Lake La Cruz, Castile-La Mancha, Spain - LaCruzMarch2017_8m | ecosystem: Environmental > Aquatic > Freshwater > Lake | place: Spain...
TAGTACCACGGCACCGTTATTACCCGGTTCTGGTGACTTATGGTACAGTCCAGATTATGGAAGAACTTTTATCTATTATGATGAGAATGTTGTTGGATATGGTACTGATGCATTCTGGGTAGATGCTGCACCTTTCAATGTTGGTATTATTACTTCATTGTCTGGGGCAAATGTAGCATTCTTCCCTGGATCTGCAGTGGCCCCATCAATGAGTTTTGTTGGTGATACTCAAACTGGGTTCTTCTCTCCTGGGTCAGGACAGTTTACTGTTGTTTCCACAGGGTCATCAGTTCTAAATGTAAATGCAAGTGGTATTCGTGTTACTGGTATTGCAACAGCAACAGATTTTGATGCTCTCTCGGATGAGAACTACAAAGAGAATGTAATCACCGTCAACGATGCCCTGAATAAAGTAGGACAACTTCGTGGAGTATCATTTGATTGGAAAGAGAATGGTAGAAGTTCTTATGGTGTGATTGCACAAGAACTGCAAAAAGTATTACCAGAACTCGTACACGGAGATAATCCAAAGACAGTCAACTATAATGGTATTATTGGTGTATTGATAGAAGCAATCAAAGAACTTAAGAAAGAAGTTCAAGAACTTAAAGTTGCTAAATAAAAGAGAAAGCCAAGTGAGACTGCACGACGATGGCCATTAAAATTTCGGGGACAACTGTAATTGATGATAGCCGGAATCTTGTCAATATTAATTCTGGACTAGGTGTTGGTATTCAGTCAGGCGGAAGTTCTGTTGGAACTGGTATTACAGTTATCAACTTTGTTGGGACTGGAACTACTATATCTGTAAGTAGTGGAAGAGCTGATATTAGTGCTGGTGGAGGTTCTATTGGAACCACGGGAATTACAACTCAAACATTTTTCTCCAATCCAAATATTATTAGCACTGCACAAACTTTGTCAAATCCAAATCATAATTATGGTATGTTTGGTCCGGTTTCCATTGCTGCCACAGTTACTGTTGGTGTTGGTAATAGTTTTGTAATTGTATAAGGAGGTTAACAAATGTCTACTTTAAGAGTAGATCAAATTACAAACGAAGCAGGTACTGGTGCCGTTGAGTTTTCTCAAGGAGTTTCTATTCCTACAGGTAAAACGATAACCGGAGATATAAGTCTCACTGGAATTGTTACTGCCACCACATTTGTAGGAGATGGAATTGGAATGACAGTATCTGGTTCTGCAACAAATTCTAAAGTATTTGCAATAAACTTTATTACCTAAAAAAATGCCATCTAAAATTCAAGTAGATTTTATTGCAACAGCACAAAATACTGCTACAACCTTAACACAGGGTGCAACCATCCCATCAGGAAAAACAATTTCTGGTGATGGTAATATGATAGTATCTGGCGTTCTTTCTGCTACTAGTTTTGTTGGAAATGCAAGTGGAATTACTAATGTTTTCTTTGCTACAACACCAAAAACCATTGCATTAAGTTTTATAGGAGGATAAATGCCACAATTAAAAGTAGATCAAATTGTAAACAAAAATAACTCTGGATCTCCAGAATTGTTATTTGGTATTACAATTCCATCAGGAAAAACAATTTCTGGTTCTGGAGGAATAAATGTTGTCGGTATCATCACCGCAACTTCTTTTGTTGGTGATGGTGCAAATCTTACGAACCTTAGCAATTCACAAAAACAAACAGCAATAAAGTTGATTTTGGATCCATTACCTTTTAGATCTTAATTTATATCATTGTATAAATAATCTCAATCTCATCAATAAAATAAAACTATGGCCAATCCAAACATTGTAGGAATAACAACACTCACTGGAAAAACTGATTATTTTTCCTTAGCAGACACTAATGCGACTACAATTCTCAGTAATGCAGCATCAAGTGGTAAAGTATTTAAAATCAATACTATTATCGTTGCAAACGATGATGGAACTAATGCTGCTGATATTACAATTAGTTTAACTTCTGCCGCTGCTGGTGGTGGAACTGCATTTCAAATTGCAAGTACAATTTCAGTTGTTGCAGACTCAACTCTTGTATTAATTGATAAGGCAAGTGCTTTTTATCTTTTAGAAGACAAAAGTCTCGTAGCAACTGCATCAGCAGCTAATGACTTAAATGTTATTGTTTCATACGAAGAAATTTCTTAGTAATATAATATAGGAAAAATAAAATGGAAAATCTTTACTCATATCAAGGACAAGAACCTCAAGAACTTCCACAAAGAATTCGTTTAAGTAATGGTAGAACTCGCACAGATTCTTCTAGTTTTACTGTAGAAGAAATTTCAAATGCTGGTTTCACTGGACCTTATACAAAACCAGAATTTGATCCGGAAATTGAAACTCAAGAATGGAATAGTGAACTACTCAATTGGGTAACAACTCCAATTCCTGATGAAGTTTTTTGGGAAAGATTGAGAAATCAAAGAGATAGAAGACTTTTTATGAGTGACCGCACTCAACTTTCTGATGCACCACTTACCAGTTCACAAAAAACTGCCTGGGCAACTTATCGTCAAGCACTGAGAGATCTTCCTGAAAATACAGAAGATCCTAAAAATGTTACTTGGCCTTCAGAACCGGAGTAAATATGTCAGTTTTTAGACCTAGAAATATAAACAGAAGACTTGTAGGAACTGCAATAACTAATACAAGTTCTTGTCCTCTTCTTTCAGGGAAAGGATCTCCAGGTAATGGTGGTCAAATAGGACCTAAAAAAACTCCTTATCTTTGTTCCCAAATTTCTCTTGGATGTAGATGTTGTGGTGGATCTTGTGGTGGTGTATTTAGAGTAAATGAAGCACTATGTGGCGTAAAAGAAAACTGTAATTGTAATGTTACAGATTGCTGTGCATTCTTCATCTGTTGTGGACCATCAACCACTAAATGGTTTGTTGCTCCGGTATCTGCAGAGGTCACAAGGGGCTGGGGGTCATCTGCTAATGCAGCAACAGTCGCATGTTCATCCTTTGGCAACTGTGGATGGTTTGTGCCCAGTAGCGGCCAACTTTCAAACCCTGGCTTTAGTTGTAGATCTTATTGGGATTCTTTCACTAGCGTTGTCTACTGGAGCACCGACCAGGGCCCTACTCACGAATGCAGGTACCCGCACCCTTCGTACAATTATATCCAGATAACTGAATACTATAACCCACTAGGAGTCGGAATAAGTTTTGGATCTGGAGCCGGCTGTACCCCTTCAAAAGGTGCATCATGCCGAATACGAGCCTTTAGGTGTACTGCTACTTAATACTGACACTTTGAACCCAATTTCTTTATAGCACATTATGATAGAAAATCTTCAAATCTATAAAGACGCAAGTGAATTGATTAAACGAGTCTTTACAAAATCTTCTAAATAACCTATAATAAACAAAACTTGCACTGAAATCACTATGAACTTAATGCCCATTTATTCTGTTCCTCTCTGGCAGGCTGAATATCCAGAGTTTGATGAACACAAAGAAATCTTCCTGAATGTAGTAAGAACTTATAAGGACCAAAACCCTACAAAAGAAACTCCAAGGTCAAATATTGCTGGTTATCAATCACCAGATACATTACAAGGAGTAGAAGAACTTCGTCCACTCTTTGAGTATCTCTGCCAGTTGGGATTTAAGGCAGTAGGAGATTTGGACTTTGTGGATTGTGATATTGCACTTACATCAGCATGGTTAAATGTTAATGATACTCGTCAGTGTATGAATAGTGAGCATGTACATGGAGATGTATTCTCTGGAGTCTTCTATCTCCAAGCACCAGAAGAAAGTGGAAAGTTAGTACTCCAAAATCCAGCAATCAATCGTATGTGGAATGGTTGTGCTCTTACTACACAAAAGAACCAGTTCACAGGAGAAAGTATTAGTATAGAACCAGTAGAAGGTAATATTATTCTCTTTCCTTCTTACTTACATCATTCAGTAGAGACCAATAATCACGACGAAGAACGCATCTCAATCTCATTTAACCTGATTGCACTTCCTAAAGGCACGATTGTGTATCCTCAAAACGAAAGTTAAAGTTAATGACTGAACTTCCTATTATACTTGATGACCTTATTGAAGAGGAACTGCAAAATCAAATAGAAGATGCAATGTTTGATTGTAGATGGTCATTTGAAATGGATAATACTTATGGTTCAAAATTTTTTGGAATGGAATATCGTAAATTTTTAAATCCTTTTGAATATGAGATTTCTCCTACAATTATATCTTCATTATTACACATTCGAAACAATAAAACTTATAGTAAAGTATTTCCATTAATAAAAAAAGGATGTGATAAAATAGAATTTAAAATTGAAAAAATTCAAAGGTGTTATGCTGCAATTCATGCGATAATAAGAAAAGACTCCAAAATAAACACTGTTCATATAAACCAAGAAATTCCACATTTAGTTATGATTTATTATGTAAATGATTGTGATGGGGATACTATTTTATACGATAAATCAGTAGAAGATATACCAAAAAAAAATTTAATATATCCTTCTTCAACGGAGTATCCTAGTTTAAACATTAAACATAGAATAACTCCTAAAAGGGGTAGAATTTTGTTTTTTGATGGAAGAACTTATCATGCACCTTCCACCCCTACCACAGGAATGAGATGTATTATAACTTTAGATTTATTTGGAGAATTTGAAGATGGAAGTTATAAATTTCCTGCACCAAAAATAGAAACTAAAAAAACTAATATTTTATATCAATGAAATCCTACTACTTTATCTCTGGACTTCCAAGATCTGGTTCTACATTACTTTCTGGTATTCTCAAACAAAATCCAGACTTCTATGCTGATATTGCATCACCAGTACAAGGACTTACAGAAATCTCTATTGATGTGATTACAGGTGATGAAAATAACCTTAACATCACAGAAGACCAAATAAAAAATCTAATGTATGGAATTTTTGATGGGTATTATAAGAACATAGAGAAGCCAGTCATCTTTGATAGTTTTCGTGATTGGACTAAAAAAACACCATTTCTCAAGGCACTCTTTCCTTATACTAAAATCTTATGTCCTGTAAGAGACATAGTTTCTATTCTTAACTCCTTTGAGTTGATTGCATCTAAAAATCCATTTCATACTACAACTCTTACAGCACACAAAGATAATGTATTTGCTCGTTGTGATGGTATGATGGATAGAAATGATGGTATTGTTGCAGTTCCTTGGATACTACTTCGTGAAGGTTATGCAATGAACCCAGAAATGATTATGTTGATTGATTATGAGAACTTATGTAAAACTCCAGAGAAGACTATGAGAGAAGTATATGAGTTTCTGGAGAAACCTTATTATTCTCACGACTTTGAGAATGTAGAATACTCAAATGAAAACTTTGATAAGTCCTGTAACCTTAAAGACCTTCATACACTCAAGAGAAAAGTAGAATATAATCCTCCAAGATGTATTCTACCACCAGAAATCGTCCAAAAGTATAATGAAATGAATATGGAGTTCTGGAAAGAAGGACATAAAATTGATATTGATATTATTGAGAAGTTAGATAAGAAGTTTATTGAATATAATTAATATGAAAATCATCAACATCGACGGTGGAATCGGAAGAGTCATTACTGCACTTCCAGCACTTCTCAAATATCATCAAAATCATCTCAATGAAGAGTGGTATGTCTCAATTATGGGATGGGATTATATTCCTTTGGGTATTCCACAACTTCAAGAAAGATCTTTTAATCCAGATACAAAAGGTGTCTGGGAAAATTATTTTATGAGAGCAGATGAAATAGTCTCACCAGAGCCTTATCGTCTTCCAAATTTTTATAAAGGTAAAATATCACTTGCAGAAGCATTTGATGAAATCATTAACGAAACTGAGGAGCACGATGATTTAAACTATCAAACTTTAAATCTTTCTCATTCAGAGATTCGTAAAGGTCAAGAAACCATCTATAGAGCATATGAAACACAGAAGAAAGAAAAAACAATAGTCATCAACCCTTATGGATCTACTACACAAGTATGTCCTCTGGGAGTCTATGACGACTCTTTAAGGTCTCTACCAGAGAATATGTTTATTCAAATTTGTGAGTTGCTTGCAGAGGATTATAACATCATCTATATGGGTTATTCAAATCTTCTTCCTGAAGATAATAAAGTCGTTTACGTGCCTCAACCAGATCTTCATATAAGAGACTGGATGGGTGTGATTGCTCAAGTTGATTATTTCGTTGGTTGTGATACTGTTGGTCAACATATTGCAAGAGCAACAGGAACTAAAGGTTGTGTGATAATGGGAGGCACTGATGCAGTTAATATGTCTTATCCAGATTACTTCAGAGTTATTCAAAGAAAACAACCAGTTTATTCTCCAATGAGAATCTCTAGTTTTCAATCTAATCTTGCAGAAAGATTAAACAAAGAGTGTATTGAATATACTGAGAGTGAGATTTTGGATATTTATGAAAAAATCAAAGAAGATATTGAAAATAATACTTTGGGATGAAAATCCAGAAATAGAAACTTTAGTCACAATCAAAAATAAGAACTTATTTTATTGCTAAAATGACAATTAATCACGAAAAAAAACTTATATTCATTAATATTCCTAAAAATGCAGGAACTTCTATTATCAAGGCAATGGGAGTTGAAAATCTTTATTTTGATAAAACCATAAAAGAATATAAGGAACACTATGGTGACTATTGGAACGAGTATAAGAAGTTTGCTGTTGTTCGTGAACCAATAGATAGGTTTATCTCTGCATATAAGTTTGCAAGAATGGACGAAAGTGGATGGTTCTCTGCAACTGGTGAAGAAGATCTTCCTCTTCATCATCATTATGAACTTTGTAATGAGATGAATATTAATGAGTATGTTTCACATCTTTATAAAAATCCAAAAAAGTTTAATCTTTGGATTGTTCCACAGACTTTTATTATCTCAAATGAAGATGGAGAAAGAGAAATAGATTATTATGTAAGATATGAAAACCTATTAGAAGACTTACAAAAGATTGGTATTGATAAAATAGAAAAACTCAACTCTTCTAAAATAAAAGATGAAAAGACAATAGAACTTACAAAAAAATCTAAAAATCAACTTTATCAAATATATGATATTGATTATCAAAACTTTTCATATATCAAAGATACAAAACAACTATTCTCTTATCAATAAATGAACAAAAAAAAACTAGTTAAAGTAGTTAAAAACTTTATTGCTGATAATGAGATTGATGAGTTAAATCAATGGACTTTGAGTCACTATAACGAACCATATTTTATGAACCCAGGAATGAATAATGATGAATCTCAAACAAGGTTTACCACAAGACATTCTTATGGTAGAAGCAAAGAGTATCAGGATTATAAAATTCAGTATCCAAAAGAAGTCTATGATATACAAAAAAGATTACTGGACTACTTAAAAATAAAAGAAAATACCATTGCACCCTGGCCTTCTTTCACAGATGGAATATGCACTACTATTGCATTTCCTCCAGGAAGTTGTTGTAAACATACTGACCCAATATATTTTGAGAATACTTATACTTTACACTGCAACTTTGTGACTCAAAATCCAGAGTCTGGTGGTATTACATATGTTGAGAACACTCCTTATCAGTTTGATAAAAATGATATGATAATGTATATTACTTCTCATTTAGAACACGAAGTAACAGAAATATCTGGTGATATTCCAAGAATTTTGTGGGTTTATGGTTTTGGTATAAGTACATTGGAAATGAATCATATTTTTAACATTAAATCTTTTAGTTATAGTTGATTATGAATAAATTAAAACTTATAGAAAATACTGAACCTTGTGATATTGCAAACTTATTATTGGATAATAATGTTATTTGTATATTTAATAGTAGGTCTGAGGCAGGTTCAAGAGCACTGGGAAATAGGTCTTTGATATTTAACCCAAAAATTTCATCAAATAAAGATATGGTCAACGAAATAAAGGGAAGAGAAAAGTTTAGACCATTAGCATGTTCTATTTTATTAGATGAGGTTAAAAACTGGTTTCATATGAACGAAATAGAAGAATCTCCTTTTATGACTTATTCATTTGATGTTAAGAAAGAAAAAAAACAACTTATTTCATCTGTTATTCATGTTGATGATACTTGCAGAATACAAACAGTAACTGAAGAAAATAATTTTAATTATTATTCTATAATAGAAAGTTTTTTTAATCTAACTAATATACCATTAGTGGGAAATACCTCATTTAATTTAGCAGGAGAACCAATAGTAGAAACAATTGAAGATGCAATAAAAACAATTTATAATTCAAAATTAAATTATTTGTATTTTCCAGAATGCAAATTTCTTATAAAAAAAGAGTACTTATGATTATAGTATCAATATCAATACAGAATCATAATGCATCTATATGCATTTTAGAAAATGAAAAAATTTTACTTCTACTACAAGAAGAAAGAGTAAGTAGAATAAAAAATGATTCTTCATTACCATTTAAAATGCTTAATTACATATTAATGTATACAAAATATATTGATTACTTATGTCTTGCAAATATTAGTGAAGGAGAAAAAAATCTAATATATGAATTTTTAGATTCCAATCAAATAAAAGTGCATAATAATATCATAGATTATGATAATCATCATTTGTATCATGCATCTTCTGCTTTTTATGGTTCTGGATATGAAGAATCTGCATGTCTTGTTATAGATGGGTGGGGAAGTTCTTTTAATGATATTGAGAACAAATTAACTTCAGTTGAGACTACATCATTATATTATGCAAATTATCCAAATAATTTTAATCCAATATATAAAAATTTATGGTATTCACCAGATGTTAGTAAATCCAATCAAGATTTTATTGAATATTTTGAAGAATTATTTAATTATGACGTAGATTTAAATTCTCATTTAGATATTGGTGTGATGTATGGTACAATAACTGAACATCTTGGATACTCTTGTATTGGAGGTCAAGGGAAAACTATGGGATTATTTTCTTATGGAATGCCAAATAAAGAAATTCCAAATATTTTATGTGAAAATAGTATCTTGGCAAATATGAATTTATTTCGTGCAAATAGGTCTTTGAATACAAAATTATTCCCATATTTAAAAGATATGGATTTTCAAAAAAAAGCAGATTTAGCATATGCACTTCAAAAAGCATTGGAAAAAGTTTTTTTAGAACGAATTGATTATACAATAGAAAAAACAAAGTGTTGCAATATTGTTTTTTCTGGAGGATGTGCATTGAATGTTGTTGGAAATTCTAAAATTAAGAAAAACTTTCCAAAAATAAAATTTTATGTGGACCCAATTGCAAATGATGCATGTCAGTCTTTTGGTGCAGCAAAATTTTATTACCATAAATTGACAAATAATACTAATCCCACTAAACTAGATAATCTATATCTTGGTGCTGATTATGATATTGCAAAAAATAAAAATACAATTAAAAAAATAGTAAATCAGTATAATATGAATATTACTTATCAATGAAAAAAATTCAAGTCTTCATAAGACACTGCTACTACTCAAAACTACAAGAACTTCCAGATCGCACAAGACCTTCCTGGTTTAATAAGTATAAAGTATTTCAAAACTTTAAAAATACGATAGATTCTAAACTTGCAGATTATCATATTGTTTATGATGAGCATTATGGTAGCATTAATGATACATTTCTCAAAGAAGAAAAGAATGTAAAAATTATCAATTGTGGAAGTGAGTGTGAAAGTTTTATCGCAACAATTGATTATGCAGTTTCTCAAAACTATTCACCAGATACAATCGTTTACTTTTTAGAGGATGACTATGCACATCGTCCAGAATGGTGTAAAATATTACTGGAGGGGTTTACTTTAAATCCTGCATATGTAACTCTTTATCCTTGTGATTTATCAAAAAATGATGAAATATTTTATAAATTTTTTACTACAGAAAAAACATATTGGAAATCTCTTCCAGTAACCACAAACACCTTTGCCTGTAAGTATTCAACACTCTTGGAAGATTATGAGATTCATAAAGAATTTTCGGTTAATGGTATTAAAGAAGAAAATGGATTTCATTTTTCAAAAGATTATGATAAGTTTTGGAAGTTAAGTCAAGATCAACATAAATATGTTATATCTTGTTTACCTGGATACTCAACTCATTGTGATGCGAATCATACTTCACCTTTTGTAAATTGGAAAGAAGTTATTGATATAAACTATGATGAGATTCGTAAAAATTTTAAATTAAATTATGACTTATGAATATTTTAAGACAAAATAAAGAAATACATCCAATTATTTCAATATCAAATTTTTTATCTGATTCAGAAATAAATCAAATATTTGATTTATCTAAAGAAAAAAAATTTATTGTTGCTGCTGTTGGCAATGAATTGAATAATGAAAAAAATCATAATCTTTTAACAGACCACAAAATTATAAATCCAAATGTAGGAGTTGTAAAAAGCACGAGAGAAACAAATCTAAAATGGATTTCTTTAGATGAAAATTCAAATTGGTTATTTAAAAAAATAATTCAATGTATTAATGAAACTAATGTAAATAATTATGGATATATTTTAAAATTTGTAGAAGACATACAATTTTTAGAATATACATCACAAACTAAAGGATTTTATTCTAAACATACTGATTGTGGAAATAGATTTGAAATAGAAAATTTTGTAGATATTCGTAAATTATCTTTTTCAATTCAATTAAGTGACTCAAGTGATTATGAAGGTGGTGAGTTAAAATTTTATACTGGAAAGAAATCTATTTATACGAATAAAGCAGAAGGTGATACTGCAAAAAAAGATAAAGGGACAATTATATTTTTTCCTTCTCATGTTTTGCATGAAGTTACACCAGTTACAAAAGGCACTAGATATTCTTTAGTAAGTTGGATTCAAGGTCCTAATTTGATATAACAAAATAAAAATAGTAAGAAATTTTTTAAATGAAACTTTAATTATTTTTAATGATACACCAAATCTTCATAAACTCATCAAATACTATACCAGAACTTCCAGTATATATTAAATTTTGTCAGTCCCAAATACAAAATCTATATCCAAATTTTAAATATCATTTATATTCTGGGGAAGAAATAGAAGATATTATACAAAATAACTTTCCAAAGGATACAATTACCTCTTATCATTCACTTAAACCTTACGCATACAGGGCAGATTTAGCACGATACTGTTTATTATATCTCTATGGTGGTCTTTATATTGATTTAAGTATTTTATGTCTTTCCCCATTAACATTAGAGGACACTAACTTCTTTGCATTCCGTGATTTACCAGAATTTTCTGACCCTTGGTGGGCAATTAATAATGCAATCATATATTCAAAACCAAAAAGAAATATTATGAAAACTGCAATTGACTTGATGGTTCATTATTGCAAAACAAAGTTTTATGGTGTTTCTGCGATTGATGTTGGTGGCCCTACATTACTTGGAAAAGCAGTGATGAGGTCTCAAGAAAACTTTCATAAAGTTTTTACGAATGGTCAAATCAATCACATAGAATCAAAAGATTTAAATATCAAAGAAGAAACTTTAAAGTCTTTTGGATATGATATAAATAAACTGACTGGATTTATATTAGATTCAGATAAAAAAATCATTGCATTAAGAAAACCAAGTAAAGGTGGAGATATTGAATCACTTGGTTTAAAGGGGACAAATAATTATGTGAATATGTGGTTGAATAAAGATGTTTATGATGATTCGATTAAGTTTACTCAAAATTATTATTACCAATGACCTATAATATTTTTAATTCTACAATATACAAATCAAAAATTTATTATCCAAATAAAAATGAGTTAATAAAAATCATAGAGGAAAATTATAAAAAAAATCCAAATCAAACTCCTAAAGGATGGAGATGTATGTTGCATTCTTCGTTTAAAGAAAAAAATAAAAAAATTCCAGAAGATTTGTTAAAAATAATAGAAGAAAAATCAAATGAATTTTTAAATACTTGTGAAGATAAATTAAAAATAAATGGTGAGTATTACATCAGGGATATTTGGTATAATGCATATGGTAAACACCAATTCCAAGAACCACATACTCACGGAGATGCATTATTTTCTGGTTGTTATTATTTAAAATTTAACAAAAATATTCACCATCAGACCACATTTTATAATCCGAATTTTAATTTAGATTATTCAAAATTAGAAAATAATTCATATTTTTGTTTTACCCCAGATTGTGATGAAGATGATATAATAATTTTTCCTTCATTTTTAAAACATGGAACAAAGGGTATTAGTGATTTAAATACTGAGGATATAAGAATTACTATATCATTTAATATATCAAATAAGTCTGTTTGTTATGAAAAATCTAATAAAAATATAATTAACTATGGATGAAATACAAATACCCATATCAACAGGAGAATTATTAGATAAGATTTCTATACTCTCAATCAAATTATAATATGTTAACATTAAATATTAATGATATGTTTAAAATAAGTAAAGATTTTCAACTCAATGTTGAGATATTTAATGGGAGTTCAATTTATACTATTGATAATTTTTACCAAAATCCAGATTCTATTTTGGACTTCTTTCTTAATACCAAAGCATTAGTACATAAAAAAAATCAAAAACCATCATACAATCAAATATATTTTGATGATCTTAGACATAGTATTGAATGCAATCAATTAAATAATATAGATTTTATTTATGATTTTTTGGGTAACTTGTGCAGACAAATTCCAGTTTCATCTAGTCATATTAATACAAATATGACTAGATTTAAAGATCACAATTTTAATGATTATGTAAATAATTATTGGTGGCCACACAAAGACGGTGGATATAATGCAATTATATATTTTAATAAAAATGATGATGATTGTGGAACAAACTTATATTTAAATATGAACGCTAAAGAAGAACCACCAAAATGTCCAGAACACTTTTGCCCTTGGAGAAAAAAATATAATTTTAAACGAATTAAATCTTTAACTCCAAAATTTAATAGAATGATTATGTTTGATGGATTAAAATTTTATCATGGTATGAATATTTGCAATAATTATTATTTTAAAAAAGAATATAGACTTAACCAAGTCCTTTTCTTTCAAAAAAATAAAAACTATACGTATAATTAAATACACTGAAAAATCTAATAAAAATATAATTAATTATGGATGAAATACAAATACCCATATCAACAGGAGAATTATTAGATAAGATTTCTATACTCTCAATCAAGTCTCAATACACAGACAACTCTTATGTTCATAAAGAACTCCAAGACCTTATCGCAATCGCAAAGAAACATCAGGTCTATGATGATTTTTATCTTGCAAAACTACTCTCAATCAATCATAAACTCTGGAAAATAGAAGATGACCTGAGAGTTTTAGAAAAAGAACAAAGATTTGATAAAGAATTTATAGAACTTGCAAGAAGTGTTTATAAAACAAATGACTTAAGAGCACAAATCAAGAAAGAAATCAATGAGAAATATAAATCAACTTATCAAGAGGTGAAGTGTTATGTATGAAATTATAGATAATTTTCTTGAGAAAGAAGATTTTGATGTTATTACCTCTACATTTTTTCCAGAAAACTTGAGCAATCCAAATAACTTTGCTTGGACTTATCAAAAAGGTATTGTAAGAGACCCAGAGATAGGTCCAACTGGTTATGAGGAGCACGATTGGATTTATGTACATCCACTATACTCAACAGATAATGGACTTAAGTTTGATAAGTTCTATCCAATAGTAAAACTAATAATCAACAAACTGAAGACTCAAAAACTCTTTGATATTCGTGCAAATATTTTAGTTCCAACAGAAACTCACATTTATCACGAGTTTCATACAGACAGAAAAGTACCTCATAGAGTTGCATTGTTTTATGTAACAA
>Ga0247843_1007206_pt1 | contig 13874 bp, 10 predicted proteins | sample LaCruzMarch2017__FD_192420 | JGI IMG/M metagenome (GOLD analysis project Ga0247843, IMG submission 192420) | Freshwater microbial communities from meromictic Lake La Cruz, Castile-La Mancha, Spain - LaCruzMarch2017_8m | ecosystem: Environmental > Aquatic > Freshwater > Lake | place: Spain...
TCAAGGAAATGATGTGCCTCTGGCCTGTGAAATTCAGAAGGAAAACAAACGACTCCTGCCCGGACTCGCGGATTTGAGCGGTGACACCGAGCGGCAGGTTCCATGGGCGGGGAAATCCCGCCTCCCTCAGACAAACATCCGTGAAGGCCGAAAGGAACTCCTCTCCACCCCGGAAGGCGACGTAGGCGGCTTGTCCCTTGCCAAACCTGTTGCAGGTGATCGCGGGGGATCCCGCGTAGAATTCTCCGGCGTAGCGGGCCAGGATTTCGGCACCGTTTGCCTCGATCAGCGCGCAGAAGGTCCTCGCCTCCCACTCGCCCGCCAACCCGAGCGAATTCCCCGCCTCGGATCGCACCAAAACCTGCTCGTCCGGATGCAGGATGTCAGTCTCCTCGTTCTGAATACCAAAGACGCGTGCCAGAGGACCGGGGAATGGTGTATCAAAAAGGCGATCATCATCATCCACCAAGCCGCTCCAGTAGGTGCCAATGAGGGTTCCGCCTGCTGCGACGAAGGCTTCGAGGCGTTCGGCCACTCCAGGTCGGAGCATGGCCAGCATGGGGGCAACAAGGACGCGGTAGGAGGAGAAATCGCAGGTGGATTGGATGACATCGACCGGCCAACCGCCTTGCCAGAGCGGACGGTAATGCGCGAGGCAGGTGGGCAGGTAATCCTTGTTGTCACGGGTTGGTCCGCAGGCCGCGTGGATCGCCCAGCGGTTTTCCCAATCGTAAATGAGCGCGATCTGCGCACGCCTACTCGAGTGCAGCACAGGCTTGAGATCCTCCAGACGCCGCCCGACTTCGGCGACTTCGCGAAACACCCGCGTTTCGGTTGAACCTGTGTGGTTCAGCACGGACCCGTGGAGTTTTTCCCGCCCACCGAGACCTTGCCGCCATTGGAAATAGAGGACCGAGTCAGAACCATGCGCCACGGCTTGCATGGCGGTGAGCATGTGAATGCCGGGGCGCTTGAGCTTCATCACCTTCATCCAGTTTGCCGAACTCGGCGTGCATTCCATGAGCAACCACGGACGGCCGGGCTTGAACGAACGCATGAGGTCATAAACAAACGAATGCTCAACGGCGACATCCACCATGCCTGGCCGCGCGTCGTAGAGCGGATAGGCATCCATCGATACAAAATCCAACTCGGCCGCGAGTTTCCAGTAGTCGAGCGGCTCGTGGGTTCCCATCAGATTGGTGGTGACGGGCGCGCCGGGCGAGAATTCACGAATCGGCACAACTTCCTCGCGGATGAACGAGGCGTATTGATCGGAGCTGAACCGTTTCCAGTTAACCCAGAGGGCCTCAATGCTGTTTTCACCATCGAGAGCCGGAGCTTCGATTTCCTCCCAGCTCCGGTAGGTGTGCGACCAGAAGGCGGTATTCCAGCGGTGGTTGAGCTCATCGAGACCGGTGTAGCGGCGCTTCAACCACTCGCGGAATGCCAGCTCGCACACAGTGCAGTAGCAGGGTTCGAAAAACTCGTTGGATATGTGCCAAGCAATCAGAGCCGGATGGGTGCCGAAACGCCGTGCCAACTCGGTGTTGATGGCCCGAACCTTGGCGCGATAGACCGGCGAGCTGACGCAAAAATTCACCCGCATGCCGTGGCGGTTGCGGCGACCGGCGGAGGGGGCACGCAAGACTTCGGGATAGGCCTTCGAGAGCCAGGCGGGCTGCGCCGCCGAGGGAGTTGATAGAATCGCGTGGCAACCGTGTTCCCGCAACAGGTCGAGGGCTTCACCGAGCCAATCCATCTCGTAGCGACCCTCCTCGGGCTCGAGCGCGGCCCAGGCGAAGATGCCGAGCGTGAGCGTGTTCGCGCCGGCGAGCTTCATTTTTTCAATATCCGTCCGCCACTGCTCTCGGGGCCATTGCTCGGGGCTGTAGTCGCCGCCATGAAGGAATTGGGGCACTTGAATCAGACGATCAGTCATAAATTATTCGCGGGAGCGATGGGCTGCACGGAGCGACAACCCTCCGACCAAACTGAGAACACCACCGATCAGCGCAAAACTCCAGCGTCCCTCGGGTGGATTCGGAATAAAAATGCAGAGGAGCAAAAAACCACCCATGACCAGGCAGAGCCAGCCGATGATCCGGTATTGCATCGCATCCTGGTTCTCCCCGCCCTCAGCCATGTGGTCGACGGGTCGGGAGAGGTCGTCGAAGAGGCTCTCGATGCGCTGGCGATGGCTTTCCGAAGCAGATTTCCAAAAAACCATCGAGAAAAAGAACCACACTGTCGAGCCACCCCAGGTGGCCACACTGATAAACAGGAAGCGTGAGTCGATCATCTCTCGCGTCGTGAGTTCCCGATCAAGACCGAGCCATGACGCGACCAAGGCCGGATCGAAGAAAGCCTGCGAAAGCACCGCACAGCCCAACCCCGCGAGAACGGTGGACCACCCGGACCAATCGGGCGTTTTTTTAATCACCAATCCGAGCACCATGGGCACGATCATTGGCGGCAAAAGCATGGCGTTGAGAATCTGGAACAGATCGAAAAGGTTCAATGTCCGGAGGGAATTCACCATCAGAGCGACCCCTACGGTCAGCACCCCGAAGCCCGCCGTAGTGAGCTTGCCCACCAGAATCTGCCGGGAATCAGAGGCCGCGCGGTTGATGTAGCGGTAATAGACATTTCGGACAAAAAAGCCCGCGTTGGAATTCAGCGCCGCATCGAGCGAGTCGGCCGCCGCGCCAAACATCGCACACACCATGAGCCCCAACACACCTTGCGGCAGGACGGTCAGCGCCATGGCCAGCCAGGCACCTTCCTCAGGACTCTTGAGATTCGGGAAAACACGGGCGATCTCGGGATACACCACAGCCGCGCACATCGAGGGAAGCTGGATCAGAACCGGCAGCAAAATGATCAGCCCAGGCAGCATCATCATGAGCACCATTTTTCGCGTGCTGGCATCGTCTTTGACCCGGACAAATTTCCCACAGTTCCGGAGATCCATTTGCCCAATGGCATTAAAGAGGATGTTCCAAACCAACCAAAGCGACACCAGCATGAGCGAGGCATCGGCATCAAACTTGAGGTGCCGCTCGGGAAGCACGGAAAGAAACCGCCCGGGACCGCCGATCTCGGGAGCATTCACCGAAAACCAAGCCACCAGAAAGACGACCATCAGCAGGATCACTCCCTGCACCACCGCAAAAAACGAAACCGCCCACTGCCCACCAAGCACGGCCAGAAAGGTCACCAGAGCCCCCACGATCAAAATCGTGACTGGAAGATCCATTTGAAAAACCGACGCCATGAAAACCCCGAGTGTGTTCAGGCCGATCCCGCCCCAGAAGAGCCCCATCGGCAGGGTGAACCAGGTGTAAAATTGCTCGGTGCCGAGCCCGAAACGCCGGAAGACGGCCTCCATGGCGGTGATGACGCGCAACCGGCGGAACCTCGGCGCGATGAACCACAAAATCGCCAGCGTGGGAATCGTGGACAACACCATGGACACAGGCAGGAGCATGCCGTCGAGGTAGCACTTCGCCGCTGCTCCGGTGAACGACCAAGTGCTGATGGCTGTGGCCATCGCCGAGATCGCCCCAACCCACCAAAGCATATTACCACCTCCCCGGAAGTAGTCGCTGGAGTTGCGGTTCAACCGGCGGCAGATGAGGCCGATGGATCCAATCAACAAGGCATAGAAGGCAATGACCATGACATCCCAGCCCGAAAGCGCACGGTGGGACTCCAGCAGATTGAAGGCGAGGAGCGGGCTCATGCCTGAAGCGCCTCCAGTTCACGCAAGCGTTCCATCACGATCGGCGGCATCTCGCCATTCGGCCTCGGGGAAACATTCACGCACAGGTTGCACCCCCACTCGCGCAGTTGGCGATGGTGTTCGGCGACCCAAGACGCAGGTTTGTAGGTCTCGGTTTCCAAGTAACCCCAGACCTCCACAGGACGGCCGTCGGGCATCGTGTGGGGGCAGGTCTGCCAGCAGAACACCGTCTCCAGCCAGGTGCCAGGATTTTTATCGGGAAATGAACATTCGGTGGACTCGAAATGCCCGGCGCAACTCCGGCTGTTGATGACAAGATGCGGCTGAAGGCTCAAAGCCAGATCCCGCGCCTCGTTGTCCCATGCGCCGCCATCGAACCACAGCAGGTCAACCCTCCCATAGCCCGTGAGGACTTCGCGAATGCGTTCGTGAAACAACCGCCGCCGCGTGGCCAGATGCTCGGCCGTGGGGGAGGGAATCTCCGCAGGACGGTGCGATTGATCCAGCACCGGTGCGTCCGCTGTTTTCCGGAACCCCTCCAGCCCCCCCATGCTTTGGTAGTGGAAGCTCATGCACTCGCGGTCGAAATTCCAATCTGGTGGTGACAGATAAATACCCGCCTTCAACCCATGGCGACGACACGCCTGCACATAGGGAGCCAGCAGGTCGCGACCGCCCGGAGTGGTGTGAACCCCGAATGGCGACGACGCACTCGGCCACATCGTGTAGCCGTCATGATGCATGGCCACGAAGACGACATAGCGGAATCCCGCCTTGGCCGCTTCCGCGACCCATTCGTCGGGATTCCATCGGTCCGGCACAAAGCGGTCCGCCAATTTCCAATATTCCGCCGGCGCAATCTTGTTCGCCGGGGCCCACGAACGGTCCCAAGGCGTCGCCGCGACCATCCCCCACGACAATTCCAACTCCCCGTGCACGCTCGCAATTCCCCAGTGAACCATCAATCCCAACTCCCCTCCCCCGAACCACTGCGCCTCTGGGTGGGTCGGCTTGGTGGATACCAAGCCTTCGGGCCGCATGCCCAACGCTTCATGTTGACCGGAAACCGCCTCGTTTTTTTTATTCATGGGTTAATTACAAAAAGTATTGGGAAAGAGAAAAGCCGCTGTTTTCGGCATTATTATCACTCATTTATTACAAGCGACAAGATTTTTTTCACAGATTTTTCCATGGAATTTTTTTGACAAGTCTGCAAAATGGTTGATGGTGATGCGTGTGACTTCCCCTTTCGGAAATCGACCAATCCCTCGACTTGGCCTGTGCATGCGCCGCACGGGTTTTTCCCTCGTGGAGGTGGTGATCGCGCTGGGAATCGTGGGAATCGCATTTGTGCCATTGATGGGACTTCTGCCGACAGGATTGGGAAGTTTTCGCAGCAGTGTGGATCGTAGCGCCACGGCGCGGATCGTCGAGCGCATGGGCAATGAAGCTAAACAGTCGGATTTCGATGCGGTCACCAGCCAAGTGGCGGACCGGTTTTTTGATGACCAAGGAAACGAAGTCGCGGCCAGCAAATCCATTTACCAAGCCCGCATGACGGTGCAGAGCGACAACACGCATCTGAAGCGATTGGTGATCCAAGTCGCGCGGAATCCTGGCGGAGGGATCACGCTGGCGACCGAGGATGGTCTTTGGAAGGAGGGTGGAACCCTGCCGGTGGCGACCCGAAGCGTGTTTTTGGCGCGGAGTTCAACCGAATGAAACGGGGCGCTTTTACACTGGTAGAGGTGCTGGTCGCATGTGCGGTGCTGATGATTCTCATGGCTGTGCTGGCAGGCATGGTCAGCCTTACCTCACGCACCTGGACCGGCACGCGCGGCAAGATCGAGCAATTCCAACAAGCGCGCGCCGCCTTCGATGCCCTCACCGCCACCCTCAGCGAGGCCACGCTCAATCCCGTGCTCGAGTATGTGGATTCCAGCGGGAATTACCGGGACGCCTCCGACCGGACATTCGTTCCTGCGCGCTATGTGCGGCGCTCGGATTTGCGCTTCAAGAGCGGATCGGATTTGACCGAGAGAGACGGGACCACGACGCATGCCGTCTTTTTCCAATCCCCTCGAGGAGCCTCGGAGACGCTCAATGGACTGGATCAACTTCTCAATACCTGCGGTTTTTTTGTGGAACTCGGCACCGACAACGACTGGCTGCCGGGTATCGTGCCGGCTTCCAAGGCCCGCACCCGCTTTCGCCTCATCCAACTCGTCGAACCCACAGAAAAACTCGGAGTTTATTCCTCGAATGGAACATCTTGGTATGAAACTCCACTCGAAGACACGGACACCATGTCGGTCGCGGCGGAGAATGTCGTCGCGCTTGTGCTTTTGCCCAAACTCACCAAGGCTGATCAGGACAAAGGCGGCTACCAAGACTCTGCCTTAGCGCCAAACTACCTTTACGACTCAACCGTGGCCCTGGCCGACCCAAATCTCAATAGCAAGCATCAATTGCCTCCCGTCATCCAAGCCACGATGGTGGCCATCGATGAAACCAGCGCCAACCGCCTTGACCATCCCGCCCTTAAGACGGTCCTCGATGGCCTTTTCAAGACGGTCGGATCCACCACCAACTCCGCCCAGCCCGGATTGGCGAAGGACTTGAAAACCTTGGAGGATTTCCTTACCGCTCAAAAAATCTCCTACCGCATCTTTACATCAAACATCGCCTTGAAAGCCGCGAAATGGAGCCGCGAACAAGCCAATTGAATACAAACCCTTCCAATAATTCACCCACGCAGCCTCCCGCTTCGCCCAGTCGACCAAGCCAAGGTAGGGACGCCGCGCCGTCGGGGTCCCAAGCCTCAGGCGCGCAGCGCAGTCCCTGCCCTTTCCATACGCACTCCACCCGGGGAGCCGCGTTGGTGATCGTTCTGGCATTTCTGGTCTTGATCACCGTCATGGCCGTGGCGTTTTTCACCAGCACCAGTGGCGAGGCCACAGCTTCCAAAGTGGAATCCGAGTCCCTCTCCGTCAGGCAGTTGGCCGATTCCTCCGTTCAATATATCCTGAGCCACATTCGCAACGCGACCTCTGGAGGCACGACCACCGCTTGGGCTTCCCAACCGGGTGCCATCCGAACCTACGGCACTGATGGAAACCCCGAGTCGGTCTTCAAACTCTACAGCGCCGCCAGCATGGAGGAGTCCGTGCCGGCCAGCGGATGGAACCCTTCCAGCGACCAACCCGGCGCGACTTGGAGCGCCGACAAAGCCCTCTGGACCGACCTCAACGCTCCCATTGCCAGCGGCAATCGCACCGTTTTTCCGATCATCGACCCCCGCGCCGCCGCCGCCCCCTCGGGAAAATCCCACCCTATGGTGGATGGCTTTTCCTACAACGCCACCGCCATGCCCGGCGCGGTCTTACCCACCACCACCGACGACGCCAACGCCCGCGTTCCCATGCCCGTGCGCTGGCTCTATGTTCTCAAAGACGGCCGCTTCACCGCCCCCAGCGGCGGCAACGGCACCACCGCCAACTTCTCGGGATCGGACCCCAAACCCACCGCCAGCAACCCCATCGTCGGCCGCGTCGCCTTCTGGACCGACGACGAAACCTGCAAACTCAACCTCAACACCGCCTGCGGGGGAAATTACTGGGATGTGCCATCCTTCACCGCCGGCATCGAGCTTCACTTCTCCCGCTACAAACCGGTGAAAAACGAGTTCGCACGCTACCCTGGCCACCCTGCAACAACAAGTTTACTACCAGTATTTTGGAGTTTTTCTGAAATCAAGTCTCCGCAGACAAATTTATTCCCAACAATGGCTCCACCATTACCCTACAGATACTCGATCGGAGGAACTTTACTTTGGCAAGTGCAGGCGACAGATGTCACACCCACACTTTCTGTCGGGGCGCGAGATTTTTTTACCAAGTCCCTCCTGTTCAATCCACGAAATACATGGGGAGGATCTCAAATGGGGAGCAATTCCACTGTTGTTGCTCAAACCCAACTACCCCCAACCCAGCTTATTGATTCCGATAGACTTTTCTCCTCCATCGACGAGGCGCTTTTCTCGATGCCAGCAGGAAATTTCACTACCGGCCGTCCGGTTAATCCCTTCAATTTCGGGCAAGAAGATGTGGAAAAACTCCGTTTTTTCCTGACTACTCACAGCCGCACCCCCGATACGAACCCGCTGAATCAGCCAAAAGTTGGAATTTGGCCGATTCCACAAAGGGATATCAAGCGCACACCAACGGACAAGCTGATTGCTTTTTGCTCAACGCTTAATGGCGACCCCTATTATTTTACCCGAAATAATTCAGAAAGCCCTACCGCAGATTTCACAGGCAACCCGCGCAATGATTCCGTTTTTGATTATATCGCTCGAGGGCTGAAGGAATCCATTCCAGGGTTCGGCGGCGACATCGGAGGCAGCTTGGAACAAAGTTACGGGTTACGGGCAACCAATGGCCTTGTTACCAACATCTACGATTTTATCCGGGCTTCGGTTAATTTGGCGGATACCTTTGGATACAACGGAACAGGAACACCTCAGCATTTATTTACCACACTCGGCAACAACATGCTGGGTGGCTCTGGGGGTCTCATCGGAACGGGGCAAGTCATCCCAATACGCATCCAAAAAGATGGTGCAGCTTTCAAAGGCCCAGGCCGCTTCGTAACAATTAAGCAGGTGGGCTTGCAGTTTATTGCCTGCGCAGCCAACCAACCTCCCTGCAAAATTGATCCTGCGACAGGAATTCCAATTGCCGAACCCAATCCTATGCACCCTTGGTGCGGCGATCCCGGTCCGCTTTCCCTTACCGATCACGGAGACGGAACTTGGACAGTCCAAGCCGATAATCAATACCCGACAATCAGCGGACAAACTCATGCGGGGCTTCCGCTGTTAAGCAACAAGTGGGTCAGCGATCCGGCAGTTTACACAAGCTCGAATGCGACCCTTCGGGATGCCATCAAAAACCCTCGCTATCATGGCTCGTCACCCCTCTACGGAAACGGCACAGCTTCCGTTTTTTCCGACCCCTACCCAACAGCAAGTGCAAACAAGCTCGGACCCCACCAGACGATGATCCAAGCGGTTTTCCTGATCGACCCCGTCATCATCAATCCAGGCTCACCACCTTACATCGGTAAATACCAAGTGGTTGTCCGAGGTTTGGATGCCTTTAAAGCAGATGGCACTTCTATGGGATTCCGAAATCCTGCAATTCAGGTCGCGAGTGATGCAAACAACATCTCGCTGGATTTTGGTGCAGGGTATTACTCAATCTCCAACCACTTTAGGAGTTCGAATGGAACTGCTCGCAGGCGGTTACGATTCGAAAGCCAGCGAGTGACTGTCGGTCCTGGCACCAACCAGGGAGGCACATTTTCCTTTGAGGGAGGCACTGTGAGTGTAGAGATACGAACAGAACCAACCAGCGGAGATTTAACGAGCCCCACAAATCTTGGTGACTTGATTCAAACCTATGAAATCGAGATTCCAAGCGCCACATTTCCAACACCTTTACTCCCTCCAATGCCAAAGCAAGGGAGCAAAGGAGGCGTTGCCTTGCTGAACGCTTCAAGCGGCAATGTCACTTACACGAATTCCGACAGTGGGCGCTCAAGGATTCCTTCTTCATTGGAAGCGCTCACACCCAGCACATTGTTGACATTCGATAACGGTGATGGTTTAGCAACAAATCCGAACTTTGGAGTTGGCTCAACCATCTACTCAACAGGAAGATCCCGCACATCTTACGGCTCAGGAGCGTCGGGTGACCTCTGGGCTCAAAATTTCATTCTTCCCGAGCGGATGACGAATCCGGAATTCGATGCCCGTGCAAAAATGACAACCGACACCGTGCGAACGGTAGAACTCCTCTACGGCGATGCACGCGTTGCGTCCTCGCTACCGACGGTCGGCACGAATTTTTTCCGACCCCATCAATTTTATTTCGATCCCACGATGCGATCGGCCCACACCTTACGATCTGCATATAGCGGATTAAGCGCCACAAATCTAAGAGGTGCAACTGATCATATGCTATCGGCAAGCTCCCTGAGCAACGCTACTTTCACCTACACATTGGATGGCACAACAAGCAATTACCGCGGCTACCCTTCGATCGCATCCTCCACGACCAAAAAACTTGGCGCTCAATACACTACGGATGATGGAAGTTATTGGTTGGGAATAAACTCCGCTTTCCCGCACGTCACCAGCAGCGTGAATTACAACGACCCTGATTTTATGGCAGTTTGGAACGCAGGCGGCGACTTCGAAACTGGCAGTGCCCTGACATTGGACGGGCCATTTATTGGCAAATCCAACGAAAGTGGCGACATGCGGAATTCAGTAGACGCCCGGGCCGCCAATCCCGATTTCAATCTGGAATTTTTCGTCATCAGCTATGAAAACCTGAACAACGCCCCCAATCGACAAGTCCCCTCTCCTGTAATATTTGGATCACTCCCGGTCGGCGATGAGCCAAGCGAATCCTGGCGCACGCTTCTTTTTTCACCCAATCCCGTGTCTCCAACCCATAACGCTCTCTCCAAAGTCTCCCCTGCCGGAAATCCTCCCCTCCCCGGTCAGGCGCCGGAGTATTTGATTCTCGATTTTTTCAACATGCCGGTAGTCGAGCCCTACGCGATTAGCGAACCGTTTTCCACTGCGGGCCGGGTGAATATGAATTACCAGATCGCCCCATTCACTTACCTTACTCGCAATACGGCCCTCCGCGGAGTGCTGAATTCGGGAATGCTCACGGCTGCGGAGGACAGACGCGTTCACAATCGGAAAATGATGGGCGGAACCTATTCCGACGGAGCCTCAGGGGCTTACACACAGTTTTTGCAACAAAGCGGCCACTGGGGCTTTCGTTACCCCATCCACCTTGGCGAAACGCTCAAGCAGTTCGACCAAAGGTTTTCCAATGGCGATATCTTCCGCTCACCAGCAGAAATTTGCTCGCTCTGGCTCTATCCGGGCAAACAACCAACCGCCGCCGCGACGGAAAATCCCGCCATCCCGCTGGTGAGTTGGAGTTCCGATTCCTCCTCCATCAAATCCTGGTGGTATGACGATCCCGGTGGCAGCTGCAAATCCGTCACCGGCGACAACCTCCGCGAGCGCCCCTACTCCACGCTCTACCCGCGCCTGACGACCAAGTCGAACACCTACACGGTTCATCATCGTGTGCAGACCTTGCAAAAAGCCCCGGGCGGCTCGCCGATCGTCTGGGATGAATCCAAGGACAAGGTTGGCGCGGAATATCGCGGCTCGGCGCTGGTCGAGCGCTACATCGACCCGTCGGACCCAAACATTCCCGACTTCACGCTCCCGGCGAATGCGGACAAGTCGATGGATGGCTTCTACCGGTTCCGCATCCTGCAAACCAAAAGGTTCGCTCCATGAGGCGAGCGGGGTTTTCGCTGTTGGAGCTGCTGGTGGTCATCGCCATTTTGGGGATTCTACTCGCCTTGGCCGTTCCGGCGATGCAATCCACCGGCAGCGGGTTGGAAATGACCAGCGGGGCGGATTTGCTCACCTCGCAACTTCGACTCGCCCGCCAGACCGCGATCGCCCGCAACCGCAATACCGAACTGCGCCTTCTTTCCCATAAAGACGAGCTGGGAAATCCCCGCATCCGAAGCGTCGCGCTTTATATCGCGGCAGAAGAAGCCGGCACGCCCCCCAGCGCCCTCACCCGCCCGCTCAAGCTCCCCTCCTCGGTCTGCATCGACTCCGGCAACACCCTCTCCCCGATACTGGGAAACTTGGAAAAATCCACAGGCGCTCAACTCGCGGTCACGATCCCCGGGGTGGGCACAGACTACGAAGCCTACACGATTCGCTTCCGCCCCGACGGCAGCGCGGAAGTCCCCTCGGCGAAGGCCTCGAACTTCCTGACCCTCCGTGCGGCTCGCCTCGACGATCCGCTCACGGAACTCCCCGCCAACCACGCGGTCATCCAAATTTCCTCCTCGAACGGCCAGGTGCGGGCCTACCGCCCATAATCCCATCACCATGAAAAAACACATCCTCACCCAGCTTCTCGCCAGCCTCCTCCTCACCATGCCCGCCCTCGCTCAAAAACCGATCCTCAACGGCACCGACTGGAAAGACACCGCTGGCCAACAGATTTCCGCCCACGAAGGCTTCATCGGCCGCTTCGACGGGGCGTTTTACTGGTATGGGACAAGCTACAAAGGGAACGAGACCGGCAAATTCGGCCCCGAGGGCGCTCCGCTCCAGAATTCCTTCAATGTCTACCGCTCCACCGACCTCGTGGATTGGGAATATCTCGGCGAGGCGTTGAAGTTTCCGAAAACCGGCTTCGGCTCCGAGGGCACCTCGCACCGGCCTGGCGTGCTCTACAACGACAAAACCAAAAAGTATGTGATGTGGTTTTTTCACTTCATCAAATTCCCCGATGTCATGCTCACCGTCGCCACCTCCGACAGCCCCGCCGGGCCGTTTGTAATCGAAGGCCTCAGAAAAAGCAGCGAGCCAAACGGCTGGGCGCAGGACCTCGGCGTCTTCAAGGACAGCGATGGCAAAGCCTACATCGTCTATGACGATGGACACAGGAATCTGCGCGTCGATCTTCTCACCGAGGACTACCTCGACACCACCCGCGAAAGCGTGATCGCTATCAAGGCCGGTCCCACGCACGAGCAGAAATACGAGGGCTCAGCCATCGCCAAATACAACGGCAAATACATCGTGGCCGGCTCCGGAGTGAACGGCTGGAACCACAGCGATACGACCTACGCGGTCGCGGATTCGCCCATGGGCTCGTATTCCGCCCCCGCCCGCCTCGGCGAGAAAAACAGCTGGGGCGCGCAGATTTCCAATTTCCTCCTCATCGAAGAAACCAACACACTCGTGGCCCTCTTCGACCAATGGTGGGCCGGCCCCGCCGGAAAGAAAGACCTCGACCAATCCCGCTACCTCCTGCTTCCAGTCGAACTCGATCCCACCACCGGCACCGCCACCATGCCCTACCAGAAGGAGTGGTTCCCCTTCGGCAAAAACGGCATTCCCAAGCCGTAATCCCGAATCGCATTGAAAAGAACGGCGCGGCAGCGCCGATCGAAAATCCATAGTAGGGACGCCGCGCCGGAATCTTCGGAAAGCTCGGCGAGCCTTCTCGAACCTCGCTCTGTGCTTGCGAGCTCTTAAATTCTCGCATTTGACACACTCCGAAAAGTGTGATCACTGTAATTACATGAGCCCACCACTCGAAATCCCCCTGACGCGCATTGGCAATTCACGCGGAATCCGCTTGCCCGCCCCTCTCATCAAAAAACTGGGATTCGATGGCGGCCTCCTTCTGGAGGATCACGGGGATTGCGTAGTCCTAAAGCCATCCTCCCGCAGAAAGCCGGAGAAACTCCCCTGGTCTGAGACCGCCCGCGAAATGGCCCACGCCGCAGAGGACTGGTCCGATTGGAACGACTCTGCCTCGGACGGTCTCAAGGACATACCGTGGGAAGAGAAAACAGCGCCACGCTCCCGCCCGTGAAACGCCATGACATCTTCTGGTGCAGCCTGGACCCCATTGAAGGAAGCGAGATGGCCAAAACACGACCGTGTGTCATTGTGAGCCGCGATGAATTGAACGCCCACCTCTCCACAGTTGTTGTTTGCCCGCTCACATCAACCATCCACCACCGATGGCGCACACGCCTTTCGATCAAATGCGCGGGGCACAGCGCTGAAATTTGCCCGGATCAAATCCGAACGATTTCCAAGTCCCGTCTCGGAGAAAAACTCGGGAAACTTACTCCCAAAACCTCCGCCGAACTCACCCGTTTGCTCGGGGAACTGTATGCAACATGATCGATCCGGAATCGTTTATTGGTAGGAAAGAAACGCCTTTCCCTGCTGAAAAGCCACCGACCAATCCATATCGCTCGTGCGAGTGGGATTCCATGTGGCTCGCAAAATCCGCCCATCGCGCACGAAGGTAAAAGCGGAGGACGCGACCGGTTCCAACCCCTCCGGACACACGATCCGTAACTCGTAGGAATCCCCCGCCACGACGCGGCTGGTGCCACGGAGTGTGACCGCCTTGGCATCCCACGACTCGAATACCAGATCCACCAATCCCTGCGTGATATGGCGGGAGGTGGAAACGTGTCA
>Ga0247843_1007207_pt1 | contig 13874 bp, 10 predicted proteins | sample LaCruzMarch2017__FD_192420 | JGI IMG/M metagenome (GOLD analysis project Ga0247843, IMG submission 192420) | Freshwater microbial communities from meromictic Lake La Cruz, Castile-La Mancha, Spain - LaCruzMarch2017_8m | ecosystem: Environmental > Aquatic > Freshwater > Lake | place: Spain...
TGGAAGAGTTCCTCCTCGTCACGATTTCCCGCTGCATCTGAAATCGCTTTGATCAGCGCCCCGGCGGCGCCGCCCGTCGCGCAGCGGTGCTCGAATGTCACCGAACGCGCGGTATCGGCGACTTCAAGCCACGCCAGTTCGCCTGCCGCGCAAGCAGCCGCACTAGACCGCGACCCTTCCCCGGAAATCAACGACGCGCTGAGCGCCGCACGCGCGAGACGATCGAGTTCGGCCCTCTTCGCCGCCGACACCGGCCGCGCGAGCGGATCTTCTCCGCCCCACAGCGTCCAGCCGTTGCGCATGTGGCCGGTGAAGCTGCGCACGCCGAGACTTGCCCCTGCGGGACTTGACTCGTAGCGTACGAGACGCGCCACGCCCCCCTGCGCCGGCGCGATGGTCAGACGCAACGCAACCCCACCCTCCTGCGCTGCGAGGTTGGGACGATTGAGCCGCATCGCTTCGGCGTCGTTGGCCAGAATTGGACGCGCCCACTCCGGCGCTCGCGCATTCGTCTGCGCCAGCGCAGGACAGGCGAGCGCTAGCAACGCCGCTAAAGCGATAAAGGATCTGAGCATGAAGTTCCCCGGGACCGATGTTCTGGACGCGCAGTATCGCCCGACCTAGCGCCCGCACGCCAGCTTTCAGGTGCGTTCGGCCCCGCGCTGGATGGAGAGTATGCCGGTGCGACTGACCTCCACGAGGCCGAGTGGGCGAACGAGTTCGATGAACGCGTCGATCTTCTCGCTTGAGCCCGTAAGTTCGAAGATGAGCGACGTCAGCGTTGTGTCGATCACCTTGGCGCGGAAAATCTCTGAAACGCGCAGCGCCTCGATACGGTCCTGGCCGCCCGACTTCACCTTGATCAGCGCCATCTCCCGCTCCACGCCCGCCGGATCGCGTGTGACGTCGACGACGGTATGCACCGAGACGATGCGATCGAGCTGCGCCTTGATCTGGTCGAGGATCACCGACTGACCCGAGGTGACGATGGTGATGCGCGACTGGTGCGAGGCGTGATCGGTTTCGGCGACCGTCAAGCTCTCGATGTTGTAGCCGCGCGCGGAAAACAGCCCGACGACGCGGGCGAGCACGCCCGGCTCGTTGTCGACGATGACGGCAAGGGTGCGGCGTTCGATGGGGGCGTCAGTGCGTGCGGGCATGGCGATGGGGTAGCGGCGGCCACGGTGAAGCGCAATGCGTCGACAGGGCCGACACTCCTTCTTGCGGCGGTCGGCGCAAGGCCCCTACGCCGCCCCGCCCGCCTCGAGCACATCCTCGAACGTCCGCAGGCCGCTGCGCGGCGCGCTGACGAGGACGGCCATGTTGCCGGGCGTGTGCTGGTTATCGAGCATCTTTTCGTGCGCGGCGGGGATGCCGGACCACGGGAACACTTCGCCCATGGCCGGGTCGATGCGGCGATCGATGACGAGCTGGTTCGCTTGCGACGCGTGATAGAGATGCGCGAAGTGTGAGCCCTGCACGCGCTTCTGGTGCATCCAGAGATAGCGCGCGTCCATCGTCAGATTGTAGCCCGTCGTGCCGGCGCAGATGACGACCATGCCGCCGCGCTTCACGACGCGCACGGACACCGGGAATGTCGACTCCCCAGGATGCTCGAAGACTATATCAGGGTCTTTTCCGCCGGTGATCGCCCGCACGGCTTTGCCAAACTTGCCAACCTCTTTCATGTACTCCGGGAAGCCCTCGCCGTTCACTTTCGGCAGCTGGCCCCAGCAGTTGAAGTCCTTGCGGTTAATGACCGCTTTCGCGCCCATCGAGAGCACGTAATCGACCTTCGATTCATCGCTGACGACGCCGATCGCGTGTGCGCCGCTGACTGCGCAAAGCTGCGTCGCGAAAACACCAAGGCCGCCTGAAGCGCCCCACACAAGCACATTCTGTCCCGGACGGAGAACGTTCGGCCGCCAGCCGAAGAGCATGCGATACGCGGTGGCGAGGGTAAGCGTGTAGCAGGCGCTTTCTTCCCAGGTAAGATGCTGCGGCCGCGCCATCAGCTGACGCGCCTGCACGCGGCAGAACTGCGCGAACGAGCCGTCCGGCGTTTCGTAGCCCCAGATGCGCTGCGAGGTGGAGAACATCGGATCGCCGCCGTTGCACTCCTCGTCGTCGCCATCGTCCTGGTTGCAGTGGATCACGACTTCATCGCCCGGCTTCCAGCGCTTCACCTTCGAGCCGACGGCCCAGACGATTCCCGACGCGTCGGAACCGGCGATGTGGAAGGGTTGCTTGTGACCGTCGAAGGGCGAGATCGGCGTGCCGAGCGCCGCCCACACGCCATTGTAGTTTACGCCTGCGGCCATCACCAGCACGAGCGCCTCGTCCTCGCCGAGCGTCGGCGTCGGCACGACCTCAAGCTGCATGGCTTCGGCAGGACGACCATGGCGCTCCCGGCGGATCGCCCACGCCCACATGGTTTTAGGCACGTGATAGGCGGGAGGAATCTCGCCGACGTCGTAGAGATCCTTCACGAGGCTCGGCTTCGCCTGGGTGTTGACCATCACTTCCCTCCAACGCACGCGCTGCGCGCTTGCCAGCCAAGTCCTCACTCGCGTGGGGCGTGCGACCAGTTGCGCATCATTTCGCAGTCGCACAGTTTGCGCCGCACTGCAGCATTACGCAACGGCCATCGCCTCAAAATTGTGTGCGGCGCGAACCGAATGTGCCCCAATGGCAACATTGCCGCCACTCCGGCGCAACAAACATGCTTAATGCGGGCGGGCGTGGCCGCGAAGGGAACGAGGAACGATGGGACAGCTCCGCACGCTGGGTCTGCTCACGATTTCCGTTGCGTTCGTGGCGCTCGGCGGCGTGATCGCAGCGCAAGGGTCGGGACCGGAAACGGGCATGGGCCTAGCGTTCATGGCGTTCTTCGGAGGCTCGGGGGTCATGGCGGGCATAGACCTTCTACCGACTTTGTTGCCGCGGCCAGACGCGCAAGGGGTCGCGCTTATCGAGCCGAACCGGGCCCACATGGTTGCGGTGGTTGTGGCGGGCGCGCTCATGGCCGCTGCGATCCCGCAGATCGCGCAACGGATGCTGGAGGGGGATTCGCCCCTCCTCGCGACGGCGCTCGCGATCGCTGGCACGACCTTCTTCGCGACCGCCGCCCTCTTCGGCTTGTGGCGTCTCCTGCAGCCGCGCGCACTCTACCGCCTCGACCACGTGGGCGTCGCCAGCCTGCTGGGCGGGCAAAACTGGTTCGTGCCCTGGCGCGCGGCGCGCGGCATTGACCCAATTGCGGTCCGGGGCGTCTACTTTCTTGCGCTTGATGTCGATCCGGCCTTGCCGCGACCCAAGGGCCTTGTCGGCGCAGCCCAGCGCGCGACGGGCGTCCCGCCGTTCGCCATCGGACCGGCCGGATCGCGCGCGCCGTTCGACCAATTCGCCGAACTCGCCGAACATCACTGGGAACATGGACGACTGATGCAGACCCACAATTAGTCCGCTGCGGCGAGCCGCCCGATCTTGCAGTGCAGCAAGGCTTCGGGTCTGTTGATCCCCTCCGTTAGGACAATCACATGGCCGACACCACTTCCGGCAAGCCCTTCCAGCATGCGCCTGACGCGCCATGGATCTTCCGCACCTATGCGGGGCACTCCACGCCGAAGGAATCCAACAAGCTCTATCGCGCCAATCTCGCGAAGGGTCAGACGGGACTTTCCGTTGCGTTCGACCTGCCGACGCAGACGGGCTACGACAGCGATCACATCCTGGCGCGCGGCGAGGTCGGGAAGGTCGGCGTACCAGTGGGCCATCTCGGCGACATGCGCGCGCTGTTTGACGGCATACCGCTCGACAAGATGAACACGTCGATGACGATCAACGCGCCGGCGGCGTGGCTGCTCGCTTTGTACGTCGCCTTGGCGGACGAGACTAACGCAAGCCGAAAGTCGCTGCAGGGCACGACGCAGAACGACGTCGTGAAGGAGTACCTCTCGCGCGGCACCTACATCTTCCCCCCGGCGCCTTCGCTGAAGCTAACCGCCGACACCATCGCCTGGTGCCTCACCGAAACGCCGAAATGGAACCCGACAAACATCTGTTCGTATCACTTACAGGAAGCCGGCGCGACGCCGGAGCAAGAGCTCGCCTTCGCCATGGCGACGGCCATCGCCGTGCTCGACGAAGTCAAGAAGCGCGGCGAGATTTTGGACGCGTATTTTCCGGTCGTGTTCTCGCGCATTTCCTTCTTCGTGAATGCGGGGCTGCGGTTCATCACCGAGACCTGCAAGATGCGCGCGTTCAACGTGCTATGGGATGAACTCGGACGTGAGCGCTACGGGGTGACCGATCCGAAGCTGCGGCGCTTCCGTTATGGCGTGCAGGTGAACTCGCTGGGGCTGACCGAGCCTCAGGCGGAGAACAACGTTTATCGCATCCTGCTGGAAATGCTGGCGGTGACGCTCTCGAAGGACGCGCGCGCCCGCGCGGTACAACTGCCGGCGTGGAACGAGGCGCTCGGCCTGCCGCGCCAGTGGGACCAGCAATGGTCATTGCGCATGCAGCAGATCCTCGCCTACGAAACCGATCTCCTGGAATTCGAAGACATTTTCGAAGGCAGCCACGTCATCGAAGCGAAAACGCGCGAACTCGTCGAAGGCGCGAAGGCGGAGCTGAAGCTCATCGACTCCATGGGCGGCGCAGTGGCGGCGGTGGAGCGCGGCTACATGAAGGAAGCGCTGGTCAACTCGAACCGCCTGCGCGTGGGCGCCATAGAGCGCGGCGACATCAAGGTCGTGGGCGTCAACGCCTACACCGAAAGCGAACCTTCCCCGCTTTACGGCCAGGAAGAAGACGCTTCCATCGAGAAGGTCGGCGAACACGTCGAAGGCGAACAAGTTGCGCGACTCAAGGCTTGGCGTGCGCAACGCGATGCGGGCGCTGCAGAGACGGCGCTGAAAGACCTCGCGGCCGCCGCGCGCGAAGACCGCAATGTCATGGAGCCGTCCATCGCCTGCGCGAAAGCGGGCGTGACCACCGGCGAGTGGGGCGAGACGCTGCGCAAGGTCTACGGCGAATTCCGCGCCCCCACGGGCGTGGCGCTCGTGGTGTCGAGCGACGGCGATAAGGACATCGAGAAGGTGAAGGCCGATGTCGCCGCGCTGTCGGAAAAGCTCGGCCGCAACCTCACCTTCCTCGTCGGCAAACCGGGCCTAGACGGTCACTCCAACGGCGCCGAGCAAATCGCGGCGCGCGGGCGCGCCGTGGGCATGGACGTGGTGTACGAGGGCATCCGCCTCACCCCCGCAGAAATCGTCGCCGCCGCGCAGGGAAAGCGCGCCCATGTGATCGGCCTCTCCATCCTCTCCGGTTCGCACCTCGACCTCGTGCGCGATGTCGTGCGTCTGCTGCGCGAAGCGGGTCTCGACAAGACCCCAGTCGTCGTCGGCGGCATCATCCCGCCCGCCGACGCGCTGGCGCTGAAGCAGATGGGCGTCGCCGGCGTCTATACGCCGAAGGATTTCCGCATCACGGGGATCATGGGCGACGTGGTGAAGGTGGTCGAGAAGGCGAACGCGTGATACGCTTCGTCGCATGACCCGCGATGAAGTCCTCGCTAAATTCCGCGCCCTCAAGCCGTGGCTTGAAGAACAGGGCGTCAGCCGTGTGCGCCGGTTTGGTTCCCATGCCCGCGATGAGGCGCGACTGGACAGCGATGTCGATCTGCTGGCGGAGTTCTTGAGACCGGTAGGACTGGCATCCTTCGAGATCGAGGAGGAGCTTGGGCGCCGCCTCGGCGCACCGGTCTCCTTCGCCAGCGAAGCGCGACTCAACCGCGTGATCCGCAAGCACGCGCTGGCGGACGCGATCGATTCTTGAGCGCTCCGCCGGCCTGCTCTCGAAGCGGTGGCGGAACGCATGCTGACGGCGCGCGGCGCGCCTCCGCCGTGAGCGGCAGGGTCCCGTCGCCCAACCAAGTTGCCATGAAGAAAGAAAAACCTGACGTGCCGCACGACATTCTCTCGCTGGAACGCCTCCTCCTGTTCGCTTGGCCTGCCCGGGAGAGCGAAACCCTCCACGGCTGGACGCTGCTCACCGATGGCGGCTTCACGGGCCGCGCGAACGCGGCGACGCCGCTCAAGTTCGACGGCGCGCTCGGCGCCGCGATCATCGACGTGCAGAAGCACTACCAGTCTCGCCACATGCGCCCGATTTTCCGCATCGCGCGCGGCGCATGCGCGCCGATCGATCTGCCGGAAGCGCTGTCTGCGCGCGGGTGGAAGCCGTCGATGCAGACGCTGGTGATGGTCGCGCCTATCTCCGCCGCCCTCGCAACGCTCCCTGATCCCGTAAACGTCACGCTGGGCGCTGCCTATCCCGACACCGTCGACGCGATCCTCAAGGAAACGTCCGCCACGCCCGCCGAATACGACGAACGCCGCGGTCTCGCGCAGCGCACGCCGCAGCCTCGCGTCTTCGCGCTGACGGGCGATGATGCGGCGGGCCTTTGCGTCCTCGTCGAGGGCCAGGCCGGCATATTCCTCATGCGCACGCATCCCGCACAGCGCCGCAAGGGCCACGCGCGCCGCATCCTTGCCGCACTGCTGCGCTGGGCCCGTGACAACGGCGCGACAGACGCCTTCCTGCAGGTAGAGGCTTCCAACGCCCCGGCAATCGCGCTCTACGAGGCGGCCGCCTTCAAAACGGTCTTTTCCTACGACTACTGGCGCGAGGAGCCCTCTCGATGACCGACCTCACCGACCCGCCCGCCAAGGAAACCGTCGCCGAATCCTCCCTGCCGCAGCGCCTCGTCGACGAAGCGCGCGAGCTGTTGCGCTTCCTGCTCGTCGCGGTGCCCGCCTATCTCGCGTTCACGACGGTGGCGTTCGCGGCCTATCATATCCCGTCCGAGAGCATGGTGCCGGCGATGGAGGTGGGCGACCGCGTCGTCGTCTCGAAATTCGCCTATGGCTACAGCCGCCATTCGCTGCCGCTGAACATCGGCGCACTCTTCGCGCCGGGCCGTGCGCGCTTTCTGGAGCAGACGCCGAAGCGCGGCGACGTTGCGGTGTTCATGCACCCGCAGGAAGACAAGGTAATGATCAAGCGCCTCATCGGCCTGCCGGGCGACGAAATCGCCGTGCGCGACGGCGTGCTCTGGATCAACGGCGAAGAACTCGCGCGACGGGATGGACGCTCTATCGTTCGCGTCGCGCAAGGCGGGACGCTGGAAACCGCAGGCCGTTATGCGGAAGATCTGCCTGGTGGCGTGAGGCTCGTGATCCACGAATTCTCCGACTTCGAGATGTATGACAACTTCGGTCCCTACACCGTGCCGGTACGCCACGTCTTCGCGATGGGCGACAATCGTGACAACTCCCTCGACAGCCGCTGGGAAGGCATGGGGCCCGTGCCGATGGACAATCTCATCGGCCGCGCTGAGACCGTCTATTTCGCGATGCCGCATTTCGGAAAGAAGCGCACGGGCGTGGAGCCTGCGGCGCAGCGCTGGTTCCAGCCGCTGACCCGTCGTGATTAGAGGATCCATCCGGCCAAACTCGATCGCTGTGGCGATCAAATGGTCGAATAAGGATGCTCTACACGTATGATTTTAGAGCCACTTTGTCCGATCTCGCAATTGTGGCTGCAATTGCGAGATCGGATACTCTAGTTGCGCGCGCGCTGCACCACGAACACGCCCGACAGGATCATTACCGCGCCGAGAATGCCGGCGGCATTGAGGTTTTCGCCGAACAGCACCCAGCCGAACGCCGCCGCCGACACCGGCTGCACCCACAGCAGCACCGTCGACAGGGTAATCGGCAGCTGTCCGAGGCCGTAGGCGATCAGTCCCTGCCCGAAGGTGTGCACGAACACGCCGAGGAAGATCAGCACGAGCCAGCCGCGCCATGTCATGTCCGGCGCGACGAAGGGCTCGCCCATCACCGCCGTCACGATCGCCGCCACGATCATCGCCGCCGCCGTCGTCGACAGCATCGCAATCGCCGCGCCCACGCGATCGCGCACGCCGCGCAGAACGAGCAGATACGCCGCGTACCAGACCGCCGACGCCATGCCGAGCAGATCTCCCGCAAACGCGCCCTGCCCCTCCTGCGCCCGCGAGCCAGCCCCGGCCGATGCGCTCTTTGAACAGCAGCCACCCCGCCGCCGCGGCGAGGATCGGCGTCATGTTGGAAAACAACGTCGCGTTCGCCACCGTCGTGTAGCCGAGGGCTGCGTGCCACAGCGCCATGTCCAACGCGAAGCACGCGCCCGCGACGACGAGCAGCTTCGTGTCGCTCGTGGACGACGCCGGCGGCTTCAGCAGCAGCGCAATGAGCGCCAGCATCGGGATCGCAAACGCAAACCGCCAGAACGCCGTCGCCTGCGGTCCGAGTTCGGAGAGACGCATGCCGACAGGCGCCAGGCCGATAATGGCCGCGCCGACCGCGACGGAAAGGATCGCGCGGGTGCGTTGGGCGGGGGGCTGGGACATGGCGGGAGAAAGCGCGATCCACAGGCGGACACAAGAGAGAGCGTCGAGTCCTTATCTGTCGCCCGGGCCTTCGTCGCCCCACTGCCGGTTCTGCTTCACCATCGCAGACGCAGCGTGGAGCACCTTTGACGCTGCATCGTTTCCGGGCGTCGTCGCCCAGCGAATAGTCCGCTGCGTCGCTTTGTGGTCGCCCGACAACGCAGCTTGCAGCAACGATTGAAGCGCCGCGAGTCGCACTTCCGCGCGCGCGTCGCGCGACGCGCCGGGCAACATGATGGCGCAAAGCAACCGACAGCGCAGGTCGTCGACCAGCTGCCCCCGACAATTTGCACGATCTGCAATCTCACCCCGAGCGCCTTGCCGTTGCTATTCAAATGAAGGTACGCCAGCTTCAGCGGCTCGATAAGCGGCACGGACCGTTCATCGCGGACTCTTGTGACGAGGAAATCGAGGCGCCGGGAATCAGGTTTGGCGTGCCTGGCTTCATCCGCAAGGCATTGCTCAGGCGGCCGCTTGGCGTTCCGCTCCAGGATCGCGCGCGCGACAAAGCTGATCGCCCCATCGTCCGATCGTTGCGCAAGTTCTTCCATCCGATCCTTATCGTAAGCCCAGAATGGCTCCGGCACGTCATCGACAAGCCGCCAGCCGCCGTCCTCCGCCACCGCGAGCTGGTGGAAGGCCGAATCGTTTGCGAAGGGATCGAGGCGATCACTCGTGCGATCCTTGTAGAACATGTCCTTCAGCTTGGCGCTACGCTGAAGACTGGATAGCGCCTGCAACCGCGCCGCCGGAAAAACGAGATCGACAATCACGCGCGTCGCCTTGGCGAGTTCGCCACCAAAGAAGCGTACCCACGGCAGCACGTCGTTCACGCTGGCTTCGGGACTGATGACGAACAAGGCGCCGCCATCGGCGAGGTGGCGCTGACGCAGGACGCGCGGCACGATGACGAAGAGCGACATGAACCCGAGCAACGCTTCGTCGCGAAGGTCATTGGAAAAGCAGATGCGGATCTGAGCGCCCGAATACTTCCGGTTGAGCGTCGGGTTCTCCCGGTCCGCCTCGACCCACGCCCAGCGCCCCGCAATCGCGACCACCGCTACGATGGAGAACGCACGCGGGAGGAGCCCCCAAGGCGCCGGAAGCTGCCATCCGAGCGTGCCGATCAGGATCAGATGACCGAAAAGCATGCCGTAGAGCACCAACCGCTTGGGCTGATCGACGCCCATCACGGGCGCCGTCGCGAAAACGAGAACACCGTCGAACGCGCTGAAGGACTTGCTGAAACCGCCAATCCAGCGCTCGATTGCGCCGCTCGCCGCATCGCGCACCTTGTTCACCCATTCCGACGTCGGTCCCAGCGCCACAGCGGCGAATGCAACGATCAGCGCCGCCGCCACGTTCAACCCGGCGCCTTGTGAAAACTGAGCGGTTTCCCGACGCGAAGCGGACCAGACGCCGAGCCCGGCGATCACGAACCGCAAGAGCGTGATGACGCCAATGCTGCTGATGTGCCCGGAGGGCGGCTTCTCGGCGAAAGTGGGCGACAGCTTGCGTTCGCAGACCGCCGTCAGCAACGCAGCGGCGATTGGCAAGACGATGACGAGGCAGAAAAGTCAGGTGAGATGCGACGACACGGCGTTGTCGATCTTCTGGCCGTACGCGGCGATGCGGCACAGGCGAGCAATTGTGCGATCGCGACGCCGCTCGCGCAGGAGAACACGCGTCGCGTCGACTTGACCTTGGAAAGATTCACGCGGCTCCTCGCCCAAAGCTCAGCGATGCTCGGCGTCAACGCCGAGAAGTGCAGCACGGCGACGGCGAGTCCTGTGAACGCTGGATCTTGCTGTAGCCGCGCGATTGCCTAAGCGCCCACAAGCAGTGCGAACGACCCGACCGCTAGCGACGTCGCTGCCAGGACCACCACCGCGAACCCGAGTAGCCACGTCCAGAGTGGAATTTCCGAATACGCGCCACGGTAAGAGGCCAACAGCGCGGGCGGCGTTGCGGAAGCCAGAGTGAGCGCCGTTATCGCCCAGCGAAATCGGCCCCAGGGACTGATGAGTCTTTTCGTGCGGGAGCCGCAATGCTCAGGTTCTGCGTTGTAAAGCCCACCATGATGTCCCTACCGGTGCCCCGCCGCCTGGCATTTATTTCGGAGGCGCAATGATTACCCGTCTACCGGCGCAGGGCGAATCGGCCGGAGAAACGGCAGGAATCCCCGGACGACTTCAGATCGGGCGGGCGGCTCTGAAACCGCGCTCTCGGCTCGGCCCGCCACCCCGCCCACAATCCTTAACGCCCTGTCAGACGGGCCGCTCCCGGAACGGGTCATGGGCGCCATGGGCGTGGACCCCGGCGGGCCGTTCAGATGTTTCCCGCGCGGGTTAACGTGTTTCCCGAGCCCCTTCACACCTTGTTCACGAAAAAAACCGCCTACCCCCTCCAGGGCCGTTGACCGACTCTTAGGACACAGGGATCACTATATGTAGCGGTACAGACAAACACCGACCGCCGGATATAGCGCGTGCGCTCGACGCGACTCCGGTTAAGAACGGGTTAATGGAGAGACGGCATGTTGCGTAACGAGGCGGTGGCCCAAGGCTCGAACCTGGCCCCTACACGACTGGCCGATCACCGTCGCGGGAAGCCCAAGGCGGTCAAGGATCGACTGGCCCTCGTCAAGAAGATCAAGACGGTTTCGTCGCGCGACGCGCTGCTGACGGACTTCGGCAAGACCACGCTGGACGACCGCTACCTGCTGGTCGGCGAGACCTATCAGGACATGTTCGCCCGGGTCGCGACCGCCTATGCCGACGATCTCGAGCACGCCCAGCGCATCTACGATTATATCTCCCGCCTCTGGTTCATGCCGGCGACGCCCGTCCTCTCCAATGGCGGCGCCGATCGCGGCCTGCCGATCTCATGCTTCCTCAACAGCGTCGGCGACAGCCTCGACCACATCGTCGACACCTGGAACGAAAACGTCTGGCTCGCCTCCAATGGCGGCGGCATCGGCACCTATTGGGGCGGCGTGCGCTCCATCGGCGAGAAGGTCGGCCAGAACGGCCAGACGTCCGGTATCATCCCGTTCATCCACGTGATGGACAGCCTCACGCTCGCCATCAGCCAGGGATCGCTCCGTCGCGGCTCGGCGGCCGTGTATCTCGACGTGCATCACCCCGAGATCGAGGAGTTCCTCGAAATCCGGAAGCCGTCGGGCGATTTCAACCGCAAGTCGCTCAACCTGCACCACGGCATCAACATCTCCGACGAGTTCATGATCGCGGTGCGCGACGGCACGCCGTTCGGCCTGCGCTCGCCGAAGAACAACGAGGTCGTGAAGCTCACCGACGCCCGCAAGATCTGGCAGAAGATCATCGAGCTGCGCCTGCAGACCGGCGAGCCCTACATCATTTTCTCCGACACCGTGAACAACCAGATGCCGGCGCATCAAAAACGGCTCGGTCTGAAGGTCCGCCAAAGCAATCTCTGCTCCGAGATCATGCTGCACACCGGTCTCGACCATCTCGGTCGGGACCGGACGGCAGTGTGTTGCTTGTCGTCCCTCAATGCGGAGAAATTCCTCGAGTGGGAGAAGGAAGAAGGCTTCCTCGAAGACATCTTCCGCTTCCTGGACAACGTGCTGCAGGACTTCATCGAGCGCGCGCCGTCGGAAATGGAACGCGCGGTGTATGCGGCGTATCGCGAGCGCAGCGTGGGTCTGGGAGTCATGGGCTTTCACTCCTTCCTGCAGGCGCTGAACGTGCCGTTTGAATCCGCGATGGCGAAGTCTTGGAACATGAAGATCTTCAAGCATGTGCGCCGCGGCGCGGACGCTGCGAGCGTTAAGCTCGCGCAGGAACGCGGCCCCTGCCCCGATGCCCAGGAAGCGGGCGTCATGGCGCGCTTCTCCCACAAGCTCGCGATCGCGCCGACGGCGTCGATCTCGATCATCTGCGGCGGCACGTCGGCGGGCATCGAACCTATCCCGGCCAACATCTACACGCACAAGACTCTGAGCGGTTCGTTCTCGGTGAAGAACCCCTATCTTGAGGCGCTCATCGAATCGAAGGGCAAGAACACCGAGGACATCTGGAACTCCATCCTCGCGAACGAAGGTTCGGTGCAGCACCTGGACTTCCTGAACGACGACGAAAAGGCCGTGTTCAAGACCGCATTCGAACTCGACCAGCGCTGGATCATCGAACTCGCGGCGGACCGCACGCCGCTCATCTGCCAGTCGCAATCGCTCAACATCTTCCTGCCGGGCGACGTCGATAAGTGGGACCTGCACATGCTGCACTGGATGGCATGGGAGCAGGGCGTGAAGAGCCTCTACTACTGCCGCTCCAAGAGCGTGCAGCGTGCGGGCTTCGCGCAGGGCGAAGGCATGAAGGCGGAAGCGGCGGCATACTCGTCCAACAAGACGGATTACGAGGAATGCTTGGCCTGTCAGTAGTCAATCAGCAACTCCTTCGACTCTTCCTCAGTCACTCTTGGGATCATTCCGATCACCGGGACAAGATTGGCCACTTGATCTCGAAGAAGCGGGGAGTGGTTTGCCAGTCAAACCTCTCCGCATCCAAGAACCATCTTATGCATGCTAACGGGGTGCGAAGGCTTTGAGAGTTGGTTCGCTATCGAATTTCTGAATGCGACGTGTTTGTCGTGTTCAGCGGCGCCCAAAGTTCCCGCAACGACTGGATTGAATTCGAAACCAGAGCCGCCTTCTCGCAGTTCAAACCCATCACTGGTGTGATGCCTTGGGCACAAACAAGCTGCTCGTCGCTGGTGCGGGAGTGAAACACCGAAATCGGTTTCTGGAGTTCGGAATCCCTATCCCAAGCGATATTGAAACAGCTGGATCAAGGACGGCCCCTTGCTCTGGAGCCCAAGCTTGAGGCATGTCGGGATATTGCACGACAGATTCAAGCATATGGACTAGGTCACCGACTCATAAATCGCATCCACAATCTGGCGGAAGCGAGTTTAACGAGCGCGAGATAGTTTGCAGCGCCACCAAGCCTTTCTTTTGCCGCCGGATCTGAAGGATTGGCTGCCGGGCGATGATTTGGCGCATTTTTTCATTGCCGCGGTCGAGCGGGTTGCGCTTTCGGCGCTCGGGATAAACAACAGGAGCTCTGGCAGCGCGCAGTATCATCCGCCGATGATGCTGGCGTTGCTGATCTATTCCTACGCCAACGGGATTTTCTCCTCGCGCCGGATCGAGCGCGCGACCCATCGCGACATCGGCGTGCGCTTCGTCGGCGCTAACACGCATCGGTCGTGTCCCATTGCGTTCTCTAATCGCGTTGGTCAAGCGGAAAAGCACACTCGTACGCCGGCCCAAAGTGGTGTTCGCGGTCAAGAATCTCCTGGCAGCCGCATCAATGTGGATCGGCCTGGCGCGAGC
>Ga0247843_1007211_pt1 | contig 13862 bp, 11 predicted proteins | sample LaCruzMarch2017__FD_192420 | JGI IMG/M metagenome (GOLD analysis project Ga0247843, IMG submission 192420) | Freshwater microbial communities from meromictic Lake La Cruz, Castile-La Mancha, Spain - LaCruzMarch2017_8m | ecosystem: Environmental > Aquatic > Freshwater > Lake | place: Spain...
CCAGCGGACTCCATCAGGGCCAGCGGCCAGCGACGCCGCACAAACAGGCCGGACAGATGACCGCACCACCCAGATCGTCACTTCAATCCAAATTCACTCTTGCAGAGCAGGGGCCGTCCACAGATGATCGCATCGTCTCGGGGACTTTCATGCGTCTGACCGCTTTCGCCGCCGCCGCGCGCCTCGCGCTGGCCACCATCCTCTGCGCGACCGCCGCCCTCGCTCAGGAGACCCCGCCCCTCATCGCCGGCGCGTCCTTCGATCCGGCCGTGCCGACCCTCCGCTCGGTCCTCGGCTACGACTCCGGCGACTTCATCACCCGACCGGCCGACGTCCGGACCTATTTCGAGCGGCTGCGGGAGCACGCCCCCGACCGCGTCGTCATCGGCGAATATGGCCGCACCCACGAGGGCCGCCCCCTGTGGTGGGCCGCGATCGGCACCCCCGCCAACATCGGCCGCCTCGACGCCATCCGGGCTGCGTCCCGCGCCCTGGCCGATCCGCGCCGCACGACCGCCGCCGAGGCCGAGGCGATCATCGCCGACCAGCCCGCCGTGGTCTGGATGGCCTATTCCGTCCACGGCAATGAGATCAGCCCCGCCGACGCCGCCATGGCCGCGGCCCACCACCTGCTGGCCTCGCGCGATCCGGCCGTGCAGGACTGGCTGTCGAAGACCCTGGTCATCATGGTCCCGACCCAGAACCCGGACGGCCGCGACCGCTTCACCGACAGCTTCTACGCCGGCTTCGGCGGCCGCCCGAACCCCGATCCCCTGTCGGCCGAGCGCGACGAGCCCTGGCCGTCGGGCCGTTTCAACCACGACCTGTTCGACCTCAACCGCGACTGGTTCATCCAGACCCAGCCGGAGACGCAAGGCCATTCCGCGCTCGTTCTCGACTGGCGGCCCCAGGTCCTGGTCGACGCCCACGAGATGGGCACCGACGAGACCTTCTTCTTCCCGCCCGAGGCCGAGCCGCTCAACCCGCTCCTGACGCCCGAGACGCTGGAAAGCCGCGAGATCATCGGCCGGAACACCGCCCGTCGCTTCGATCAGGCCGGCGTCGCCTATTTCAACCGCCAGACCTATGACGCCTTCTATCCGGGCTACGGCGACGGCTGGCCCGCCTACCTCGGCGCGGTCTCCATGACCTATGAACAGGGCTCGGCGCGCGGTCTCGCCGCCCGGCGTTCATCCGGCGAGGTGATCACCTACCGCGAGACGGTGCGGAACCATCTGATCGCCAGCCTTTCGACCATCGAGGCCGCCGCCGACAACCGCGAGAGGCTGCTGAGGAACGCTTACGCCTATGCCCGGGACGGCATCGCCGGCGGCAGGGGCGCCTTCGTCCTCGCCCCCAACCCGGCCGACCCGACCACGGTCGACCGCCTCGCGGGCCTGCTGACCCGTTCGGGCGTCGAGGTCGGCCGCGCCAATGCCGCCTTCAATGCCTGCGGCCAGAGCTACCCGGCCGGTGCCTACGTCGTGCCCCTGGCCCAGCCCCAGCGCCGCATGGCCGAGGTGCTGCTCAGCCGGAACATCCCGCTCGATCCCGACTTCCTCGCCGAACAGGAGCGCCGTCGCGCCCGGGGCCTGGGCGACCAGATCTATGACGTCACCGCCTGGTCCATGCCGGTGATGTTCAACGTGCCCTTCGCGCAATGCGCCTCCGTGCCGTCGGTCGCCACCACCGCTGTCGGCCCGGCGCTGGTCCGTCCCGGCTCGGTCGCCGGGGCCGAAGCGGCTTACGGCTGGCTGGTCCAGCCGGGCGTCGCCGGACTGAAGCTGATGACCGGTGCCCTGGGCCAGGGGTTGACCCTGCGCTCGCTCGACCGCGCCTTCGTCAAGGACGGCCGCGACTGGCCGTCCGGCACAATGCTGATCACCCGCGCAGGCAACCCCGCCGACGTGGCCCAGCGTCTGGCGGCCCTCGCGACCGCCACGGGTGCCCGCATCACCGGCATTGGCGACAGCTGGGTCTCCGACGGCCCCAGTTTCGGCTCGGACGGCGCGGTCCTGATCCGCGCGCCGCGCGTCGCCCTCGCCTGGGATGAGCCCACCAGCCCCTCGGCGGCCGGCGCGACCCGCTACATGCTTGAGCGGGAGTTCGGCTATCCGATCACCGTGGTCCGCACCGGCAACCTGTCCTCGGCCGACCTCTCGCGCTTCCAGGTCCTGATCCTGCCCGACGGCGGCAACTATGAATCCGCCCTCGGCGCGGGTGGCGTCGCCAATCTGCGCGGCTGGGTCGAGCGGGGCGGCACCCTGATCACCCTGGGCCGCGCCAGCCGCCTGATGGCCGACGACGACGCCGACCTGCTGGCCTCGCGCCGCGAAACCGAGGACGAGGCCGCCGACGAGGAGGACTCCAGACAGATCACCGCCGAGGCCCAGTACCACGCCCTGATCGGCGAGACGGGCAACAGCCCGGCCGCCATCGCCGGGGCTCTGGCCCTGGCCCAGGTCGATACCGAGCACTGGCTGGCGGCCGGTATCGCGCCGACCGTCAATGTCCTCGTCCAGGGGGCCGACATCTACGCGCCGCTCGGCCGGGGAGAGGGCGTCAACGTGGTCCGCTTCGCCGGCCCCGACGATCTGCTCGTCTCGGGCCAGATGTGGCGAGAGAACCGCCTGCGCCTGGCCTTCAAGCCGGCGGTGATGGTCAACAGCCTCGGTCGCGGCCAGCTGATCGCCTTCACCCAGGACCCCACCGTCCGGGGCTATCTCGAGGGCCTCAAGCCCCTCCTGATCACCGCCGTCTTTCTCGGACCCGCACGGAGTTCGCCGAGCTGGTGACGGCCGGATCGGCGGCCGACGCAGGGACCCGTCGGGCGGCTGATACCCCGCGTCATCCTCCGGCCTGACCGGGAGAGGTCGGCAGCCCGCCGCCGCGACCCCGGCCGCGCTGGCGTCCTCCGCCCCCGCGACCTACATTCGCGTTCATGAACCGTTCCTCGACGCCCAAAGGGTCGGCCCAGCCGAAGAAGCCCGTCCACGTCCCCAATGCAGGCGTGTCCGAGGCCCCGACCGCCTTCGTCCGCGACGGCGCGCCCCTCCCCAAGGCCATGGCAAAGCTCCCCATGTTCGCCCCCGTCTCGGGACCCCGCCTGACGCCGGAGGAGGCTCCCGGCGCCCCCGCCGACTGGACCCCCCACCGCCCGTCGCGTGAGGGCAAGACCAAGGGCGGGGCCTTCCGCCTCGTCACCGACTACACCCCCGCCGGCGACCAGCCCGCCGCGATCGCGGAGCTGGTGTCCCAGGCGGCCGAGGGCGACCGCGACCAGGTGCTGCTGGGCGTCACCGGCTCGGGCAAGACCTTCACCATGGCCAAGGTCATCGAACAGACCCAGCGCCCGGCCCTGATCCTCGCCCCCAACAAGACCCTCGCCGCCCAGCTGTACAGCGAGTTCAAGGGCTTCTTCCCCGACAACGCGGTCGAGTATTTCGTCAGCTACTACGACTACTACCAGCCCGAGGCCTACGTCCCGCGCACCGACACCTACATCGAGAAGGACTCATCGATTAACGAGCAGATCGACCGCATGCGTCACTCGGCGACGCGGGCGATCCTGGAGCGCGACGACGTCATCGTCGTGGCCTCGGTCAGCTGCATCTACGGCATCGGCTCGGTCGAGACCTATACGGCCATGACCTTCGACCTGAAGGTCGGCGCCACCATCGACGAGGCCAAGCTCCGTGCTGACCTCATCGCGCTCCAGTACAAGCGGAACGACGCCGCCTTCGATCGGGGCATGTTCCGAAAGCGCGGCGACACCATCGAGATCTTCCCCGTCCACCTGGAGGACCGCGCCTGGCGCGTCAGCCTGTTCGGCGACGAGATCGAGGCGATCGCCGAGTTCGACCCGCTCACGGGCAAAAAGACCGCCGACCTGACCGAGGTCACCGTCTATGCCGCCAGCCACTACGTCACCCCCCGCCCGACGCTCAACCAGGCCATCACCGGCATCAAGGCCGAGCTGAAGGAGACGCTCGACTGGATGGTCGAGAACGGCAAGCTGCTGGAGGCCCAGCGCCTGGAACAGCGCACCCGCTTCGATCTGGAGATGATGGAGGCGACCGGCTCCTGCGCCGGCATCGAGAACTATTCCCGCTGGCTGACCGGCCGCAGCCCCGGCGAGCCCCCGCCCACCTTCTTCGAATACATCCCCGACAACGCCCTGCTGTTCGTGGACGAGAGCCACGTCACCATCGGCCAGATCAACGGCATGTTCCGGGGCGACTATCGGAGGAAGTCCACCCTGGCGGAGTACGGCTTCCGCCTGCCCTCCTGCATCGACAACCGCCCGCTCAAGTTCGACGAGTGGGACGCCATGCGCCCCCAGACGGTCCACGTCTCCGCCACCCCCGGCCCGTGGGAGATGGAGCGCGCCGGCGGCGTCTTCGTCGAACAGGTCATCCGCCCCACCGGCCTGATCGACCCGCCGGTCGAGATTCGCCCCGTCTCCGGCCAGACCCGCAACCAGGTCGACGACGTCATTGATGAGGTGAAGGCGACGGCCGCCGCCGGCTACCGCTCCCTGGTCACCACCCTGACCAAGAAGATGGCCGAGGACCTGACGGAGTACATGCACGAACAGGGCGTGCGCGTCCGCTACATGCACTCCGACGTCGACACCCTGGAGCGGATCGAGATCCTGCGCGACCTGCGCCTGGGCGCCTTCGACGTCCTGATCGGCATCAACCTGTTGCGCGAGGGGCTCGACATCCCCGAATGCGGCCTGGTCGCCATCCTGGATGCGGACAAGGAGGGTTTCCTCCGCTCCGAGACCTCCCTGATCCAGACCATTGGCCGCGCCGCCCGCAACGTCGACGGCCGCGTCATCCTCTATGCCGACCGCATGACCGGCTCGATGGAGCGCGCTATCGCCGAGACCAACCGCCGTCGCGAGCGCCAGACGGCGTACAATCTCGAACACGGCATCACGCCCGAGAGCGTCAAGCGCGAGATCAAGGACATCCTCGACAGCCCCTATGAGAGCCGCGCCCTGGACAAGCTCACCGCCCCCGGCGTGAAGGAACAGTCCAGGCCCTTCACCGGCTCCAACTTCCAGGCCGCGCTCCGCGACCTGGAGGGCCGCATGCGCGAGGCGGCCTCCAACCTCGAGTTCGAGGAAGCCGCCCGCCTGCGCGACGAGATCAAGCGCATGAAGCTCATGGACCTGGAGTTCGCCAATGAGGTCCTGACCGGCGAAGGCGAGGCGGTCGACACCGCCGCGCCCAAGCGCTGGCGGGCGGAGGCGAATGCGGAGAAGGCGGAGCGGTTCAGGAAGGGGCGGTTGTAGGGTTGCGCCGCTTTTCCCATGCTCGCCGCGAATGGCGCACGTAGGAAGCACAGAAAAAGTAGCTGGAAAGCAGCGTCATCAAAAACTGACTGACGGCGTATAGCTGTAGAGCTATAAATACTCCAAATATTAGTGTATTTGGCGACCCATCGAATGCAAATACAGACTTTACGTCGCCGGAGCTGCTATTAAAGCAATTGGCAAGCGCGAAAACGGCCGTTGCAAGTCCAACAAAATGAACAAATCCGTTCCACGCCATAATAAATAGTGCATCTTCCCACGGACCTTGTCCTTTCTCAGGATTCCGCGCGGCGCGCTCGAACATGTATTCCTGAAATCTCGTAGTAGGGACCGCAAAAGTGATTGTAAGTGCAGCTATCGTGAATCCAAATGCCATAAAGTTGTAGTTGACCATCTGAGCTACAACACTCTCAGACATCACGCGCTCTAAAGCGTAGGGCTGACTGGCAATCAGCCAAGCGATAGCAATGCAGACTGGCATCTGCAGATTCAGCAATATCCGACCCCACTGAGGGGCTACGTACTGTCTAAGAAAATGCCAGACCGTACCGAACATTAGACGTTCTTGGCCTCGTCTTCTGCAAGCCCCTGGAACGCCGCTGAAACCGAAAGAACGTCCGCGCTACCGCCAGAATCGACAGAGACAGTCCGGGTATCGAACTCATGCATTCGGTCGGTCCTTATCGTTCTTGCTCCAGCCTCGTCAGGCATTTTGCCTTCAACGACGGCACGCTTGAGATGCGAATTAGGGGCGCGCAACGCCTGCTTTAGCACCTGCACGATCCCGTTTCTGCGGTTTAGGCCCTCGCCACGAGCCGCAGTCGCTTCGAGGGTCACCCTGCCAGCGCCAGACTCTTCGCCCAACTCATGTAGGGGATCGTCCCAATCAGTCCAACTGGCATTGGGCTCGGCCACATCAATCTTGACGACGCGGATTCGCTCAAACCTGTCGATATCTCGGACGAAGCGCTCCTCGACCACAGGCGTGGCAGACAGCCGAAACTGTCGATAGCCGTCAGCTTGGGACCGAAGGATTACCTGAACGGCGGCGAGTGCTTCCTCCGCCTTCGGTCCGCTTCGCACGTACTCGAAGATCAGCCGACGAGTCCCAAATACGAAGTAGGCATGTGAAGCTACCGCAAAGCGCTTGTTACCCGGCAAAGTCTCTTCCGAAGTGGAAAAATCGGTCTCGTCGAAAGTTGTGAAGTCCGTTTCCGGCTGAATTGAAAGAAATCGAACTACAACGCCAAGTTCATTCCTAGTGACATCACTCACAAAGATTCGACGATCTCCTAGTTCAGCGAGCCGATTTTGCCTTTCCACTCTTCTCAATGATGAAAATATATCGTCATAACTACCAGGCGCAGCATGAGCCTGCAGCGTATACTTGTAGAATTTTCTGTTGGTTCGTCCAGCCATCGCAGCCACTCCACGCGGTTATCCTTTACAGCTAGGCTTTCTAACTAGAGTTGTCCAACATCGCGGTTGCCGGTCGCGTCACTGAAACAAGGCGACCGCTTAGGCCGGTATACATAAATTAGAACAAAACACGAACATAAATTTCCGGGTCAGCGGCATGGGCCCTCAGGTATGGTTGTAAGGGCTGATTAGGCCACGCTCCTCCATGCTGAGGCATGACCGCCGATGACGAACCCTTCCGCAGTCTCGGCTTTGCCAGCGCGTCTCAGAACGTCCGCGTCCTATCCGAGGGCTGGATGGCAATGCATGGCTTCTGCCCCTCCTGCGGCGCTGAGCCTCCGGCCGCCTTCAAGGCCTAATCCCAGTGTTTTCCCACTTGACGGGGCGGCGGTAAGGTCGCAACCCTAACGATTACGGAGGGGACCATGTACAAGCTTCTGATTGTTGGACTGGTTGTTCTGGCCCTTGGCGGCTGCGCCTCCTTGGGGGCCGTCGATCCCTATGCGGCCGGGCATCGTCTCAATGGTGAGGTGCTCCGCGCTGACGAGGGCTGGGAGAGACAGTTTACCACCACGGCCACGAACGCCGAAGCCCGCAAGAGCGTCAGCCGGGAGTTCGCCTTCTACCTGATCGGGAAAAGCGACCGGAAGTGCGAGGACTACCTTGTCGGGATCAGCGCGGGGAATAATGCCTTCGGCAGCCTGCTCGACCTCGTCTCTATCGGCCTCAACTTCGGCGGGACCGGGGCCTCCAGCTTGGGAACGGCCCAAGATCTGGCCGCCGGCGCGGGAGTGGTCACCTCGCTTCGCAGCACGGCTCGGAACAATCTGTTCGCCGGGAGCGAATTCGCGGTGATCTATGAAACAGTCCACCGTGGCCGGGACGTGGAGCGCGAGGCGCTGATCAAGGCTGTCGAAGGGGGACAGTTCGACAACTGGGGTCACGAGGGGATCGCCGCGGTCGTCGGTGCCTATGATGTCAAATGCGGCGTCAACTACGCCAGCCGCCTGATCCGCGAAGCCGTTCAGACCATGACGCCACAAGTTCGCACGCCCCTTCCCGGGGATCCGGCGCAGACTGTGACCACGCCGCAGACGACCCCGCCGCCGCCGACCCAAGCCGGCGGTGGAAACCGCTGAGTTTTCGCCATCCCGGATCAGGACCGGGATGGCTGGCTGGGCTGCAGCGGACGCGGGACGTATCGGCGGACCTGACCTTCCTTTCGTCATTCCGGGCGACGGGAGCGCAGCGACCAGAGACCCGGAACAAGGCGGCGCGCGAGAGCGCGACCCTGTCACGCACACCGCTCGCGGGCCCATCGCCTCCGCTTCGCTCCGGCGCCGCCCGGTTCCGGGTCTCCGCTCCGCTTCGCCCGGAATGACGAAAGCAAAGCCCCATCCCCACGGCCTCGCTTGACCCCGGCCCCAAACCCGGGCTCCGTGCGCCCCAGTGCAACCGGAGCGTACCCATGCTGGCGACCCTGCTTCTTTTCGGATCCCTGCAGGCCGCGCCGCAGACGCCGGCCTATCCCCCGACGCCCCAGCAGATCGAGGGCCGCCGGTCGGGCTTCGTCCAGGGCACGCTGAACGTGGCCCCGGGCGAGCGCGCGACGCTGCGGCGCAATGCCGATGGCACCTATGACCTGATCGCCGTCGACCGCATCGCGGTCGAGGACGTCCTGCCGCCCCGGGACGGCACCCCCGCCGCCGGGCTGAACGGGGCCGCGCCGGGCACGCTGCGCTTCGGCTTCCACGCCCGGCGCGACGTGGGCTCGCTGCTGAAGGTCGAGAACGGCCAGGACAGGGGTCTCAAATACTCCGGCTTCGTCGTCCGCTTCGTGGGCGGACAGGCGCGCGGCCCGGCCGAGACCTCCGTCTGCACCGTGCCCCCCGGCATGGTGAGCTTCGAACACTGGCCCGAGCCGGTGATCCAGGTCGTCATCGGCGGCCTGCAGCCCTCCACCGACACCGTCCCCACCTGCCCCCCGCATATGGAACCGGGGGCAGTCGTGCCGGCGGCCGGGACGCGGTAGGCAGAAGGTCCCTTCTCCCCTTGCGGGTCGACGTCGGTGCCGGATGCGGTGTGGGAGACGGTGTGAGGCCTGTCCGGCCCGTGTGCCGGGAGCAGAATGCTGCCGGCGGCCCTGGCCCGAGAGTCCGTCTGACCGGGTGAATCGTGTCGATCTGAACCAGACGACTGTGCCGCACTGGGGTAAACGGACGTTGACCCTGCTCCTTATCAATACATTAGCACTAATAATTCGTCAAATAACAAGCGTAATTTCAACCGACGGGCGCTGCTTTCGTCTGTCACGTTACTTATTCGCCTGTTGGATGATTGGCATGATTACTGAAGCGTAAACGCCTGCCAGCGAAGATCCGGGCACGTCTATTGCTGAGCTCCAATCGCCGAATTCCCGGCACTGTTGGAGAAGCAGAATGAAATCCTTCGTTTCCACCCTCGCCCTGGCCGCTGGCCTGGCCGCCTTTGGCGGTTTCGCCCACGCCCAGCAGATCGACAACAACCAGCGCAACAACACCAACATCCGCGCCCAGCTGAACGCGACCATCAGCGAAGTGACGGGCGACGTGTCCGCCACCTCGGCCTCGATCGCCAACTCCTTCACGGCCGAAGGCTCGAGCCTCGCAACGCTGAACAACTACCAGAACTTCTGGGGTGACTCGCGTTCGGGTCTGAACGCGACGATCAGCAACGTCACCGGCGACGTGTCGGCGACCTCGGCCGCGATCGCCAACTCGGCCAGCATTGACGTCGACTGGGCGACCAATATCAACAACACCCAGCTCGCGGGCTATGATCCCTCCGCGGCGCTGAACTCCACGATCACGACCGTGGTCGGCGATGTGTCGCAGACCTCCGCGGCGCTGAGCAACTCGGCCAGCATCGAGGCCGACTTCGGCCGGGTCGCCTCGACCCAGATCAACATGGCGGCGGTCAATGCCGACATGACCACCACCGTCCGCAATGTGCGCGGCGCGGTGACGGCCACGTCTGCCGCCATCGGCAACAGCCTGACCGTCACCGGCTTCTGATCCAGGCCCATACCAACGGTGTCGCCGCGCTCCAACGCGGCGGCACCCACGGCCAGTGCGAAGGAAACCACATGAGCGCGTGCAAGTCCACTTCCGCCCCGATCCTGATCGCCCTGGCGATCGGCATCGCCCTGCCCGTCCCGGCCCTGGCCCAGAGCGCGCCGGCGCGGGGCGGCACCCTGTCCACCTATGAGGCCGGCTACGGCAACGGCCGGGCCATGGACAGCCGGACCTTCGATCCCTCGACCCGGGATGCGAATGGCAACCGTCTCATCATCAACGGCATCATCCAGGCCGACGCCTCGGGCCAGACCCGGTCTGACGGGGTGGTGGACGGCGGGACCCTCAGTGGCGCGGACTATTTCTCGACCGGCGCCTCCACCGCATCGACCACGGCGGTGGGCAATCTGCTGACGGTCACCGTCGACGGATCCTGGAACACGGTCATCGTCAACTCCAGCCAGTCCAACACCGGCAACGTCATCGCCAACGGCCCCGCCCGGCCACGGTGATCCCCGTCCCCTTTCTCCAGAGGCCCGATATGTTCCGATCCCTGAGCAGACGCGCTATCCTCTCCCTGGCCCTCGCCACGGGGCCGATCGTCATGGCCCTGCCGGTCCGGGCGGGGGCCGAGGCGGGTGAGGTGTCGGCCTCGGCCACGGTCAACCCCTCGCCCTATACGCCGGCGCTGACCTGCATGGCGCGGCGCAACCGGGATCTGGGGCTGTCCGTTCCCCGCCTGTCGGTCGGCCGGATCAGCGACCTGACCGGCCGCGTCGATTTCGACACCGGGGCGCGCGTGTCCCAGGGGGCGGCCCTGTTCGCCATCACGGCCCTGGGCCGCGCCGGAGCGCCCGTGGTCGAGCGGCTGGACAACTCCGTGTCGCAGATCGAGCTCGACTATGCCCAGAGGCACCTCCTGTCCGACACCCCCGAGCGCGCCGGACAGTCGCCCGAGAATTTCCGCCCCATCTTCGCGGGACAGGTCGCGGGGTCCGAATACTTCATCGTCGGAGGGATCACCGAGCTGAACTACAATCTCCGATCGTCCGGTCTGAGCGCCCAGGTCGGCGAGGCCGCCATCACCGGTGTCCGGGGTCGCGCCGCGGCCTCCGACTACGTCCTGAACGTGGCCGTGGATCTCAGGCTGGTCGATACGCGGTCCCAGACGGTCGCCGGCATGGCGTCCTTCCAGAAGCAGCTGATCGGGCGCGAACTGACCCTGGGTCTCAGCGGCGGCTCCGATACGGTCGGAGGCGTCCTGTCGGGGGGTACCCAGGCGGTCGAGCCCCTGCAGGCCGCCGTGCGCACCCTGGTCGAGCGCAGCGTCTACGAACTTCTGGCCAACCTGCGCGGACCGGAGGTCTACGCCGGTTGCCTCGACCTCGCCGATACCGCCCGATGAGGATCGCGCCCCTCCTGCCCTGTCTGGCTCTGGCGGCCGTGCTGTCGGCCTGCGCCTCGACCCGGTTCGATCCAGAGACAGGCCTGTATGCCGAACCGGTCGGCGGCGCGCCCGCCACGGCCAACCCCACGCCGATGACACCGGCCCTGATCTGCCTGGCGGATACGGCCCGTTCGCGCGGCCTGATCGCGCCGCGCCTGGCCGTCGGCGGCATCGACGACCTGACCGGCAAACTGGATCTGGAGACAGGACGTCGGATCACCCAGGGCGCGGCCCTGTTCGCCGTGACCGCCCTGGGTCGTGCGGGCGTCCCCCTGGTCGAGCGCACCGAGCAGGACGTGGCGACGGCCGAACGCGCCTATGCCCAGGCCCGGGTCCTGTCGGATACGCCCGCCGGGCCGGGCGAGGCTCCGGGCCCCGTGCGGCCCGTCAACCCGGGCCAGATCGCAGGATCGCGCTACTACCTCGTCGGGGGGGTGACCGAGTTGAACTACAACATCGAATCCGCGGGCGGAGAGCTGGGCGTCGGCGCGCTGGATCCGGAGGATGCCAAGACCGGCGTGGGCGGATCCCGCTTCGTGATGAATGTCGCGATCGACCTCCGGCTGGTGGACTCCATCTCGCAGGAGGTGGTCGCGGTCGCCGCCTACCAGAAACAGATCGTCGGCCGCGAAATCCGCGCCGGCGTCTTCGACATCCTGGGGGGCGTCGCGATCGATCTGTCCGGCGGCGTCAGCGCGCTGGAGCCGCTCCAGCTCGGGGTCCGGTCGCTGATCGAACAGGGGGCCTACGACCTGGCCGTCAACCTCTACGGCATGACGGACGCCGGCTGCGCCCCCGCGACCCCGGGGGTCGTCGTGGCGGGGGGCTACAGCGCCCTGCGGTCCCTCCAGGCCCCCGGCCGCATCGCGCCACCGCCCCCGCCGGCGCCGGTGCCGGGGGTCGAGACCTACGCCGGATCGCCGGTTCAGGCGCCCGTATCGCAGCGCCTGTCTCCGCCGCCGGCCGTCCTTGCCCGCGAACCCGTCCCGTACGGCGTCTCCGGCCCGGTCGGTCCGATCGACGGGCGGCCCGCGCCCTGGTCCGCCCGCGCGCGACTGGACCCGGGGACCTGGCGCCTCACCCGCCCGCCCGCGAACTGATCCGCGCGCCGCCGGACCCCCCGGGCCACAGTCCCGGCGTGAAGGATCCGTCCCGGCCCTTCACCGGCTCCCGCTTCCGGGCCGCGCTGCGCGGCCCGGAGGGCCGCATGTCCGCGCCCCGACAGATCCCGACATCAAGCCGGAATCGGAATTGCAGCGCTGGAGCTATTCACGTTGACAGCACCGTAGTCTCGGAGTGAGGCGGTGGCCCTGAGTTGCAGCTCACGGATCGCCCTTCCCGGCCCTGAAAAGACTGCACCGGTGAGCGACGCCTCATCGAAACTCGTGTCTTTGATCTTGCCGCCGCCTAACGGGAGCGAGCTCAAATCGGCCCCTGAGAAGTTTGCATGAGCGAGTTTGCAGTTCCGGAAATTGGCCCCGCGTAAATCCGCGCCTGCAAAAGATGCCCCCCGCAAATCCGCCCCTGCGAAATTCGCGGCCGTCAGCAGGCTCTCGGAGAAATCAACATCAATTCCACAGCAGTCTGCCGCAGCAAGGCCCGGCAGCTGTCGCTTCTTCATTTCGCCCTGGAGCGGGCGCAGGTCCTCTGAGACGAGTTGAGCCGCCGACCCGATCACCCCGTTTGAGGCCAGCCATTTTTCGGCTTCCAGAAGGGCGGCCCTAAGCAGGTCCGCCCGGGCCAGGGCTTCTGCGGTCGGGTCGAGGACGCAATCCTGCAATACGGCTCCGAACAGCCTTGCGGTCTTCAGATCTACGCCGGTCAAGATCGCGCCGGTGAGGTTGGCACCGTCCAGTCGAGCGCCGGTGATGTTTGCGCCGTCGAGATTTGCGCCGCTGAGATCAGCCCCTTGAAGCCTGGCACCGCCAAGACGTGCACGTTTGAGGGAACAGTTTCTGAAGTCGACGCTGCGAATGCCATCAGTTTCGGAGTCCGGGCCGTGCGCGCCGGCTCCGAGGAGAACGTATCCGTGCTCCTTGTCGGCTTTGGCCAAGACGGCGTTCCGGAAATCAGCATCGTCGAGCTTTGCGCCGTACATATTGGCGCCCCGCAAGGTAACGCCTCGCAAATCGGCCTGGCGAAAGTTGGTGCCCCGGCAATCTGCGTCGTCGAGTGTGGCGCAATAGAATGACGCCCGCTCGAATTGAGTCATTGCAAGCTTGGCCCTCGACAGATCACAGCCTGAGAAATCGATCTCTGAAAACTGTCTTTTTGGAGAAAAATCTCCCGTAAATCGCCGAATTTGTAGAACATTCTTACGCCGTCGCTCTTGCGAGCAACGAAACGTTCATGGGCTCTCAGGAAATCTTCCAGGAGCGCCGGCTCATCCTTTCTGAGTTTGAGCTTTTGCAAGTGTGCCGTTCAGAGTTGCATGGCAGCGACGCCTCGGCTGGGATTACATTATCGGTCTTAATTCGCACTGAACCGCCCGGTGCTGACATCTGTGGACGGCCCCTGCTCTGCAAGAGTGAATTTGGATTGAAGTGACGATCTGGGTGGTGCGGTCATCTGTCCGGCCTGTTTGTGCGGCGTCGCTGGCCGCTGGCCCTGATGGAGTCCG
>Ga0247843_1007213_pt1 | contig 13860 bp, 21 predicted proteins | sample LaCruzMarch2017__FD_192420 | JGI IMG/M metagenome (GOLD analysis project Ga0247843, IMG submission 192420) | Freshwater microbial communities from meromictic Lake La Cruz, Castile-La Mancha, Spain - LaCruzMarch2017_8m | ecosystem: Environmental > Aquatic > Freshwater > Lake | place: Spain...
GTCGGTGTATTAATTCTATTGAATATGAGGAAGTTAAGTGAACAAACAAACCTGCATTGATGAACTAACAGCAACATTTATTGCCCCTGAGATATTAGAAGAATTAGTAGAAGAATTTGGAGCAACACAATGACACTTAACAAACTTGATGTGCTTACTGCTAGAGAACAACTAATGGAAGACATTGATTGTATCATCGAAGCAAACTTTGGTGAGGTTGAATACAAAGACGACGTTATTCGTATGCTTTGTGATGCTGTATGCAACAACTTTCCTTCCTAACTCACCTTCACAAACTAATCACCATGACTTTCACTCTCGGCACCAAACTTGTAACAATCAACGGCGATGAATATGAACTCTCCACTGTTAACAACCTAACAAGGGTTGAGATTAACAACAGATTGCACTACATAGGTGATCAAATCCTCAACTTAGCAATGAAACAGAATGAGTTAGTTAAGATGCGTGACCTATTAGATACTCAACATGAAGATGTAGATCTTTATGAGGAGATGTTTGGAGAAACTAAATGACACAAACCATTTACGTTAAATTCTCTTATGAGAATAGAGTTTCAGAAGAGATTCCCATTCACACTCAGTTAGATCTATCAAAGAATGCTGGAATAAACAGAAGAAGGTTACTGAATCTACTACTAAAATCAGATCCCAACATCACTCAAGTCACACTACTTTCACAAACAAAATGACACTCTCCAAAGCACAATTCAACCAGTTCGTTGAGAACTATGTCAGTCAGATTATAGATGGACTGGATATTGACAGTATGGAAAGTATGCTCTTCGATCTACTCATCCGTGAGTATGAGACTTATAGTGAAGAGCATATCTTAGGTGAGATAAAAGAGATCTATAATGAAGAATACGCTCAGGAGTTGTTAGATTCAGTTACCGATCTACTAGATACCTAAATTAAAGCCAAAGTACACACTACTCTAACACTCATTAACTAACATGGAGACCTACAAAGTTACACAAATTGAGTTCGACTTAAACGATGAGGATCTTACTACATACGATGTAATTCGTATCAATGAAATACTACAGGAACGATACATTCACAGTGAATGGATTGTAGAGGAGGAGGATGAAACTAGCATCTCAGACTTAATATCTGACGAATGCGGTTGGGGTATTGAATCTATTGATTACAGACTTATTCGTTCTTAAACCAAACAACTAATCACCATGAAAACACTTTCAATCGGCAAAGGCAACGCAAAGTTAAGTAAATCCACGCTTACATTCTCTTTACCTGCGGGACGAACTTGCCCCGGTGCTAGAGATTGTAAAGCATAGGTAAATGCAGGCAAAATTGTTGATGGGCCACATACAACATTCAGATGTTTTGCAGCATCTAATGAGGTTATGTATCCTAACGTGCATAGATCTAGGCAAGATAACCTTTCAACTATTGCTGAGGCAATAAACGAAAGTGTCACAGTTGCTTATCAAGTGTTGGCAGATAACATTCAGCCAAAGATTACTAAGTCAATAGATAAGTTTAGGATCCATCCTTCAGGTGATTTCTTTGCCGCAACATATCTAGCTGCTTGGGTATCAGTGGCAGCGCGATTCCCAGATATAAATTTCTACGCTTACACTAAGTCACTTTACATGTTTATACATGAAGGTAAACTTATAGATCTACCAAGTAACTTCTACATCACAGCATCTGCCGGTGGAGAATATGCACATTTAGAACATCTATTCCCACGTGTGGCTTATGTCGTTAATACAGAAGAAGAAGCAGCGGAGTTAGGTTTAGAAATAGATCATGACGATTCGCATTGCTTTGGTGACAAATCTTTTGCCTTACTTGTACATGGCACACAGCCTAAAGGTAGTATCGCTGGCGCTGCAATCCGTGAGCGTAGGAGACAAGGTAAGCACGCAGGTTATAGTAAATAACTATGATTAACTTTATGTGTGCCTCATTAAGTTGTATTCAAAACTATCTAGGAGTGGGCTATGTTACATTACAAGCAGCAGATATAATTCTATTTACAAGCTATTCAAACTCACAATTATACATTTGTAATCGTCAACATGAACTGTTCTCCTGTAGGAAGTCAGTTAAAAACGAGTACTAAAGTTAAACGCTCCTTTAAATCCTTCTTGGGGATTGATACCTAATGTAAACTGAGGATTGAGAGGGTTCTGTTCAGGAGCAAACATGATACTAGCTTCCTTATTAGCGGGATTTAAGCTTACATAAGGGTTACCAGGAATTTCAGAAGTTCTAAATCCAATATTACCTTGAGGACTAAACGTAACCTCTCCTCCTTCACTTGCAAACGTCATAGGGTTACCCCCAGTACCAGATATAAGTTGCATTAGATTATATAAATTAGTAACATTCTCGTTTGATCTCTTAACTTTTTCAGAGAAATTGGAAAACAAAGGATTTACAATATTTAAAGGTGTAGCATACGTTTTGTCTGGTAACCTCTCAACTTTATTAGAAGGATCTCTTTCCTTTAACATATAATTCCCTGAAACACCTGCAAATCTCATTGGTTTCACTTTATTATTACTCTCTTCTTCTGAATTAAATAAGTAAGTCTCCGTTGGATTTATTTTATTCTTATCCCTTTCTTCTGCGTTAACTAAGTAAGTTCTCATTCTGTTTACTCCCCTCTTATCCTCTTCTTCTGGATTAACTAAATAAGTCTTCATTGGACTTATTTCACTATTATCCCGTGGATCGCTCTTAGGTAATTTAAGTTTTTCAACTAATTCAGGGCGAGCGAATTGTATGCTTTGATAAGGGTCAAGTGTTTTAATTCCAGGTATAATACTTCCTACATTGTCGCGGATAATATTTCCTACAACGTCACGGGTTCTCCCATATGCTTCAGCTTCCTCAACTAGTCTTCTAACATCCATGATCTAAAAGCCTTTTCTTAACAGAGTCTAACAGTGGGCCGCGCATACTTACCACGCGGAGTGTAAACACCTTATCTCTTTAACCTATGCTTGAACTAATTGTGTCGATTTTAGCTGCGTTTTTAACTGCGACCTTGGGTTTCACTGGGGCCTTTGCAGGTAGAAATCTGATCAATTCCTATATTGAAGAGAATTGCAGATCGGAATTCATGATAGAGCCTTTGCTTACTAGGGATTTCAGCTACTGTAACTTACTTAAATCAACATCCGAGAGTTAACTCTACTATGGAAAGTTACCCTTGCACCAGTTGTGGCCTATGCTGCAAAATTGTTGGCCTTGTATTAGAGCAACAGGACGAAATTAAGGATCCCTTAGTGGCGAAAGTCGTTAAGGAGTTCCCTTATAAAACAGTAGATGGAGTTTGCGAGATGTTACAGCCAGATAATACCTGCGCTGTATATGAGAATCGTCCTGATTTATGTAACGTCAACACAATGGCAAAGCTGAAGGGAGCCGAGTTAAACGAGTACTACAAACTCAACGCTCAGATATGTAACTCCTGGATTCAACTAAGCAAACTAGATCACTCATTCCTCATCAACTTGGAGCAATTCAATCATGCTGATTAGATACAAGATCACAGTTAACGTTGGGACTAATTCCGGCGAAGAACTAAACTTTTCCATCTTTAGATCTTTCTTTGAAAATAAGGACGCTGCATCATATTGCAGAGCTTTTGCTGACGGGGCAGCCGTTGCACACGATGGTTCTGTTTTAAACAGTGCCTTTAACTCTTTAGAAGTATCCTAACTAACACAAAATCATGTACAAACTCGACACTCGGCCAACAATGACAGCCAAATGTTACATAGACCCAAAGTACGAATGGGTTGCACTGAAGAGAACAGTTGTAAAGGAATTTATGGGGTCTAAAGTTGCAGAGATTAGCAAGTACAGTTATCAGCGTGGACAAACTGTGTATTTGGATGTGGATCGAGATTACCCTATGTTTCTCAGGTGTGCCCACGCAAAGAATTACTTAGTTGAGTTAGAAGATAAATGGACTAAGAAGGCGAGCCCAATTCGAAACTACGAACCCTTTTGCGAGATTGATTGAAAGCACCAACTTGTTCCTCAATTGTATTATCTGCTTCATTCAACATTGAAGGAGCTACGAAACCACTTTCGCCTCCAATCATGGGAATTTGTAGATAACTATTGAGGAACTTAGTTGGATTTAACATAACTAAACTACTTCTTCATTCCACCTTTAGTTCCACCTTTAGCACCAGCTTTACCGCCGCCTTTAGTGCCACCTGTAGCGCCACCTTTTTTAGTCATGCCAGCCATGAGACTTAAAACGAAGTACACCCAAGTATAAGGACATTTGTTTACTGAAACAATATTACATAAAATCTATTCAGTCATCTTAGTATAACTAATATATCTTTTCTAAAAGAGGCGCAAAACACGACTCAATTTTAATGGTTTAAAAAGAGTATTGAGTATAGTATGTTAAGCAGAAGCACTACCTCAGTGTGCATTAAGTAGCCATCTATATAGTTGTGTAACTGTTTACTTGCTTTTTCTGCCTCAATCTGCAATCATGTTAGAGAACTTTCAATGAAAATGCTTTCCAGACAATCCACGGGCACACAGAAGTTTGATGTTTTTATTCGCGAGAGAGGTAGATGGCGCTTTAGTTGTTGCGTTGAAGCAGACAACGAGTTTTTAGCCAAACTTAAAGTTCTAGATGAGAACCCCGTTATTCCTGATTCATCTATTAGTGTGTACCCTTGCCGTTAGCAAACCATGAGCACTCGTTCTATTTTTAGAATAACAGCAGCTGTGTATCTTGTTTTAACACTATGCTCTTTCTTCTTTTTTAACTTCTTCTTCAGCGTCATACTACTAGTTTGTGCTCTCGTTTTGTTGAGCATAAACTGAGAAGGACGGTTCTTTTAACGTAAAGTTTACGTTAAAACGCAGGTTCAACTCCTGCGCTTACTCCTTGCCTCTTCACTGAGGCAGAGCATACATTGCTTTTATAGCTTTGGTGTGCTACCATTCGTTTGGGAACACCTCCCCTCTCTTTATCTTTTTTAAATAACATGACTCCTACCTTCCTCTCCCTCAGGCAAGACGCTGAACTCGCTGCTAATTCTTGGAACGAGTTTGATATTGCCACCTTGGCTTGCACCGAAGCTTTTGGAATGCCTTTTCAAGTAGCAAAAGACAGCCTGACTAACAACATCACAGTTGCCGATTCAAAGAAGTTTGATTTGTCTGTGTTTAGTGGAGCTGAATCAGCCTTTAAATTCCCAGACATAGAAACAAACATTGTCGTTCGTGTAACTCGTAAACCCACGGCACACACAAAGTTAGAAAAGATTGACGAAAAGATTGACTTGTTGGAGCAAAAAGTCAAAGTCGCAAAGATCGAGCGCAAGAAACTGATTGAGCAACTAGCTATCACAGGTGGCATTGATCTGGTAACCGATAAAATTAACCTCGCTTTCACCCGTTTAAAATAATGTATCGCGTCTGCTCTTTTATCTTTCTTTCCCTGACGTTTGCAGTTATCACGTGCGCAGCGTTGGGTTACGACCTTTTAGCTTGGGAAAGCAAGCAACAAAATTTAATATGTAAAACTGCCGAGATTAACCGTACTGGTTGCTTTCCAGACTAGTATGGCTTTGGATACAGCATCTGAGAGCCGTGTAGGGGCGGCTCTTTTTTTTATCAACTTCTTAAATTAACGTAACTAACCATGAATTATCTACTTTCCTGCTCAATTTCTGCCAGTGTTCGTCAAAGCATTCAGATTCAATTTGACGATCTTAAGCTTCCAGCTTCAGTTATAAACACATTAGAGCAGAACAACACTGTCTCTTTGCGACCTACATTGTCCACAGCATTAAAGACAGAGTTAGATTCGTTGCGTGTCATGCAACGCGAACTGTACGACAACTACTGCATACACTTCGGTGACAATCACTTCGTTACAGCTAACTACTTTAACGATGCTAACAAGCTAATCAAACAAATACGAGGTGAGGTTAAAGAAGCAAATGAACGACTCTCAGGACTCTGGGAATCGGAACATTGTAAATGGCGTAACACAGTTGAAGGTTTCTTACTTCCTTTGTTTACCGATGAGATGGAGTACAAACTTGCTAGCGATGCTTACATGCGTGTGTTTCCTACTCGTGAAGAATATCGTAATCCTGTACAGGTTCATGTCGTTGGCCCGTTACCTATATCTTTAGAGGTTGCATCTGAGCCAACAGCAGATGATGTAGGCTCATTGCTCGTTTATGAGAATTCAATAAACACAAGAGAAGTAATTGAGGCTGCTCATGCAAGCGCAGCAGATAAAGCTCTGTTATTAAGTGCGGAATTACTGGATGATTTAGATGTACGAACTGTTACTAAAGTTGGTCGCCAACAAACAGGAGGTGACAGAAAGCGAGGCTCGTGGCAGCTTACAGCAGAGAGATTGAAATTAATCAGTGACTCTGTTGCAGGTTTTGACGGGTTAGCACAACTAGCAGATAAATTGTTAGCTTCAGGAAATGCGATACAGTCTCCTATGAGGCAGATACGCGAAGAGGGCTGCACTAACTTTCAAATAGTTCAACAAGAGATTCGTGCTGAGTTGGAATCAATCGTAGCTACGCGAGACTCATCGAAAGGTCTTGAATCGTTGCAGAGATCATTAGCTTTATCTAATACGTACACAACATTATGTGAACGAATTAAAACAGCAGAGAACATTACTTCCCTTGATCTTCTAGCTGTGGACTCTAATCTTGAATTAGAGATCTACGCACAACGATCTAAGCAACTTAATAAATTAATCAAACAACGTCGAGAACTTATCAGTGTAGCGGGAGACAATTTAGATAATTTAATTTCCGATACAAAAGCAGCATCCCTGACACAACAAGAGCCTGACTTCTAATGAAACGAATTGTTTATGCAATTAAATCTAAAGAAGGTTACTTAGCTGACATTGAAAAGTACACAGACGATCCGGAGAAAGCAGTTACTTTTATGTACCTTGATACTGCTATACAACGATTAACTTCAGTTAAAGATAAATTAAAACATAACTGCTCTGTTGTAGAACTAAGTTTAGATTTTCCAAGAAGGATTGCAACACGCTTATACGTTTAACTCTAACTTTATCCAACACCAAATCAAAATTATGAACGACTCTTTGTTTACGTCTCTTCAAACATTTAGAGCGAATCTTAATGCGGCCACGCTGGAACGTCAACATGTAATTGACGGTCTTTTAGCCACTCTTTTGAGTAAACAAAATGCTTTCCTTCTTGGCGAACCAGGCACAGGCAAGTCAGATCTTGTCCGTAACATATGTGGAGGTATTTCTGGCGCTAATTACTTCGGTTATCTATTGACGCCAACTACAGATCCCTCAGAGATATTTGGTCCTGTTGCGGTTACAAAACTGTTGAAGGACGAGTACACTCGCGATGTTGTAGGGTACCTCCCAAACGCTCACATCGCTTTTACTGACGAGCTGTTTAGAGGATCCTCTGCTATCCTTAATTCACTTTTAACTCTACTGAACGAACGGACATATAACAATGGCAAAGAAGTTATTCAAACTCCCATTCAATCTATTGTTGCAGCGACCAATTCCTGGCCTGATGAAGAGTCCCTCCAAGCATTTGCAGACAGATTTCTCTTCAGACCCACAGTGGAGTTTCTTAAAAAATCCACTTCGAAACGGATCCTTGACAGCTGGGCTCTTGGGTTGGAAGAAAGACCAACCGTAACCCAGCACTTAACTTTAGACCAGCTTACCCAACTGCAGGATGAAGCTAAGACAATAAAAATATCAGAGGATTTTATCGATAAGTATGGCGAAGTGTGGGATATGTTAGCGGGACGAGGAATTGTAATTAGTGATCGCAGAAGAGTTCAAATTCTAAAGTTCTTAAAAGCTTGGGCAATTGTTTTAGGTGATGACGAACTTGTACCAGAACACATGCACGATTCCCTTGTGCACATCGTGTATCAAAACATAGAGGACAGAGAGACAATAGTAGAAGTCTTAGAACAAATTATACCCACGGCGGATAAAGTGTTTGCTGATGCTAAAAGAGCTGCGGCAGGAATAATGACGGAGTACAACCTTAATGCAAACAAGCTTCACTCACGTGGGATCTCAGATCTAAATGATTTTGTTGTTCAACTCAGAAAATATCATAAAGACATGAACACTGTAAAGGAAAAGATCAACGAGATTCTTGATGGTACTAAGTATCGTATGAACTTAAGGTCACGGCAAAGCGGAGTAAAGCTGCAGAAACAACTAGAAAGCTGGTGTGAAACTCTAACCGTTGCCATAAGCGACATAAGCAAGTAACCTGAACCCATCCTCCACCCACAACAATCCAAATGTCAAACGTTAAAGCAGAAGATTTAATCCTCGTTCGAAAACGACTGGCTGATTTTATTGAGATTGCGGAGGAGATAAAGCCTGTCTCTGCTTACGACAAGCTTGTGACTTTACTCATAGATTTAGATCGAGTAATTACAAAATCTAAAAAACAATTATGAAACTTAACAGACAGACAGACTTTGTAAGGCTTACGCACAACGAGCCACTGACACTTGCTTGCTCCGCATTAGCTGACTTTTTGTGGAATGACTTCATCAGTGATGCAAAGCCTTCTTTAACTTATTTGATTGACCATTACAACATCAAAAGTTTATCTCGTTTTGGTAAAGAACTCTTTGAACGTCTGTACAACGCAGACGAAGTTAAGTGGCTAGTTACAGAGGAGGCTTACGAGACTTACTTTCGCGCCCAACAGAATGGAGAAGACGTAAGGTTCCCAGAAGGGTATAAGCCCGAGAATTCTATATGGTATGCAATTATGTCTGACTTAAGTGCCGCCGCCGCATGGCCACAGCTGTTAGGACGTTGTGTGGGTAATCAATTTAACGCTGGAAACAACTCTGTAAACATATTGAATCAGCTAGCTGACTTGTTAGAGCAGTTAATAGAAGAGGATAAAGTTGACGTTCAACTCGTCTTTAACTCAGGTGAGCAGCTAACTAAATTGAGAGAAGCTTTTCAAGAAGCTCGTGCTAATGGCGATACTGCAGAAATGAATACACTGCGAGCACAAGGTCGGGCACTTAACCAAGCACTCAATGAAGCTGTAGAACACTTAAAGAATCAGTTAAGTTCACAAGCAAGCCAAATGATCGATAAGACCAACAGAGAATCAGATAGTTTAGACGATTCTCTTTCAACTTTATATGGAGATGAGCAGGGAACAGGATTTCATACAGCAGACCTACAGACCAAAAAAGATTTAGCTCTTACTTTAAGTAAGAACCCAAAGTTAAAAGCTTTGGCGAAGAAATTAGGTGCTCTTCGTAAAGTCTGGCAGGAACGTAAGAGAGCGAAGATATTAAAGTCAAAATATGAATCTATTAACGGTGCAGTTTTCTCTGACGATATTACACGAGCTTTCCCAATAGAACTTGCACTGGCTGCTAGCGACAAAGGTAAAGCTCTGTTTGCTTTAAAATTCTCACAGAAAACCTTGTTAACAAAAGACTACGACACCTCATTAAAGAACATAGGCAAAGGACCAATAGTAATGTATGTCGATGTTTCTGGTTCTATGGGAGGAGAGTCAGAACTCTGGTCTAAAGCGATAGCTTTTGTAATCTCAGAAGAAGCATTAAAGGAAAAGAGAGAAGTACAAATATACTTATTTGACACACGAGTAGAACGAGAAGTCATTCTTAAATCTAATAGAAAAACAAACAAAGACCTTCTAGATTTTGTTGGTACGTGGAGTTTAGGTGGGGGAACTAGTTTTAATTGTGTAGTAACCCACGCGATACAAAAGATTAAAATGGAGGATCGTTCAGACTTTCTTCTTATTACGGATGGTCAATCAGAGGTTCTAGAGTCTAATATCAGGACGCTCAACACGGTTAAACAGCGTACGGGAACCCTCTGGAGTACAGTCTGTATCGGGACTCATGTCCCATCAATTGTGCACAAGTTTTCAGATGAAGCTTACTCCGTCGACGTTTCTGCACCCGCAGAAGCTGTCGATGTAATTCAAAAATGTATTAGGTGATCTCAATGCCACGTCCATCAAATGATCAAATCCTAGAGCTATGGCGCGACTCGAACGCATCCGCTCGCATAGATGAACCCGCCCCTCCTACGGATCTCGTGATAGTCAGCTTTGCTGATGCGTTACTAGATAAGTGGCAGTATTCGGAGAAGGATACTAATTTGGACAATCTTTTTGACAATTCAAATTGGATATGGGCTGACGAGGAAGAAGGGTTTGAACAAGAAATGACAGTATTTAATTAACGTTTTAACTTCTTTACTACGATTGTTTACTGCGCTATGACTCCTGATTTCTCTGAGTACTTCGCTCTAGATTCAACTCTATATAGTGGTTTAAGATGGCTTAAAAGAAACGGACGTATGTCTCCCGGCGAACCCGCTGGAACAATATATAAAACTAAGAAATATTATGTAGTTCAGCTTCTTGGAAAGAAATATAACTGCAATGATATTATTGATGTGCTTGTAAAACAAAGAATAAAACCTCTTAACTAAATAAACAATCCAACATAAAACAATGCCTGATTCTCACTTCCACGAAACGTTACTCGACCACTGTTGCACAGTCTTTTTGAATGTAAGTCGAGGTCTAAAGCTATCCACTCGCTCTGTATGGCAACAGGAAATGCAGGATCCAATGGCTGCTGTTCTAAGAACGTTGGCTCAAGAACTTGTGTCTAATCTATTAAAGCCAGAGGACGACGAGTACAACAAGGTTTTGTTTGACATAGAACAATATCTTTTAATGAAAGCAAACGAGCACCTGGACGACGAAAGTTAACTCAAAACAAACCACAAGCCCTTTAACTCTAATTAAACACTCGCTTTGGAGCAAAAGCATGAATGCCGCTGAAGAAATAAATAAAATAAAACAAACATACTATTGGGATTCAAGTTTAGAAAACTTGGCTAATTGGATAGTTTGTGCTCTTTGGACAGAATGGCAAACAAAAGACACCGATAAAGAACCTTACCTAGAGGATTTAATCTTTAAGTACAAAGAAGCAATAGTGGAATACAACTTTGCAAAAAAACTATTTAACGTAACGTTATGGTGCGAAACAGAGTCTGTTTACAACGTGGTACTACCTTTAGACTCTTACTTACATTCCGCTTACGGAAATAAAACATTTAAAGAAGTATGCTCAAACATCGTTTTTGACATTCAAGAATTAGAATTCCTGTCGTTTACCGTGGCTGAAGATATTAGTATATGGATTAAAAATATAGTTAATGTTTACGAAGAAGTTTGTGCTATTTAAAATCAAACGTAAGCGGGTAGACTCGGACGCATAGGAAGCTGTTCCTGCATACGAGGGATTAGCCTTTGCTCTCCGGGTAAAACAGGTTGAGTGTATCCGCTGTTTCCTCTAGGTAAAGCACCTTTCTTAAATATGTCTTCTCCCACGCCGGCAAGTAACTCGGGGTTCTCCATCAAATAACGACTCAGAAACTCTTCAGATGGTGATACGCTTCCTTCAGTTAACATTGCAGATAGACTTCTTCAAGAAGCTTAGCACTGATACGTTACCTATTCTTAAGACCCTTAAAATTAAATTTTTATAAAACACTTGACATGCTTGGTATGTCCAGTACATTGGGCTTGTCAACGGACTTTATTATGGACATCAAATTCAAATACCAGGGTTGCACTCTGGAAAATCTCGAAGCTATCGCCTTAATGAAGGCAGCTAAAGCACCTCAACCGTTTGAAGTGGATTTAGGTAAGCTTATTGACATTAAAGTGATTGACAGCCAAAAGCTGTTCAAACTTAGTGTCGAACAGCAGAACCCCGCGTTAGCCAATCTAGCTTTCAAGCTTGCTACCACGGAGAAAAAGGAGTTTAAAGTTGTTGTGAAAGCACCAACTTCAGCCAAGGTATCGAAAAAACAGGAGCCTGTAACAAAGACACAAGCTGTTGACATTGTAGATTACCTTAATCGGAAGTCTTGTTACCGCAATGCAGGAGCTACTCTACTACTGCATTTCTGTACAACAACTGAGTCCCGTGCAATACGCGACATTGCAGTAGAGTTTGCGAACAAATGTCTTTCTGAATACAAGATTGATCCCAGATCAGTTGTATTCCGTGGCTTCACTAAAACTAAGACCGGTCTTCTCGAGCCGATTGAAACGCATTCTGCTGTCATACGCCGTGATTCTTTCCACGTCAGCCCTTTATACATCGCTTTACGTGCGGGTCTTACTTACTGCGATAATAACGGGTTGCTGTCTATTCGTCAGCAGTATTCCAACGGTTCCCATAGCGAAAACGCAAGTGCTAAAGCGGATTTAATGCGTCGCATGTTCTACACCTTCAAACTTACCGGCAAAGGAAACGAAGTGAAAGAGACTTGGGGTGATATGGAAGCATACTTAGTTAAATTCTTTAACTCCCGTCACGCTTAACTTTCTATGGAAACTTACAAGAGCCGCGAGAATCAAACTGAAAAAGAAAGGTGTATGAATGATTTCTCAGATACAATATGCACTTATATTGACACAATAGGATCTGAAGAATTAATATCTTGTTTTTGGTCTAGTATCAACGACTTAATTAAATACCACGACGGAGAGTGTCAAAAATATCTGGACCTAGTTAAATTTAACTGGTCGTTTGCATCTTTACTTGCAGACGAAAAGGAAGATGAAACAGAACAGCAAGTGGCGCAAGTCAATATAGAATAAATTTTAGATCGGTAGCGTCCTCGCGCTTTGCGCTGCGGGGGCGCTTTTTTATTTACTACTAAAATTCTAATGCACATTAATTACATAACGTCTCGCCCAGAGTACACTCAAGCAATTAAACTTCTTTCTGATTACAAAAAACTTTGCCTTGATTTTGAAACAACAGGACTCCAAGCTAGGTTGGCTAAGCCGCGCCTACTCCAACTTTGTGACAGCTGCCCGACTATTACGGATCGTACAGTATATGTTTTTGACTTATTTAAGATTCAAGCTGATACGGAATTAAAGGATCTGATTGAATCCCGTGAAATGCTTATAGGTCAGAATTTAAACTTCGATCTACAGTTCCTTTACTACCTAGGTATAGATTTTAAGAATAAAATATTCGACACCTACATAGCTGAGCGGATACTTCGAGCTGGTTTTAAGGAGAAGCGGGTAAGCCCACAAGCGCAAAAAGTTTACTTTGCAGACATCTCTTGCGGACTAAAAGCAATTGCTGAGCGTCGCTTAGGTATTGAACTAGACAAAGAACAACGCAGAACAGACTGGTCTCAAGACGACTTGACATTAGAACAAATAGAGTACGCAGCCAAAGACGTAGACATATTGCCGAGTATCGCAGCGGATCAATTAGCTGAAATGCAAGAAGAGAATTTAACTCCTATTTTCAGCGTGGAATCAAAGTGTGTCCGACCTGTAGCTCTCATGTGCTACAACGGATTTGGCATCGACATTACTAAATTAGTTTCCTTACGCAAAAAAGTAGAAGACGAGTTAACCGCGAAGACAGAACAGTTTATTTCGGAGCTCGACTCTAGACTACCAGAACAATTAAAGCTCCCAAAAACCCTTGAAGGTCTTGTTGCTATTGGAAAAAAACCAAAAAAAGAGTTTAACCCTGGCTCAACAGCTCAAGTTGTCTCGGCCTTTAATGCTTGCAATATACAGTTGCCTGCTGACGCCACGTCGGGCAAGGCGACGCTTAATCAAATAGCTTTAGCCGAGTTTGATAGTGATGACTCGACACTCATCCTTTATCGCGAACGAACAAAGATCGAGACAAGATTAGAGCACGTAAATAAATTACTGACTAATGTACATCCGATAACGCATCG
>Ga0247843_1007215_pt1 | contig 13853 bp, 10 predicted proteins | sample LaCruzMarch2017__FD_192420 | JGI IMG/M metagenome (GOLD analysis project Ga0247843, IMG submission 192420) | Freshwater microbial communities from meromictic Lake La Cruz, Castile-La Mancha, Spain - LaCruzMarch2017_8m | ecosystem: Environmental > Aquatic > Freshwater > Lake | place: Spain...
GCGGGCGGCGTCGGCGTCGTCGTGTGCGAGCAGCAGCGCGCCGTGGAAACGGACGAGGTCGGTGAGTTCGGGATCGGACGCCGCGACGGCGCGCCACGCCTTCAACCCGGCGGCGCAGAGATCGCTCAGCTTGCGGTGATGGCCCGGACCTTCATGCAGCGCTTCCGAGAAAGCGCCGAGCATACCGGCGGCCGCGAACGACGCGGCGCGCGGCGGGCCGTCGAGGCTTGATGGCGCAGCATCAGCGTCGATGACGACGACGTGGCCGCCGCGCCGGGCGATCTCGAGCGCGCAGCACAGCCCGACGACGCCGGCGCCGATGACGACGATGCGCGGACCTGTGGTGCGGCGTGGCAACGGGAGGGACATGGGATGCGCGGTTTAGGCGCGCGCGTCGCCATCCTCAAGCGAGACGCATGGCCTCGGGCTGCGCGCCGACGCGGAAGGCCGCAACCAGACTCTTGTGGAACCGCGCGCGCCACGCGCCCTTTCGTGGCTGGCGATGCGGCGTGATGAGGCGCGCCGGACGGCGCGCCTCCACAGGAATCCACAGCACGGGGCGGCCCATGGCGAGGGCGCGCGCGGCGACGTCTGCGGTGCCGCCCGCGCCCTTCGGCGGCGCGCCGTTCCACAGCGCGATGAGCACGTCGGCGCGGTCGAGGATGATCTCGCCAGCGGCAAGGTAGCTGCCGCGCCCTTCCGGCTGGACGATTTTCGATCGCGCGAGGAGCGCGCGGAATTCGTCTTTCGACTCCGGCGTCTCGAAATCCTTGATGAAGCGCACGGGCCGAAAGGCGAGCGCAGCCGTCAGGCCCCAGTCGCGCTCTAGAGCCGCGTGGGCTGCGAAGCGGTCGGCGCCTTCGGCTAGGCCCGACACCATGGTCATGCGCACGGGTTCGCGTTTTGCGCCCACCTTGGCGGCGGCTTCGATGCTGTCCATCGCCCGCGCGATCGTCTTGGCCAGCCGCGGGCGGTCTGCCTCGGGCAGCTGGTTCAAACGATGGCCGGTGACGCCGACGGCGACGCGGCGCGTCACGCAATCCATCCCGGCAGATTGAACTTCGGATCGGGATACGTCGCGTCCACGAAGCGCGCGCCGGCGGCGAGGCCGATGTCCAGCAGGAGGCTCATGTTCGCGGGTTTTCCGTTCGCCAGTTCATCGAGGCCGAGAAGTTCCTTCGCGGTGAGGTCGCGGTCGATCAGCGTTTCGAGCGCCGTTCGTGCGGGACGTTGGCCGCGGACTTTCTTCGGCTTCAAGTCGAGCATGACATCGATGCGTTGATAATCCAGCAACGGCCCCTGTCCGAGTACGACATTCCGCATGTCGCCGACTTCAGAGTTAATGGTCCACGCATGTTTCGGCGAACTCAGCGCCTGCATCAGCATGATGCCCTGGATCTGCGTGTCGTAGATCATCGAGCGCAGCGCCTGGATGCCGCGAAATCCGGGCATCATGTTGCGGAATTTCTTGCCGTCGATCTCGGGGCGGCGCTGGCCCGTGGCGACCGAAGTCATCATCAGGTTGTCGGCGCCGCTCGACCACTGGAAACCGTAGCCGGGCACGAGCGCAAGCATGAGCATCTGCAGGCCGGGATTGTTGTTGGCGCCCACGGCGCCGTCGACGAAGTAGCCCCTCTGGGTGACGCGATTCTTCTCGTCGTGGGCGATGTCGATGACGACTTCGTCGAAGAAGGTGGGCGCCGCTGCGCTCGCCATGACGAGGTCGATGAGGCGGTAAAAGCGGTTTGGCAGCGTGCCCTTTTCGGAATCCTCGCGGCTGAAATACGGGTTGTTGGGATTGTTCGTCAGCACCCACGCCGAGCCCGTGTCGATGCGCTTCATGTGGACGGCGAGACCGGTCTTCAGATCGGACGAGCCGAGCGTGCGTTCGCCAAACGTGGGTTCGAGCGCGATGCGCAGGTCCTTCGGATCATATTTGGAGCGGAAGAGATTGCCGTCGCCGACGCGCCGGCCGAACACCTTCGGGCCGAGGCTCATATAGAGCTCGATCATCGTATCGACAGTGAGGCCGAGCGCGAGGCCCGAGGCGACGATGGCCCCCGTCGAGGTGCCGCCGATGAGGTCGTAATAGTCGCAGAGGACGAGCTTGGGATCGCCGGAGCGGCGGCGCAGCTCGGCCTCCAGCGCCTTGGCCATGCCGAGCGAGAGCACGCCCTTCACCCCGCCGCCGTCGAGAGCCAGGATGCGCTTGGGGCCGGCGGCCGGATCCAGGTGTTGGGAAAGCTGTCGCGCCATGTCGTCCTCCGCAGTTGGAAAACCTTAACGATGCGGCGCTTTGGCGGATAGCTGGGGCGCACAACCGGCGCTCGATCGTGGGAAGAATGGTACCGCCTGTTGGGCTTGAACCAACGACACCCGGCTCCACAAGCCGGTGCTCTACCAACTGAGCTAAGGCGGCACACGCTGGGAGGCGGGAACCTAGTGCGGAGGCCTTGCCCGCGCAAGGCGCTGTAACGAAAACCCGCTGCAACGGAACCCGGTCGGACAACCAATCTCAATCACGAGGCCCGATCTAAACCACGAGGCCCGACGGCAAGCCGCCGGGCCTCGCTGGATCGTACGCCATTCTCCAGGCGCCGCGCCGGACTGCGCGAGAGCCTGACGACTTTCATGGCGCACTCCGTCACGTCAGAACGGGATTTCGTCATCCAGATCGGCGCTGAAACTCTCACGCGGGCCGTCCGAAACGCGCTTCTTGGCGCCGCCCGACATGCCCGCTCCTGAATGGCCCGGCGCATCGTCGTAGCCGCCGTAGTCGCCGCCGCGGCTTGAGCCTTCGCTCCTGCCGTCGAGCATTTGCAATTCGCCACGGAACTTCTGCAGCACGATCTCCGTCGAATACTTTTCCACGCCTGCCTGGTCGGTCCATTTCCGCGTCTGCAGCTGGCCTTCGACGTAAACCTTCATGCCCTTCTTCAGGTACTGCTCGGCGACCTTGGCGATCTGGTCGTTGAAGATCACGACCCGGTGCCACTCGGTCTTTTCCTTGCGCTCGCCGGACTGCTTGTCGCGCCAGCTTTCCGACGTCGCGATGCTCAGATTCACGACGGGATCGCCCGATCCCATTTTGCGGATCTCGGGATCCTTTCCGAGATTGCCGATCAGGATCACCTTGTTGAGACTGCCCGCCATGCCGCTGCTCCTTGAACCTGGCCCCGCGCCCGGCCTTTTGCCGAAACGCAGAGCCCCTTCCGAAAAATCCTCACTGCCCCCGTTCGATGGCGAAAGCATGTTCCACTTATGTTCTCTCGCGAGGAATCAGTCAAGAACGGTAACGCGCTCGCCGGAGGGGAGAAAGCGGGGATGGTCGCCCTTGTCCCCTCACAGCCGCGAACGGCAGGCCAGAGCATGTCAGCAGCCCCTCCACGCCCCCTTCCTCATGGCCCCCACGCACACTAGTTAACGAGGCCGCTCCCCCCCGACCTCGCACCGACGCAACGCAAAGGCGCTTCATGTCCGACGGCCTGACCCATATCCGCGTGCGCGGGGCCCGCGAGCACAACCTCAAGGGCGTCAATATCGACATCCCGCGCGGCGAACTCGTGGTGATCACCGGGCTGTCCGGTTCTGGGAAGTCGTCGCTCGCCTTCGACACGATCTATGCCGAGGGCCAACGGCGCTATGTGGAGAGCCTTTCTGCCTATGCGCGCCAGTTTCTCGAACTGATGCAGAAGCCGGATGTGGACTCCATCGAGGGTCTATCGCCGGCGATCTCGATCGAGCAGAAGACGACATCGCGCAATCCGCGATCGACGGTCGGCACGGTCACCGAAATCTACGACTACATGCGTCTCCTGTGGGCGCGCGTGGGCGTGCCCTATTCGCCCGCGACCGGCCTGCCCATCGAAGCGATGCAACCGGCGCAGATGGTCGACCAGATCATGGCGCTGCCGGAAGGCACACGGCTCTTCCTGCTCGCGCCGATCGTGCGCGACCGTAAGGGCGAGTACCGCAAGGAGCTTGCGGAGCTTTTGAAGAAAGGGTTCCAGCGCGCCAAGATCGACGGCCAATACCATACGCTGGAAGACGCGCCCGTTCTCGACAAGAAGCTGAAGCACGACATCGACGTCGTGGTGGACCGCATCGCCGTGAAATCCGGCATGGAAACACGTCTCGCGGACTCCATCGAGCAGGCGTTGCGCCTCGCCGATGGCATCGCAGTGGCGGAATATGCAGACAAGAAGGATGCGAAGGGCGAGGCCGAACGCATCATCTTCTCCTCGAAGTTCGCCTGCCCGGTTTCGGGCTTCACGATTCCCGAGATCGAGCCGCGCCTCTTTTCGTTCAACAATCCGGCGGGCGCGTGCCCGACCTGCGACGGCCTCGGCGAGAAGCTCGAATTCGATCCCGACATGGTCGTCCCCGACAAGGACAAGACGCTGCAGGACGGCGCCATCGCGCCATGGTCGCGTGGACAATCCCCGCTCTACACGCAGACACTCATGGCGCTCGCAAGACACTTCAAGGCGCCGATGCAGAATCCCTGGCGCACGCTGTCGCCGGAAGCGCAAAAGGCCATTCTCTACGGCACGAAGGACACGATCAATTTCGTCTATGACGACGGCCTGCGGCGCTACGAGACGAAGAAGCCGTTCGAAGGCGTCATCCCGAATTTGCAGCGCCGCTGGAAGGAAACCGACAGCGCGTGGGCGCGCGAGGAACTCGGCCGTTATCAATCCGCAGCGCCGTGCCCCACCTGCAAGGGCAAGCGCCTGAAGCCGGAGGCGCTTTGCGTAAAGGTCGGCGACTTCGACATCAGCCAGGGTTCCGAACTCTCCATCCGCAATGCGCGCGACTGGTTCGCCGCCCTCGATGGGAAACTGAAGAAAAAGGACAAGGAGATCGCGGCGCGCATCCTCAAGGAGATCAACGATCGCCTGCGCTTTCTCGTCGATGTCGGTCTTGAATATCTCTCGCTCGGCCGCGCCTCGGGCACCCTCTCGGGAGGGGAGAGCCAGCGCATCCGCCTCGCGTCGCAGATCGGCTCGGGCCTCACGGGCGTGCTTTATGTTCTCGATGAACCGTCGATCGGTCTCCATCAGCGCGACAACGCGCGCCTGCTGGAAACGCTGAAGCGTCTGCGTGATCTTGGCAACTCGGTGCTCGTCGTCGAGCACGACGAGGAAGCCATCCTCACCGCCGATCACGTCATCGATATGGGGCCGGCGGCGGGCATCCATGGCGGCGCCGTGATGGCCCAAGGGTCGCCGCAGGATGTGGTGGACTGCAAAGACAGCATCACCGGCGCGTATCTGCGTGGCGCGCGCGAGATCCGCATTCCCGACAAGCGCCGCACGGCCAGGCAGAAGAAGTTTCTCAGGGTCATCGGCGCGACGGGCAACAATCTGAAGAACGTATCGGCGGAAATTCCGGTCGGCACGTTCACTTGCGTCACTGGCGTGTCCGGCGGCGGCAAGTCCACACTGACCATCGAGACGCTCTACAAGGCCGCTGCGCGTCGCCTGAACGGCGCGTCCGACGTACCCGCCGCGCACCAGTCGCTGGAGGGGCTGGAGAACTTCGACAAGGTCATCGACATCGACCAGTCGCCCATCGGTCGCACGCCGCGCTCGAACCCCGCGACCTATACCGGCGCCTTCACGCCGATCCGCGACTGGTATGCGGGCCTGCCGGAATCGAAGGCGCGCGGCTACGGGCCTGGACGCTTCTCGTTCAACGTGAAGGGCGGCCGCTGCGAGGCGTGCCAGGGCGACGGCGTCATCAAGATCGAGATGCACTTTCTGCCGGACGTCTACGTCACCTGCGATACCTGCAAAGGCAAGCGCTACAACCGCGAAACGCTGGAGGTGCTGTTCAAGGGCAAGTCCATCGCCGACGTGCTCGACATGACGGTGGAGGAAGCGGGCCGCCTGTTCAACGCCGTGCCCGGCATTCGCGACAAGATGGAAACGCTCGCGCGTGTGGGCCTCGACTACATCAAGGTCGGCCAGCAGGCGACGACGCTGTCGGGCGGCGAAGCGCAACGCGTGAAGCTGTCGAAGGAACTATCGAAGCGCGCGACGGGCCGCACGCTCTACATTCTCGACGAACCGACCACGGGCCTTCACTTCGAAGACACGCGACGGCTTCTCGATGTGCTGCATGAGCTTGTGGATCACGGCAACACCGTCGTCGTGATCGAGCACAATCTTGATGTCGTGAAGACCGCCGACTGGATCCTCGATCTAGGTCCTGAAGGCGGCGACGGCGGCGGACGCGTCATCGCACAAGGCACGCCGGAGGATGTGGCCAAGGTCAAGGAAAGCTGGACCGGGCGCTATCTCGCCGAGACGATGGACAGGCAGGTCAGGCGCAAGGCCGCGTTGCGCGCGCCGAAGCCGACGACGACGACGACGAAAACCCCAGCCAAGAAAGCCGCGCCCGCAAAGCGCAAGCGTGCTGCAGGCTAACGGTTCGACCTTGCAGAAGCTTTGTGGTCGGGTGACTTGTATCCACGATCGACGACACTGAAACTGGTGTGGCCGCCCTGGCGGGCGACGACCTCGCGCGCTTTCGCGCTTGGTTCGACGCGTTTGACGGCGAACATCTGGACGCGCGCATTGCGGCGGATGAACGGACCGGCAAGCTCGACGGCCTCGTCCAGCAGGCTTCGCTCGACCGTCGCTATGGCCAAGCCCGCGAAGTGTGACGCGCCTCGCCAGCCCCTCGTTCTGGCGCGCTTTCCGCGATCTGCCAGAGCACATCCTTGAACTGGCGGACCCCAATTACGCCTTGCTGAAAGCACCCCCCAACACTCATCCCTCCATTTCGAGTAGGTCGCCCGCTTGTGGTCGGTACGCGTGGGTCTGAGCTGTCGCGCTCTGGCGACCGAAGTCGACGACGGGTTTCTGTGATTCTGGATCGGCGCCCACGCCGACTATGATGCGCTCATCGGCTGAGCGTTCGCGCGCATGCCGCGATAGAGATACGCTGTCAGCCCGGCATACGGTCCGAGCGAGAAGAACACGCTGACGAAGGCCGCGAGGGTGGAGAGCACGATATGCGCCGGCGCGCCGGCCACCTTCTGCGCGCCCTTGCCGAAGATCATGTCGAGCAGCACGCCAAACGGCGCGAGCGCCACCAGCGACAAAAAGAGCCCGCCCAGCGTCACCAGCAGCACACACGCCGCCAGCCGCAGGCCCGAACCGTTCGTCCAGCTCCAGGTCGAGAAGGCGTACATCCGTCCTTCGGCGACCGTGGCAGGGTAAGACAGCAACAGCCGCGACGCGATCCACACGACCAGCGCCGCAAATGCAGCGCCCACCACCAGCAGCACCAGCGTCCCGTCGGCGCCGAGTGCGGCCATGAACTGACGCGCGGCCTCTTCCGGCGGCAGATTCTGCAACGCTGCGGCGTCGATCCCCGCCCCGGCGAGTAGCCCTGCAAGACTCATCGAGGCCACGATCAGTCCGAAGATCGCGATGATCACGTAGAGAAAGCCGAACGAAAGCGTCACGCCCATCAGGTTGAACTCGTCACGACCGAGCGCGACCATCGCCGGCGCCTCGCCCTGCGAAAGCGCGCGCCGCAGGAGCGCGGCAAGCAGAACTGCCTGCACGAGCGCCGCAGCAATGGTCAGCAGCAACGTCACCGCGAGATCGTTGCGCGCACGGCCCATATCCAGAAACACCTGCAGCGCGCCGAGGCCGACGGCCCCGATCACCGCCAGCGGCAGGATGGCGCGCCAATCCCGGGCGACGAAGGCGAAGCCCTCACGAACGGCGTCAAGCACGGGAACGGCGGCTGGGGTGGCGGGAGCGGTCATGCGCGCGTCATAGCCGCTCGGTTGCGGGCCCGCCAGCGGCGCCCGGTTGCGCGATGGCTGCGCGCTCGCCAAAAAGAGGCATGACCTCCTCCATCAAACCCATCCACATCATCGGCGGCGGCCTCGCGGGCTCTGAGGCCGCGTGGGCCGTGGCGAATGCGGGCGTGCCTGTCGTCGTGCACGAGATGCGACCTGTCCGCATGACGCCGGCGCACAAGACGCAAGGGTTCGCCGAACTCGTATGCTCCAACTCCTTCCGATCCGACGACTGGCAGAACAACGCCGTCGGCCTGCTGCATGCGGAGATGCGGCGGGCGAACTCGCTCGTCATGCGGTGCGGCGACGCGCACCAGGTGCCGGCGGGCTCCGCGCTCGCGGTGGACCGTGATGGGTTCTCCGCAGCGGTGACTTCGGCGCTTGAGGCGCATCCGTTGATCATGATCGTGCGAGAGGAAATCGAGGGGCTGCCGCCCGAGGACTGGGACAGCGTCATCGTCGCGACAGGCCCTCTCACGTCGCCCGCGCTCGCCGAAGCGGTGAAGTCATTGACCGGGGAAGAGGAGCTTTCTTTCTTCGATGCGCTCGCGCCGATCGTGCACGCGGACTCGATCGATTACTCTATCGCCTGGAAACAGTCGCGTTACGACAAGGCGGGCCCCGCCGGCGATACCGCCGCCTATGTGAACTGCCCGCTCAACAAGGACGAATACCACGCCTTCATCGACGCGCTGCTCGCCGGCGAGAAGACCGAATTCCGCGACTGGGAAAAAGACACCCCCTATTTCGAAGGCTGCCTGCCGATAGAGGTGATGGCGGAGCGGGGACGCGAGACCTTGCGGTTTGGACCGATGAAGCCCGTCGGCCTCGACGATCCGCGCACGGGACGCTGGCCCTATGCGGTGGTGCAGTTGCGTCAAGACAATGCGCTGGGCACCCTTTTCAACATCGTGGGCTTCCAGACCAAGCTGAAGCATGGCGCGCAGTCCGAAATCTTCCGCATGATCCCCGGGTTGCAGAAGGCGCAGTTCGCGCGGCTCGGCGGCATTCACCGCAACACGTTTCTGAACTCGCCCAAACTGCTCGACGGTGCGCTTCGCCTCAGGGCGGCCCCCCGTCTGCGCTTCGCCGGCCAGGTGACGGGGGTTGAGGGCTATGTGGAAAGCGCCGCGATCGGTTTGCTTGCGGGACGATTTGCGGCGGGAGAACGCTTGGGACCCCCCCTGCCAGCGCCTCCTGTCACCACCGCGTTCGGCGCCCTGCTGACGCATGTCACTACGGGCCACCTCCCCGGTGAGAAGGGGAGCTTTCAACCGATGAACGTGAACTTCGGGCTCTTCCCCCCGCTGGCCGAGGATCCCGTCGTCGATGCTGATGGCAAGCGCCTGAAAGGCGCCGAAAAGGGCCGCGCACGCAAACAGGTGATGGCGCGCCGCGCGATCGCCGACATCGAAGCCTGGCTGGGCGACGGCGCGCGCGTGGCGGCGGAATAGTTTCTGCTCAGACCTGTCCGGTCGCGGAGGCCGTGAGCAGCCGCCACTGGCGCCGCAGCAAGGGCAGCTTCGCCGCGCCGTCGTAGGGCCGATCAAGCGCACGCATGTAGTCGGGCACGAGCGCCACATAGCCAAACGCGGGGAAGAACTCCTTCGGCGCGCCAAAGGCCAGCCGGCGGACTTCTCGGTGCGCCGAGACCGCGCGTTCGAGGACGGCGCGGCACGCCGCACTCGTCTCGTGCAGCGTTCCGCCGGAAAAAAGCGCGTCGCGGCTCAGGTGAACATGGTCGAGAAGCTTCTGCGGAAAGAACGTGCGACGGCGCTCGTTCCAGACCGGCAGCGCGCGCACCAGACCCGTATAACCCCAGACGCGGCCAGCGTTGCGCAAGAGCGCCAGATGCTGGTTCGTTTGCATGAGGTCCGGCGCGCAGACCTTGGCCGCCAGACGGATCACGGCGCCTGCGGTGTCGTCCACATAGGCCTCGAACTCCGGCCATTGCTCGAATGGACGCTCATCGAGGTCCTTTTCCCGGGCGTCGATGAAGGCGTCGATCACCGCGCGGTCAAGGCTCGCCCATGCGACGAGGTCGGCGAGGCCCGCAGCGACTTCGTTGTCGACGGCGCCGGCGGGCCGGCCGGCGTAGATGGCGTCCACCGCGTCTCGCCACCATTGCAGACGGATCGCCCCGAGCGCTGGTTGGCGAACGGCCTCCGGAATGCGCGATATCTCATAGACGAAAGCATAGAGCGCGCTGAGCCGCTGACGACCCGGCGCATCCGCAAAGCGAGCGGCCAGCCAACGGTCCTCATCCACCCGACGCACCAGGTCGTCCAGGCTTTCCTGGCTGTCCTCGGCCTCGCGTGGATGGGATTTTGCCGAAAAAAGGCCGCGCAGCACGAACCACGTCTCCGCCCAAGTACTTGGGTTTGCGTCCTAAATCGGCCAGCGCCGGGACATTGTCCACAGCAAACTCTCCGCAGGAAATTCAGTGGTGGACCGCCCCATGGCGCGGCGGACCGGAACCCACTGTTGCGGTCCGCCGTGCGCGCCCGGTCAGTTGAGGCTTTGAGCGCCTGTCATGGCGATCAGCATCGGAACCGACAGCAGCGTGTTGGTCCGCGAGAACAGCATCGCGGTTTTGGCGTGGCCGGCGCGTTGCTCCTTGGTCAAGTCGGGGTGGCGGTCCTCGATGTTCAGAGCGCGTTGCTGATTGGGCCAGATGACCACCCAGACGTTGATGAACATGATCGTGGCGAGCCACATGCCGATGCCGATGAAGATATGCTTTGGCGTCGCAAAACCTTCCGATAGCCCGAGCGTGTACGCTTCGATCAGGTATTCCGAGTGCCATGCGAGCAGGATGCCCGTCACCAGAGTCAGCGCCGCGCCGTGGCGGAACCAGTACAGCGCCGCCGGCGCGATGACCTTTGAGATCGCGGGGCCGCGATGCTCCTCCGGGATTTTCGGGACGTTCGGCATCTGCGTGAAGTTGAAATAGTAGAGGTGGCCGATCCACATGATGCCGACGAGCACGTGCGACCAGCGCAAGAAGGCTTGGACCGTCCCGTAGTCCGTCAGCCCGCGTCCTTGACCGACCACCGCATACGCGAGCAGAAAAATCAGCGCGAGCGCAATGCCGGTCCACGCCACGTATCGGATATTACCCAGAAAAGTCGCCATCGCCCTCGCTCCACATAGCTCAAGATTGCGCGATATAGTCTGCTTTGCCGTCACGGTCACGAGGCGCGTCGGCAACCGTCACGGAAGCTGCGCCATACCCTCTTCGCCGGGCTTCGCGGCCGCGGCGTCACGCTGCCCGATGCCCAGCAACAACAGGATCGGCGCTGCGATATAGATAGACGAGAAAGTCCCGATCACGATGCCGAACGCCATGGCGACCGAAAACGCGAAGAGCGCCTCGCCGCCGAAGAACGCCATCACGCCAAGCGCCATAAGCCCCGTGGTGCCGGTGATGATCGTGCGCGCGAGGGTTTCGTTCACCGAGAGGTCGATCAGATCACCCATTGGCATTTTCTTGAATTTCCGCAGGTTTTCACGGACGCGGTCAAGAACGACGATCTTGTCGTTGATGGAGTAGCCGATGATCGTGAGGATGGAGCCCACCGCCACAAGCGTGAATTCCATGTTCGTCACCGCGAACAGACCGAACGTCAGGATCACGTCGTTGATCAGCGCGATGATGGCGCCGAGACCAAAGATGAGGCCGAAGCGAAACCAGATGTAGACCAGCATCAAAAGGACGCCGAACAAAAGCGCGAGCGCTCCTTTCCAGAGCAGTTCGTTCGATACTTGCGGCCCCACCACTTCGGAGCGGTCGAACGTCACCTCGCCGAGCGACGCGGTGATCGCGACTTTCACACGCTCGGCGATCGCAGCGGCGTTTTCGCCCGCAGGCGTCTCAAACTTCACCATTGCGGCGTTGCGGTTGCCGAACGCCTGTACCTGGACGTCGCCCACGCCCTCGGACGAGAGCGCAGAGCGAAGCCGCGCCAGATCGACTTGCTCGCCCTTGGTCGAGAGTTCAATCAGCGTGCCCCCCTGAAAGTCGACGCCGCAATTCAGGCCCCCGCACGGCGGCTGGAACGGCACGAGCGTCAGGAAGATCGACGCCAGACAGGCCAGCACGGACATCCCGCCCAGAACCGGTGCAAACGCAACGTATCGGAAGTTGGTCTTTGCAGGCAGAAACTTGATCAGCGGCCACATGGCGCGAAACCTCTACTAGATAGGGAGCTTCTTGGGGCGTGCGGCGCGGAACCACCAGGCCATGAGGATCTGGGTGACGAGCACGGCCGTGAACACCGAAGTGAAAACCCCGATCGTGAGCGTCCACGCAAAGCCCTTCACGGGACCGGGCGGCGCCAGAGACATCATGATAAGCGCCGCGCCGAGGTTGGTGATGTTGGCGTCGAGAATGGTGACGAAGGCGCGGCTGAAACCTGAATCGATCGCAAGCGCCGGCGCGCGTCCGGATTTCGCTTCATCACGCATGCGCTCGAAGATCAGCACGTTCGCATCGAGCGCGACGGCGAGCGTCAGGATCAGGCCAGCGACGCCCGGCAAGGTCAGCGCGGCGCCGATCGCCGACATGGCCGCCAAGATAAGAATGCCGTTCACGATCAGCGCAATGACGGCGATTCCGCCGAACAAGAGTCCGTACGCGAGCACCATGAACACAAGCACGAGTACGCCGGCGATCATCGTCGACACCTGGCCCGCCTCGATCGCGTCCTGGCCAAGACCGGGACCCACGCTGCGCTGATCCAAGATCGACAGCGGCGCCGGCAGCGCGCCTGCGTTGAGGAGATCTGAGAGCTCCTTGGCGCTTTCGGGCGTGAAGTTTCCAGAGATCTGGCCGGAACCGCCAAGGATCGGCTCGATGATGTTCGGCGCCGTGATTACGCGCCCGTCAAGCACGACCGCGAAGCGTTTCTGCACGTTCTGCTGGGTGATCTGGCCAAAGATGCGCGCGCCGCGGCTGTCGAATCGAAAGGACACCACCGGCGCGCCGGTCTGCTGATCGAACGACGGATTGGACGAGTTGAGATCGTCGCCCGATAGGATCGCACGCTCCTTGACCGCTACCAGAGGCTCGCTTTGGTCGTCCTGGGGAAGGAGCACTGTGCCCGGCGGCACCCGTCCCGCGAACGCGTCTTCGGGCCGAACATTGTGATCGACGAGGTGAAACGTGAGGCGCGCGGTCTGCCCGATACGGCGCTTGAGCGTCTCAGGATCCTGCTCGCCCGGCGCTTGCACGACAATGCGGTCAAGACCTTGTCGCTGCACGCTGGTTTCGCTGACGCCTCCTGGATCGATGCGGCGCATGATCACTTCGCGCGACTGGTCCACCGCACGCCGGGTCGACTGTTCGATCATCGCCGGCGTATAGCGGCCTTCGATCACGCCATCGGGCGTCTGGGCGAAGATGATGCTTTTCTCCACGCGCCCGAAACCGCCAGCCTGAATATCCTCGGCGACTTCGTCATTGAGGAGTTTCAATGCGCGTTCGGTGTCGGCCGCGTTGACAAGACGCAGACGGGCCGCCCCCTCGCTCACGCCGCGACCGGTATAGGCGATCCGCGGCCGCGCTTCGCGCAGCACCCGCGCCATGTCATCGACCGTCGCGTCCAGTTGCTGCCTCTGCAGCGCCGCCACGTCGACCTGATACATCAGGTATGCGCCGCCCCGCAGATCGAGTCCCAAATTCACCGGGCGCAGGTCCTTCAGGACCGGCACGTTCGCCCGGAAGCTCTGCGGAACAAAGTTGGGCGCGGCGAAGACGATGCCCACGATCGTCACAATGATCACGAGCCAGATGCGCCACGGCGCGACGTTGAGCATGGGACTAGTCCGCTTTGGCGGGCTTGGAATCGTTGGCGGGGGCCGGTTCGCCCTTGGTGCGCACTTCGGTGATCGTGGAGCGGATCACCCGCACTTCCACATTCGTCGCCAGCTCCACGCGCACCTCGTCATCGGCCACGGACTTGATCTTGCCGATCAGACCGCCGGAAGTGACCACCACGTCGCCCCGTTTCAGGTTGGTGATCATCTCCCG
>Ga0247843_1007216_pt1 | contig 13852 bp, 18 predicted proteins | sample LaCruzMarch2017__FD_192420 | JGI IMG/M metagenome (GOLD analysis project Ga0247843, IMG submission 192420) | Freshwater microbial communities from meromictic Lake La Cruz, Castile-La Mancha, Spain - LaCruzMarch2017_8m | ecosystem: Environmental > Aquatic > Freshwater > Lake | place: Spain...
TGGTGAACAATATAATACGATGTTTGAGGAGATTGATCGTCTCACTGAAAATATGAGATACTTAAGAATGAAAGCAATTTCACCAATTAGTAAAGTTGTTGAAACTTCTGAAATTCCGGAAGCAACTCATAATCCAACAGCACAATCTATGATCAGTCAACTTTTTGAAGATAATAAACAAATATGTGAAATATTTTCTAAAGTATCTGAAGAAGCAGAAAAGCAAAAACAATATGCAACCACAAATTTAATTCAAGATTTGATGGAATCTCATGGTAAAAATGTTTGGATGCTTAGATCATTTCTAAAAGAATGAAAAAGAAAATTTTTAAAAAATTGATACAAAAACCTCTTAGGTTTCATCACCAAGACATACATGAAGAATTGGAAATTATTAAAGGAATGTTGATCGATGTTAACAATACGCTGCAAAAACTGCAACAAAGAATTGAAAAGTCACCCGACACAAACTAAATGTTGTGGGTGCTCAAATATGGCAACAATTTGTAATGATAAAATTACAGCACTTGATTTGACTCGTGTGATTATGGTTGAATGTAATCAAGAAACACAAAAGTCAAAAGTGTTTTCTGATGATGACCTTGCTTTTCAAGAAGCAAGAAGAAATCGTAAGGTTCGTAAACTGGACTTTGAGATACGATAATATTATGGAAAATAGCACCGATGGTCGGTAAATCGTCTTGAAAACGATGCCAGGTAAAAGCCTGATAGTTCGATTCTATTATTTTCCGTTTCAACCTCTTGACTTTCAATTTCATTTCTCATATAATTAGTAGGTAATTAATCAAAGCAATGTCACTCGTTTCAAAGTTTAAAAAGGAAATTAACACACTTCGCTCAGCAGCAAATGGTGAAATCTTTCTTGATGTAAAGAATCCAAAACTTTACAAAAAAGTTCGTCGTTATTATCAAAATGAAGGAGTAATTTTTTCTGAAGATCCATTAGATAATTATGATATTCTGATTGAATGTATTGCTCAGGATCTTGAGACTGTAGGGGTTGCTTGATGAAAGCATCAGAAAACCTAATGTCCAATGAATAAAAAAATTGTTATTTCCAATTATAATTGGAATTTAGACTGGTTAAAAATCACTCATGAGCATGGGTTTACTAAAAAAGATATTGTGATTTATGACAGTGGAAATGATCAAGTTGATTGGTCTCATATTGGTGAAGTAATTAAAGTTTCAAATTATGGTGGAAACCAGTATAGTATATTAAGATTTATTGTTGACAATTATAATAGTCTTCCAGATACTACTATTTTCACGAAAGGAAATATTCTTTTTCATGAAAAAATTAGAGAGAAAACCTATTCAACTTTAGATAGATTTATTCAATCTTTATATTCTGATGAATTTTTTAGTTGTTGGGTTGATCAGTATTTATTAGTTGATGATCTAAGACATACAGAATTTACTCCATATGAAATTCTTAAAGAAGGTCGTTTAATACAACCAGCGTCTCATTATATTGGTGGAATATCTGCAAATTATAAACATTTTTGCGATCATAGAGATCTTTTAAATTGGTGCTTTGAAAATCCACCAAAGTCTAATAATATAGAATTTATACCCACTTCTAGTTTTTCTGTTCCAAAGAAAAATATTTTAAAATATAGTAAAAATTTATATGAAAAATTGCTTTCAATTTTAGATTATGAAGAATCTTATTTGGAAATTTTTGTAAAACAAAACTTACCTCCAGCAGAACTTCATGTTTTGGAAAGAATTTTTTATTTTATTTGGTTTCAGGATTTGACAGAAAAGGAATAATTTGGTAATATAATAAATATAACGATTGAAAGTCAAACGAGGATTAGTAATGACGACTATACCATATAAAGGATCTAAAATTTTTAATGATGATAGAACCTTTAAGCAAAAAGATGATGTAGTTCAAGGAAGAAGTTTTAGTAGTAATGCAACTAAACTATTAAAACATTTAGACAAGTTAGAAAATATTCAGAAGGGTAACCCACCTTCTCCAATAATGGCTCATATTTCTCTAACAAATGCTTGCAATTTAACCTGTTCATTTTGTTGTTTTGCTAACAGAGATATCTCTGAAAAACTTCCAACCGAAAAAGTTTTCCAAGCCTTAGACAGTTTTAAAAAGATTGGAGTTACTGGTGTTGAATTTACTGGTGGTGGCGAGCCAAGTATTCATCCAGATTTTAAAAAAATTGTAAGATATGCAAAAGATCTTGGATTTAGTCTTGGTATTTGTACAAATGGTGTCCGATTTGGTGTAGATCGCCCTATCAAAAAAGATATTGTAGAACTTTTTGATTGGGTTAGACTTGGAATGTATGGATTTTATGAAGGATATGAATATGATCTGAGTGTATTTGAAGGAACTAATTGTAAACCATCTGCCGCTTATGTGTGGGATGAAAATCTTGAGACTTCTAAAAACCCAAACATCACTGGTGAATGGAGTGATGTAAAGAATAAAAGAGTTTTATCAGAAAAGTTTCAGACTACTGAAAACTTTATTCGTATGTTAGACTGGGTAGAGGAAAATGGTATTCCTTGTCGTATTGCCTTTAATGCAATTAAAGAAGTAAAAGAAACTGAAAAGGATATTGAAACTATTCGTGGCGTTATTAAACATTACGAAGAAGATCGAGGCAGAAAATTAAAGTATGCTTTCTTATCAGATTTTAATTTTAAAGGTGAACGCAGGAATGATCATTGCTACATGCATATGGTTAAACCTTTCTTGTTTACTGATGGTTATATCTACGCTTGTCCTTCTGCTGAACTTTCTATTGAAAACAACTATAACTATGTTCCCGAATCACAATTTGCGGTTTGCGACATTGATGGTATAGAAGAGTTTTATAGTCAAGGTCCAACACTCAGACATCATGCTTGCCATTATTGCAAGTATGCAATCCAAAACGAAATTATTGACGATATTCTTACTGACACTGAACACAATGACTTTGCTTGATAAACATCTTTTTACTAAAGATTATTATGAAGATGGTGTAAGAAAACACATCTCAGGATACGAAAATTATAAGTGGGAACCAACTAGATCTATTCCAGAAGCACTTGATATTCAAAAGCATTTTAATTTTCGTACTTGTGTTGACTATGGTTGTGCAAAAGGATTTCTTGTAAATGCTCTCCGTGTTGTTGGGTGTGATGCATATGGTGAAGATATTAGTGAATATGCTGTAGAAAACTCTCATCCTAATGTTAGGAAGTATGTTTCTCTTCCCAATGATAATCACTATGATTTGCTTATTTGCAAAGATGTGCTTGAACATGTTCAGGAATTAGATTTGCCAGAAGTTCTTCAAAGTTTGAAAAGAAAAGCTTCTCAATTTTTCTTTGTTATTCCTCTGGGGGATGAAGATAGATTTAGAATTCGTGAATATGAAGTTGATATTACTCATGTAACCAAAAAAGATGAAGAATGGTGGATAAATCTTTTTAAATCTCAGGGGTTTAAATTAACGAAATTTTCATATTCTCTTGGTTATATTAAAAAGAAATGGATAGATCAATATCCTTACGGTAATGGATTTTTTATTTTAGAAAAGTAATATGAAATATTCTATTTACGGTGGCACTGGTTTTGTTGGTGGAAATTTTTGCAGAATGTATTCTGATGTATCACTACCAATTTTGAGAGATTCCAGAGAACCTTTAACAGATAAAATTATCTATTTTATTTCCACAATTCACAATTATAATGTCTATAATGATTTACATTTGGATATTGATACAAACTTAAAAGTATTGGTGGATATTTTGGATAAATGTCGAGATAAAAATATTACATTCAATTTTATTAGTTCTTGGTTTGTTTATGGACGATCAAGACTTCCAGCAAGAGAAACCGATACTTGTGATCCTACAGGATTTTATTCGATTACTAAAAGAGCAGCAGAGCAATTATTAATTTCTTTTTGTGAAACTTTTGATATTAAATATAGAATTCTTCGTTTATGTAATGTTTATGGAAACGGAGATAAAAAATCATCTGCGAAAAAAAATGCAATTCAATATATGATTGATTTAATTAAAACTGGAGATGATGTTAATCTTTATGAGGGTGGATATGTTTTGAGAGATTTAATGCATGTAAATGATGTTTGTCGTGCAATTAAACTCGTGTGTGAAAGGGGAGAATTGAATACAATTTATAATATTGGTAGTGGACAACCAGAAGCAATTCGTGATATAATTGAGCAAGCAAAACAACATCTAAATAGCCCGAGCAAATTAAAGAGTATTGAAACTCCTAGATTTCATGATATAGTGCAGTCTCGTGATTTTTACATGGATGTTTCTAAACTTAAATCTCTTGGGTTTACACAAACAATATTACTTGATGATGGTATTAAACAGTTATGTCTTTGAATAATTTAATTTCAGAATTTATTAGTAATGCAAAAAAGGAAGATAGTAATTTATTTCCTTTCATAGCGAATAAAAAATCTTTTGATAAAGAAAAAGATTCAGTATATTACTCTGGTCCATATTGGGATGATAGTGAAGTTGAAGCACTTCTTTATAGCATTTTTAAGGGAAAGTGGCTTTCTGCTGGAGAATCTGTCAATAAGTTTGAGAAAGAATTTTCAAAGAAATTTAATAAAGACCATTCTGTAATGGTTAACTCTGGATCATCAGCAAATCTTGTGATGATTGCAGCACTTAAAAAATATTTTGATTGGTCAGATCGTGATGAAATTATTGTTTCTTGTGTAGGATTCCCGACTACAATTGCACCAATTGTCCAGAATGGTTTGGTGCCTGTGTTTGTAGATATCTCATGGGATGATTTGAATTGGGATTTGAATGAGATTCAAAAGAAAATTACTCCCAAAACAAGAGCAGTATTTTCTTCTCCTGTGCTTGGAAATCCCTATGATATTGAAAAACTTAATCAGATTTGTGAAAAGTATTCTCTTGAATTGATTGCGGATAATTGTGATAGTCTTGGTAGTAAATGGAATGGAAAGTATCTAACAGACTATGCAGTTGCTTCCTCTTGCTCATTCTATCCTGCACACCACATCACTACGATTGAAGGTGGAATGGTCTCCTCCAATATCAAAGAGATTATAGATCTTGCTCGCAGTTTTGCTTGGTGGGGTCGTGCATGTTATTGTGTTGGGCAACAGAATCTTCTTTCCAATGGAGTTTGTGGTAAGAGATTTGATACTTGGTTGAGTGGATATAATGAGACTGTGGATCATAAGTATGTCTTTTCAAACATGGGTTACAATCTAAAACCAACTGATTTCCAAGGTGCCATTGGATCTGTGCAACTTCAAAAGTTTGATTTGATACACGAAATTCGTCGATCAAATAAAGAAAGGTTGGATGAAATTTTTCAACGTATTCCTGGTATTCGCACATTAAAAGAGTTACCAGGTGCGGAAACAAGTTGGTTTGGCACACCGTTTGTTTGCGACTCATCATATCTTAAGAGAGATCTTGTTAAACATCTTGAAAAAAATAGAGTGCAGACTCGAAATTATTTTGCAGGAAATGTTTTGATGCATCCAGGATACAAATATTTGGATGATTATATTCATTATCCAAATGCTAATAAAGTCCTAGATTTTGTATTCTTTATTGGATCATCTCCAACAATTAATGATGACATGATTTTGTATATTGAGGAAGTAGTTGATAAATTTATTACCGTTGCACATCATCCAGTATGAAAATATACGATTGCTTTCAATTCTTTAATGAGTTAGATCTTCTTGAGATTCGACTTAACATTATGAATGATTATGTTGATTATTTTGTTTTAACAGAATCAACAGTTACATTCTCTGGTCTTGATAAACCACTCTATTATCAGGAAAATAAAGATCAGTTTGAAAAATTCAATGATAAAATTATTCATGTGATTGTGGATGATACTCCAGACAAAAATCCATTTGAAAGGGATGTTTTTCAAAAGAATGCAATCATTCGTGGTCTTCAAAATTGTGAAGATGCTGATATTATTATTACAAGTGATATTGATGAAATTCCAGATCCAGAAATTTTTGACCAATTAGTAGATGATTGTGAAGATAATAAAGTTTATCATTTTGCACAAGATCTTTTCTATTACTATCTGAATTTAAAAGAAGTCTCTGGAAATCTTAATTCTTATACTGGAGAATTTGATGGAGCAAATGAGAAGAAATGGTTAGGATCTAAACTGTGTAAGTATCAATTCTTGAAACAATATCCTATCAGTGAGTTAAGAGCACCTCATATGAAAGATTGTGGATATCGTATTTCTCCTGGTGGTTGGCATTTTACTTATGTTGGTAGTGATAGTAAGAGTGTAGAAGAAAGAATATCTCATAAGATTGAATGTGCTGCTCATCAAGAATTTAATACTTCTCAAATTAAGAATGCAATTTCCAATAATGTCGATGCAAATAAAGATGTTTTTTATCGACCATCACAATTTGAAGTTGTTGAAATAGACGAATCTTTTCCAAAATATCTTCAACAAAATCAAGATAAATATCGCAATTTAATTAAATGATTATTAATGAAATTAAGCATGGACAAGGGTTGGGAAACCAACTCTTTTGTTATGTGACCACTCGATCTATTGCCAAAGACAAAGGATATGACTTTGGATTTCTTGGCACTGAAAACTTAGGTGATCCAAGATTTAATTCTAATGGATTATACTTTATGAATTTAGATCTTGGTAAAGATCTTGTAGAAGTTAAAAATACTTACACAGAAAAATCGACAAGAATTAAATTAAATACTTGTCACCATGACATGACACATGGTTGTGACGTGAGTTTGTATGATTTCGATCTTGCAAATGTTTCTGATAATACTTTAATTGACGGTATTATGCAAGACGAAAGATATTTCTATCATCATCTTGACGAGATCAAAGGTTGGTTAAAAATTAAACCAGAGTATGATACTTATGAGTTTCATCAAGATGATATTTGCATTATGAATCTTCGTGGTGGAGAATATCGCAACCTTCATGAATTATATCTTACCAGAGACTATTGGGTAAATGCAATTCAACATATGATGAAAATCAATCCAGAGATGGATTTTAGAATTGTGACCGAAGATGTTGCAGCAGCAAATGCAATGTTTCCTGAGATTGAAGCATATCATTTTGACATCGCAAAAGATTATGCAATTATAAAAAATGCAAAGTATTTAATTCTTTCTAATTCCACTTTTGGGTGTTTTCCTGCATTTACAAGTGAGACTGTAGAATATGTAATTGCACCAAAGTATTGGGCTCGTCACAATGTATCTGATGGGTATTGGGCAACAGGTCAAAATCTATATCAAAATTGGATGTGGCAGGATCGTGAAGGGTTGCTTTTTGACTATGAGCAATGCTATAATGAATTTGAAAAATATAAAGTAAAATCAAATACATATGCTTGACCTATCTAAAGTAACATTAGTTGCAATCACTTCTGTAGACTTTGATGATCATATTGCCTCACTTCAAAAAAGTATGCAACATGCAAAGTTTGCAAGAGTGGTTTTAGCAACTCACGAAAAACCAGAAAATCTTCCTGATGATATTGTCTGGGAAGATACTGGCCGTAAATTAAATTATGAGCAGTTTAGTGAATACTGCATTTATCATATGACAAAGCATGTGCATACAGATTTTTGTCTGCATGTACACGCAGATAGTTGGATCATTCGTCCAGATCTATGGACTGATGAATTTCTTAATTATGATTATATTGGTGCTCCATGGCCTTTAAGTTATGAAGCATTTGTGGATCCTTTTGGAAGACACATTCGTGTTGGTAATGGTGGATTTTCTCTTCGTAGTAAAATGCTTTTAGATGTTCCTTCAAATATTATTATTCCATTTGAAGTCAATGAAGGAGACTACTACAAACACATGAATGCTGGGTCATATAATGAAGATGGAAATATTTGCGTACATAATAGACATCTTTATGAATTAATGGGATGTAAGTTTGCACCTGTAGAAGTTGCTGCTAAATTTTCTTTTGAAAATCCTGTGCCAGAGACTGTCGAATCTTTTGGTTTTCATAAACACTTACCTTCTTGGGCAAATGCTTAGTTTTAATAATCTTGGAAGATTTGGAAGACTTGGAAATCAACTCTTTCAATATGCATCTTTAAGGGGTATTGCATCTCATAATAAAGAAACCTTTATCATTCCCGAAACAGAATTGTTTAATGTTTTTGAAATGCCTGGTGTAACAATTGGTCAACAAAATATTCAAACAATTCAAGAAAGTTTTTTTCATTTTGATGAAAGTCTTTTTAGTGACTGTAAGAATAAAGACATTGTTGGATATTTTCAATCGGAAAAATATTTCAAGCATATTGAAGATGAAATTCGTCAAGACTTTTCCTTTAAGAAGCACATCTATGATCCATGCTGGGAAATGATCAAAGAAATCCCAGAAAGAATAAGTTTACATGTGAGAAGAGGTGATTATCTTAAAAAACCAGACTGTCATCCACCATGCACAGTTGAATATTATCAACAAGCACTTTCTAAGTTTGATGATACCATTCCCGTATTAATCTTCGGTGATGATCCTCAGTGGTGTAAAGATCAAGAAATATTTTCTTCTGATCGTTTTATGATTTCTGAAGGAAACGTTGTTGAAGCTGATTTGTGTTTAATGGCAATGTGTCAAAATCATATTCTTTCCAATAGCTCACTTGCTTGGTGGGGTGCTTGGTTGGCAAATAGTCAGTCGGTTATTGCACCAATGAGATGGTTTGGTGCGTCTCTTCCACATAATACTGATGATCTTTATTTGAGTCATTGGGAGTTGATAGATGCCTGAATTTTCAATTTGCATTCCTACTTACGAATATAATGGACGAGGTGTAGAATTTCTTTCTCATCTTTTTGATACTTTAGAGAAGCAAACTTTTACAGATTATGAAGTAATTGTTTCTGATCATAGTCAAGATATGGAAATTTATAATTTTTGCGAAAAATCTGGAGACAGATTTGATTTAAAATATCTAAGAAATTCTCAGCAAAGGGGAAGTCTATCACAAAATACAAATATGTGTTTTAGAGTTGCTCAAGGAAGAATCTTAAAACCAGTATATCAAGATGATTTCTTTTATGATAATGATACTCTTTTAAAAATTAAAGATGTTTTTGATACGACATCTTGTAAGTGGGTGGTAACTGCATGTAATCATTATGATGATAACTCAAAAACTTTTTATCGAGATTTTTATCCAAATTTTGATAATCCATCTTCTACTTTATTTGGAGAAAATTTATTGAGTTGTCCTACAGTAATTGCATTACTTAAAACTTTAATGATTGAGTTTGACGAAAATTTAAAAATGTTGATGGATTGTGAGTTTTATTATAGAATGTATATTGAATATGGTATGCCATTTCTACTGAATCAAATTCTAATGACAAATAGATCACATTCTGGGCAAAGTCAACAGCAACAAGAGTTTAAAAATTCAATTGAATCTGAAAAAGAATATTGCTATCACAAACATGTCGCACAAAATAATTATCTGGGGTCATAAACTCCACAACCACACACATTCATATATTCACAATTCATATTTCAAAGCATTTAAGTCTTTGGGATATGAAGTTTTTTGGTTTGATCAAACCGATGATATTTCTCAATTTGATTTTTCTAATAGTATTTTCTTTACTGAAGATCAAGTTAAATGGGGAATGCCATTAAGAAATGATTGTAAATATATTGCACATCACATTCAACCAAGTTTTTTCAATGGTATTGATTCTGTTTTAAATCTTGGTAATTACATTGTTGACGTTGAAAAGTTTGATAAAGTTAAAGATCAAACTTATTTTGATTCTAAAACTAAAACACTATATCAATGTTGGGCAACAGATTTACTTCCCGATGAAATTAATTTAGATGATTTTTGTGTATATGATAAATCTAAACAATATGTTAATTATGTTGGATCTCTATATGAGGAAGGACTTGAATTTGCACAAGAGTTTGGATCAATTCTAAAAGACAATCAAAAAGAGCTTCGACTTTATCATGGTGTAAGTGATGAAGAAAATCGACAACTCATAAGAGATTCTTTTCTGTGCCCAGATTTTAGAAATTATCATCACATTAAAGTTGGATATATTCCCTGTCGTATTTTTAAAACAATTAGTTATGGACAAATAATTGGCACAAATTCGATAAATGTCAAAAGAGTGTTTGGAGATTATGTTGTATTTGGATCAAATCCAAATGATTTATATGATAATATGGTTGAAGCAATTTTAAATCAAACGATAGATATGAAGGAAGCAATGTTATTTGTAAAGAATAATCATACTTATATAAATCGAGTTAAAACTATTTTGGAGGTATTATGAGATCTATAGTTACGGGTGGACTTGGATTTATAGGATCAAATCTTGTTGATAGATTAATAGATCTTGGGCATGAAGTATTGGTAATTGATAATAAATCATCTAAAAGTAATGAAAATTATCATATAAATGAAAAAGCACAAAATTTTCATATAGATTTATCAAATAAGAATAATTTCCCAATTGTAAAGGAATTGTTTGTTGATGTAGATTATGTATTTCATATGGCAGCAGATGTATCAATACAATATTGTGTTGAGAATCCAATGGAATCTTATGTCAATAACGTGAATGCTACTAATTATGTAATCGAAGCAGCAAGATTAGCAAGAGTCAAGAGAATGGTGCTTTCTTCTACAGCAGCACTTTACGGTGCTACTGATAAAACTTGCACAGAAACACTTTCAGTTGAAACTTTAAATACTTATTCTCAATCAAAGTTTGCAAGTGAAAATTTGATGAAATTATATTATGAATTGTATGGACTTAGAACAGTTTCACTTCGTTACTTTAATGCTTATGGTCCGAGACAACCTTCTTCTGGTCAATACGCTCCAGTTATTGGAATTTTTAAAGCACAAAAAGATGCCGATAGAGAATTAACAATAGTTGGTGATGGTCGGCAAACTCGTGATTTTGTGCATGTGTCAGACATTGTTGATGCAAACATTAAAGTTGCTATTACAGATGTTGATAAATATGGTGAAGTTTATAATGTTGGCACTGGAATTAGTCATTCAATTAAAACCATTGCCAGCATGATATCCGATAAACAAATTCATCTTCCACCACGCCCAGCAGAGTCTCGATTTAGTAGGGCAAATATTAATAAAATTAAATCAACTTATGGTTGGTCACCAAAAGTAAACCTTGAAACTTGGATTAAAGAAAATTTATGAAAATCTTACATTTATCTCATCACAATGGTTGCATGTATGATCAAGAATATATCTTAACTAAACTTGGTCATGAAGTTACCTCACTGAAGTTTCTTGAATTAGGAGAAACCTTAACAGTAATTAATCCAATTGAATCTTTTCGTGTAAGTCGTGCTCTTGCTAAAGTTATCTGGAGTGAAGTAAAGGATTATCTCAATTCTTTTGATGTTATTTTAACTTCAGATACTGCACCAATCAGTAGGGTGATTCTTGAAAACATTGAAGAGTTTACTGGTAAATTAATTATTTGGATTTGTAATCGATATAATTATGAAGTTTTTGGTGATGGTGAATGGACAAAACTTTTTGACAAAGCAAATGATTTTGAAAATGTAAAAATTGTTCCATATACATTGTTTGAAAAAATCTGGGCAGAAGCAAATGGAATTCGCACAGAAAATTGGGAAGTTATTACTCCGATTGGTAAGTGGATGGTAAATGATATTCCACTTGAGAAAAATAATGATGCTTGGGTTGGGATGTATTGGAATGACAATAAGTTTATGAATCTCAAGCAAACACTTCTGGATATGGGAGTGAAAGCCGAAGGTGGTGAGCATGAAAAATATGCAAATATTAATGAACTAAAAAGACATCATTCTTTCATCACTTTACCAGATGCTCCATCTAAATTAATTTGTTTTGAGTTAATTCATATTGGTGTGCCAGCAATACTGCCAGCAAAAACCCTTATGAAAAAACTTAAAAATACTGAGGGTTATGGAATTCCTTTAGCACCAGCACAATTTGATGACAGTATTATTGATGTTTTAGAATGGTATGATCCAGAATTGGAAGATTGTAGGTATTACTACAACAGTTTTGATGAGATTCCTAAACTGATTAATGTAATTAAAAAAAGCACAGATGTGATTCAAGAAAATTGTGCATATCATTCACAACGAATTGAATCTAAAGTTTTAAATCAATGGAAAAATCTTTACGATAATCTATGAAACTTAAAGAAATTAAAACTTATTATATCAATCTTGATAAAGATGAAGAGAAAAAAGAAAGTATGGAAAACATGCTCTCAACTCTTGATTTTAATTACGAAAGATTTCCTGCTGTTGAAGAAGACTGGGGTTGCGAAAAAAGTCATCATAAACTTCTTTCAGAAGGATTAAAGACACCATTCATTGTTTTGGAAGATGATTGTGCTTTGAAGAATGAAGTGATTGAATTGGGGTTTCCAGATCACATTGATTTTATGTATCTTGGAGTTTCTAATTTTGGATATTATAATGGTAATATCTCACATGTTTTACGTGAGGAAGCAACTGAAGAAGTCAGTCGAGTTTATAATATGCTTTCAACTCACGCTATGTTGTATTTGTCGGATGACTATGCTAATATAGTAAAGAATCTTGCTTTTTACTGTGGGTATAAAGTGCAACAACATTTTGATAAATCAATTGCTGAAGTGGCAAAATATTATGAAGTTTATGCATTAAACAATCCAATGTTTTATCAAGATAATTATAATAAACATCATACATATCATGACTTGAGAAAATATTCTCAAAATATTGAAGAAGTAACTCAACCATCACTCGTAAGACCTGAACCAATTTTATTAACATGAATGAACCTATTAATACACTTACTGTAAAAAAGAAGATCAAAGGATTTGGTCCGGTCTATTGGATTAATCTTGATACTGATATTGAAAGAAAAGAAAAGACTGAAGAATTATTTGATTATTATGGAATTGAAAATACTAGAATTTCTGGTTTTGATGGTAGAAAGGAAGATTTGAGTATCTATCTTGATGGAAATTTTCCTGGAGCAATGTCTCAAACCGAAATGGGATGCACACTTTCTCATTTAAAAGCACTTCGCCATTTTCTCGAAGAGACTGATGAAGAAATTGCAATTATATGTGAAGATGATATTATTTTTGATACTGTTCAATGGTGGCCATTTAATTGGAAACTTTTTATGGAGAGTCTTCCGTATGATTGGGATTGCTTACAACTTTCAATTACGAGCACTGGAAACCTTGTAGCAAATTTACATCCAAGAATTTTAACAAATTTTTGCACAGTTTGTAATGTATTTACTCGTAGGTATGCTGAAAAACTTGCACACTTTCATTTTCGTGGTGAAAAGTATAAAGTTGACAATGGTGTAAAACCCAGAGCAGTTGCAGATGAAATTCTGTTTAATGCTGGTAAAACTTATTCAATGCCATTGTTTTTATATCGATATGATTTTCATTCAAATATTCATCAAGATCATGTAGAAGTATTTCATAAACACAATGTAGAAGCAATTATGAAATTCTGGCAGGAAAGTGGTCATACAATTCCAATTAGTAGTTTGTTGGATTATGATTACTATGATCATTATATGAGACCAGTTACAAAACCATCTATGGAAGAAAAGACTTGACAAAAAATTTTCTTCCTGATAAAATAAATAAGTCATGAGACATTTAAGGGTCTCTTAACATTTCACATCAAAAATTTTTATGGTTATTCGTTCATTTCTTGCTGGTGCCGTTGTATTAACTGCCGCACCAGTATTTGCTGCTCCA
>Ga0247843_1007218_pt1 | contig 13847 bp, 10 predicted proteins | sample LaCruzMarch2017__FD_192420 | JGI IMG/M metagenome (GOLD analysis project Ga0247843, IMG submission 192420) | Freshwater microbial communities from meromictic Lake La Cruz, Castile-La Mancha, Spain - LaCruzMarch2017_8m | ecosystem: Environmental > Aquatic > Freshwater > Lake | place: Spain...
CGGGGAACGGAACTGGCAAAGGGAGACACCAAATGAAATTGAAATTCATATTGGCCCTATCTTGCGCCTTTGCGCAACCAGCCGTTGCATCGGTCGCAATGCCGCCATCGACCGTGCAAGCGAAGGTTAATCTTGCCAAAGCAGGGTCAATTGAAAATCTGGACCTGTCGCAACTGGCGGATGGCATTGATGATGGCGCGTTCAACAGCGAAGCGATAACCGCCGCTTACCTCGCGCGTATTGCTGCCATTGATGACAGCGGACCAATGCTGAACGCGGTCCTTGCCACATTCCCCGACGCGATCGATCAAGCCCGCGCGATGGACGCAGAATTGCGCGCTGGCATATATCGTGGGCCAATGCATGGCATCCCCATTTTGGTGAAGGACAATGTCGAGGTTGCAGGTCCGCTTCCGACGACTGCCGGATCACTGGCGCTTGCGGGCAATGTCACCAATCGAGATGCGCCGCTGATTGCGCGCTTGCGCGCGGCAGGTGCCGTGATTTTGGGCAAAACAAACTTAAGCGAATGGGCCAATATCCGGTCTGACAATTCCACCAGCGGCTGGAGCGCGGTGGGCGGTCTGACCAAGAACCCGCATGCACTGGACCGCAACACGTGCGGCTCCTCCAGCGGAAGTGGTGCGGCGGCAGCAGCAGCTTTGGCGGCCGGCACGATTGGCACGGAAACCGACGGCTCGATCACTTGCCCGGCAGGCGTCAATGGCGTGGTAGGGTTCAAACCGACCGTCGGCTTGGTCTCGCGCCGTTTTGTCGTCCCGATCAGCCACAGTCAGGATACAGCAGGGCCAATGACGCGTTCGGTGCGTGATGCCGCCATCATGCTGACCGCCATCGCCGGTAGCGACCCACAAGACACAGCGACAGCAGACGCCGACCGCTGGCGGGGCAATTATGCTGCCGGCCTATCGGTGGGCAGCTTAAAAGCTATGCGCATTGGCGTCATCCGCGCACCCGATGCCGATGCAGCCTTATTCGACGCTGCCATTGCCACGTTGAAGGATGGCGGCGCGGAAGTCATTCTTCTCGACGCCAGCAAGATTAACCGGCAAAAAATCGGAGAGGGCGAATATAAGGTATTGCTCGCAGAGCTTAAGGCAGACCTCGCATCTTATTTGCAGGGCTTGCCCGACGGTCTAGTCCCGCACAAAACGCTGGCTGACATCATCGCGTTCAATAAGGCGAACGCAAACACGGAATTGCAATATTTCGGCCAGGACACCTTTGATACGGCGGATAAGGAAAAGGGGTTATATGACCCCGCTTATCTGGAGGCCTTGGCCACGTCACGCGGGCTGGCGACCAACGCGCTGAACCAGATGTTTGCCAGCAATAAGGTCGATGTCATCATCGCGCAAACCAACGGCGCTGCATGGGTGTCAACATTGGGTAAGGGCGATGCCTTTTCCGGGCCAAGCGCCAGCCAGTTGCCCGCCGTTGCTGGCTTCCCGCATTTGACTGTGCCCATGGGACTGTCTGACGGGCTACCAATTGGCCTCAGCTTCATTGGCCCAAAATGGCATGACCATGCGGTTCTTAAGGCAGGCTTTGCGTATGAGCAGCTTTCAAAGGCGCGCGTGGCACCCGAATTTCGAATACATTTAGAGAGCAATTAAATGACGACCGGCGCAACCAACATTGAAACCCTAGCCCCGAAAGGCGGCGGCTTTGACCCCGCATTGGTGAACAAGTTGATGGGTAAGTTCGGCCACGGCGGATTTCTCAACATGGAATATGTTGGCCATGGAGATGATTGGGTTGAACTTGCGATTGATTGGCGCGAGGACCTTGTTGCGGATCCCGACACCGGCATACTGGCTTCTGCCGTGATCATCAGCTTGATGGATAATGCGACCAGCATGTCGATCTGGACAAAGCTAAATGAATTCCGGCCGCAAGCCACAATGGACCTGCGCATCGATTACCTTCGCCCGTCACCGTCGGGGCAGCGCGTTTATGGCCGTGGAATTTGCTATCATTTGACCAACAGCATCGGCTTTGTGCGCGGATATGCCCATAATGGCAACCCTGACCAGCCATTGGCCCATGCCAGCGGCACGTTCATCAGGACCGGCGGGCAAACTGCATGACCGCATTGTATACCGCGCTGCCCCCATATGCACGGGCGCTGGATATGACGTTCGTTGACGAAATCGATGGCGTGCCCGTCATCGGTATGCCCTTTGCCGACCGCGTTCAGGGCCGGCCGGGCTTCCTGCATGGCGGGGCGATTTCGGGCCTGCTCGAGATTGCAGCTATCGCCGCCATTCATCAGGCGCTTAGGGCCAAAGGCAGCGATTCCAATATCAAACAGGTCAATGTCACCGTCGATTTCATGCGCGGCGGCCTAAACCAAATGACCTATGCCGTTGGCGAAGTGACGCGCCTTGGCCGGACGATGGCCAATGTTGAGGCGCGGGCATGGCAGGAAGACCGGGATAATCCCATCGCCATGGGCTATATGCATTATCTGATTAAGGCAAAGCGCGCGGGTTAGGGTCAGGACCTAGGTGCGTTCAAGCCTCACCATGCGTTTCGATCAGGGCGCTGGCGATGGCCTCTTCAGGCGTTTTGTCGCCCCAGATGATGAACTGAAACACCGGATAGAAACGCTCACATTCGTCAATCGCGACGTCAATGATGGTTTGCGCCTGATCAACACCCAACAAGCCGTTTGATGCCATCAGGCTGCCATGGCGGAACAACAGTATGCCATTGGCCGACCACATGTCGAAATGGCCAAGCCATAATTGTTCATTGATAAGGCCAAGCGCGGTGTAGACACTCGCCCGCTTATCCGTGGGCACAGTGATATCGGGCAATATGATCAGTTGAAGCGCATTATCTTCCTCACGCCAGATCGCGCGTAGCTGATAGCTGGCCCAACTGCCCTTATATTCGGCGGTGATTTCGTCTTCACCATCCATCTCAAATGACCAGCCGCGCGCCTCGAACAAAGCCGCGAGCATGTCTACAGGCGCGGATTCATCGCGCTCGAATTGCTCATATTGTTCGTCTGCGTCGTGCATGATGATGGCGCCTGTGGTGTTGGTTTGGGTTTGCCCCGTGACGGACTCGCACGCAAGGGGCTAACGTTACCGCGCAACACAAGGCTGTGGGCCAACTGTGGACAAGTTCAATATGGACCTTTTGTCGGCTTGGTCTTCTGCTTTTTCTTGGCGGCGGCTGCGCCATCTTTTGTCTGCAACGCCGCTTCCAAGGCAGCAACGCGCTTAGCAAGTGCATCGGCTTCGGCGCGGGCATTGGCCGCAAGGGCTTTGACCGCATCAAATTCTTCGCGTGACACAAGGTCAAGGCCGCCAGCCCATTCGCGCGCGCGTTCGCGCACACTTGCCTCGGCCTCACGCCCCATGCCTGCCACGGTGCCGGCAACGCCGTTCAAAACCTTGGCCAAATCGTCAAAAATGCGCTTCTCGCTTTGCATGTCATTCACTCCATTGCGGTCTGGGGTTCGACCGATATCACCCTATCTGGGAAGTTGCAGCCGGAACGTAAACGCTTTCTGCGTCGGGATTAAGCTGATCGATCTGAAAATTCAGAATGGCAGCGAAGCTGATCCACACCAAATATGGCACCATCAGCCACGCCGCAGCTTTGCGAACCCGCGCAAATGCAAAGGTAGTGGCGATCGCAACGCCAAGCATGACGAGGATGATGAAAAATGCGGCTGTCACCTGATGCGCACCAAAAAATATCGGCGACCAAGTGAGGTTGATCACAAATTGGGACAAAAAGAGGATGATTGCCACATTCCGATCCCGCGCGCCGCGCCCGTTCAACACCATCGCAAATGCCAGGCCAAGCATGAGATATAAAGTGGGCCAAACAACGCCGAATACCCAACCCGGCGGTTGAATATCGGGCTTAAGCAATGTTTGATACCATGCATTATCAGCCGTCGATCCCGAAAGTGTGCCTGAGAGAAAACCGAGAAACATGATCGTCGGGATCACAAACAATGCCAAACGCACCAAGGACATAAGCGACTGCGACGGAGGTGCAAGCTGGTTCATCTTAAGACTCCGGACAGGATGATCGCGAGTCGGTTAGAACTGCGGTCAACCAAGACATAAGCATTGACGCCACATAGAACAAGGCCGCCTACCCAGTTGGATAGACGGCCTTGCATCGTGCGTCAGCGCACAAAGCGCACTACGGTTATACCTTGCGTGTGCCGGTCAAGCCCATCGAACCAAAGGCACCAGCCTTCACTTCGCCGGTCATGGCATCGCCCGACACGGTTGCTGTGGCGTCCAAATGCATCGGCATAGGCACAGTGATGTCCATGCCCCAGCTCAACGTATCACCATCAACACTGCCACTGGCGATGTCCATGGCACCAAGGCCACCGGACATCTTGCCTGAAAAGCTGCCGCCGTCGCTGTTGACGGTCAACACTGCTTTTTGGTCACCCATTGGGCTTTTGATTATTACGTCCCAATCACCATCAACTGCTGCCATATCCTCGTTCCTTATTTAGCATTGTTGCTTGCATTGGTGTTAGCAGCTTCGTTCACCATTTCAACTGGCAATCCAAGTGCTTCCAACTGCGGTTTCACCTTCGCGGCGTCGCCCACAATCAGCCAAGTGACCTTGGATGGATCAACCTTAACTCGCATCTCGTCATTCAATGCCTTTGCGGTCAGCGCGTTATATTTATCCGCCAGTGTTTCGGCATAAGTGAACGGCCGTTTGTTCAGGCGATCCGCCTGCATCTGGCCCAATACCGCAGACGATTGTTCATAGCTGCCGGGCAGTTCAAGGACATTGCCCTTGATCGTTTTTTCAAGTTCGTCCGGCGTAACCGGCTTCGCACCGTTAAAGTCTTGCAACTGGTCGATCAACACTTTGACCGATGGTCCGGTCTGGTTGGTCTGCACTGGCGCGAACATGTAAAATGGCACGCGGTCTTCAGCACTACTGACTTGGCTGCGCACGCCATAAGACCAACCCTTGGTTTCACGCAGGTCCATGTTGATACGCGACAGGAAATCACCGCCGAAAATCTCATTCGCGGCGCGCAGGGTCAGCAGATCGTCCGATCCCTTTGCATCCAGAACAAGGCCAGCGAGCACCAGGGATTGCGGTGAATTGGGACGATCAATCAGCAGAATTTTTGATTGAGCCGCTGGCACTGGCACAGCGAAATTCTTCGCTGGCGCAGGCGCAGCGGCGGGCTTCCACTTCCCAAAACGCTGCTCAAGCATTGGCTTGATTTCTTTCAGGCTGGTGTCCCCCACGACAAAGATTTCTGCCTTTGATGGATGCATCCATGACTGATGGAAATTGGAGACATCAGCCCGGCTGATTGTCGCCACGGTCTCTGCATATCCGCTGCCGGTCTGTGGTCCACCATAAGGGTGCGCCGGACCGTATAATAATGGCGGAAGGCGGCGCACGGCGATGCCCTGTGGCTGGTTATCTTCCGACTTGATCCGGGTGAGTTGCTGAACGCGGACGCGCTCCAGTTCATTGTTCGCAAAGGCCGGATTTTTGATAACATCCGCAAGCAGATCGAGCGAAAGGCCAAGATTTGGCTTTACCGCCCGCAGGCTGGCGACCGTCCGGTCGAGTGAAGAGCCAACATTGACGTCAGCGCCCAATTTCTCTTCGGTCTCGGCAATTTGTGTCGAGGTCAGCGACGTTGTGCCTTCCAGCAACATCGTCGACATCATCGACGCTATGCCGCGCTTGTCGGCGGGGTCCGCCGCATAGCCAGCATTGAAGCTGACCGCGACACGGACAGTTGGTACCGCGGCGCGGCGCGCAAAGAATATGTTAATGCCATTGCTTAATGTTGTTTCTTCCACGGTCGGGAAATCGAGCGCAGGCGTGCCTGTCGGTTCAGGGAATTTGCTGCGATCCTGAAAAGCAACAGGCGCAGATACAGAGACATCATCGGCCGATGGCGGCGCATAAAATGCAGGCGCGGTCAGCGTGCCCGTGCGGCTGCCTGATCCTGCGGCGACTTCTTTATAAGCTTCGCGCTCACCCGGTTCGACGCGAATTTCAAGCACCGGGCGCGTCAGCCATTTCTGCATCGCGGCCCTCACCGTGTCTTGTTTTGCCGATGCAAGCCGTTCCAGTTCCTTTTTATAGAAGGACGAATCCCCCACATAAAGCGCGCCTTCGGCCAACGCGACCGCCTTGCCGCCAAAGCCACCAACTTGTTCAAGGCCGTCGATTTGCTGGGCAATGTTGCTTGCGGCAACGCGCTGAACTTCTTCAGCGGTTGGCCCGGTTTTGATATAATCGGCCAAGATTTCATCCAAACGCTTCGCAACCGCATCCGCATCACCGCCGGGCTTTACGTCAGCTTGAATGTTGACCAAGCTGCCATGCATGAACGGTATGAGATAAGCAGAAACGCCCACCGCGCTCTGTTCCTGACGCACCAAAATATTATCCAGACGTGAGCTCGACAGGCCGCCAAGCGCGCTCATCGCGATGAACAACGCATTTGTATCGGGGTCGGCAATGCCCGGCACCACCCAATTGCGATAAATACGCGTGGTCGGCACCTTATCCTTCATGACGATTTTGATATCTTTGTCGAGCGTTGGCACTGGCGCATTCACGGGCGCAACTGCCTTGCCGCGCTTGATACTGCCGAACCATTTTTCCACCAACGGCTTTGCCTGCGCTGCGTTGATATCACCTGCCAGAACCAGAATGGCGTTGTTTGGGCCATAATGGTCGGTAAACCATGTCTTCATATCATCCAGCGAGGCCGCCGACAGGTCTTCAAGGCTGCCGATGGTATCATGATGATACGGATGGCCTTCGGGGAACAGGTTTGCCGACCGCTCATAGTCCACAAGACCATAAGGCTGGTTATCGCCTTGCCGCTTTTCATTCGACACAACGCCGATCTGGTTATCAAGCTTTTTCTTCGTCACGGCATTGAGCAAAAAGCCCATACGGTCGCTTTCGAGGAACAATGTGGACTCCAGCGCCGTGGTTGGCACGGTCTGAAAATAATTGGTGCGGTCCAACCATGTGGTCCCGTTCAAGTCGGTCGCGCCGATTTTCTTAGTATATTCAAAATAATCGCCCGGCGCATTTTCGCTGCCGTTGAACATGATATGTTCGAACAAATGGGCATAGCCCGTTTTGCCCTTTGGCTCGTTCTTGGACCCAACGCCATACCAGATGGACACAGCAACAATGGGAGCCTTGCGGTCTTCATGCACCAAAACGGTTAGGCCGTTGTCCAGTGTGAATTTTGCGTGCGGAATATTTACCGCCTCCACCAATTTTGAAACGGGCGCCGCTGACTGCGCGAAGGCGGGTGCCTGCGCCGCGATCACTGAGCCCGACATCATAAGGGCGAGAGTTAATTTACGGTTCATGTTCTGCTCCTAAAGCTAAGAATCAATGCCGCTCACGATAGCGGCGAGGCAGGCAAACACAATGTAATGCCGAAGAGTTTTCGACAAACGGCGTTCAGGGCCGATAACGGCGTTCTGAATTCTTGACGGCGTCGGCCCATTCGAAATGTACCGGCTTATACCCGCCTGCAACGAACAATTTCATCTGGTCGGTATAATGCGGCGATGCAGGGCGGGTGGTCGCCGAACCATAAGGCTGGATCGATTCCGATTGCACCTTGCCATCCTTGTCCCATCGCATCAGCATGATGTAACTATCGCCATGTCGGACGCGCGCTTTGCCATCGGCTTGCTCTGCATCCCATATCGTGGTCGCGCGCAGGGCATCACTGCCGCCAAGCATCGGCAAATCGACGTCGCCGCGCCGTAAGCGCTGAATATCGGCAAGCGGCGGGTCAATCCGGCCAAAGCGTTTTTTGAACTCTGTGACAGCTTCCTGAAGCGTACTGCGGGCATCGGGCATCGTGTCACCGCGCCAGTTTGGCCGGGCGCCAAAGCGGATGATGCGTTCGGCCAAGGCGTCAGCACTGCCCTTGCCATCGCTTGACCAATCCCAGCGCGCGAGCAGCTTTTGCGCTTCGGCAAGCTCGGGCGCGTCTTTTAGGTCCAACGCGGCAAAGGATGCCATCCACGCCCCGACCCAGCTTTTTTTGCTGTAAATCATGTCCATCTTGATCGCCAGCAGCTCTTGTGGCGTGATCGACGTATCGGCGGCCAGCAACTCGGTTGCGCGCAAGCCCCGGTTGGTCATGCCAAGTTCAATGCCAAGATACGGCGAATATGCCGACGGGTCCATTTCCGAGCCCGGCCCAGCCGCCAGAAAAGGTGTGTTGTTTGCGTTCTGGACAAAGCCAGATGCAGGATTCACAATCTTGGGATAGCGGTCAAAGCCAACTGGCCCATCCCACATTGCCGCTGATGTGTCGCCCGGAAGCAGCTTGGTATAATCATATCCCGGCTTACGGTCGGGGAAGAGGGCATTGTAAATATAGGCAACGCGGCCGGTCTTGTCGGCATAAATGAAATTGGTGGCGGGAATGCCGCCAATCGCCATGGATTGAGCCCATTCGTCCCAATTTGTCGCTTTGGTGTTGCGATAATATTGCTCAACGACTTTGACATTGTCGATGCCTGCGTAGCGGATCGCGAAATAGCCCTTGTCATTTTTGATGACGGGTCCGTGGATGGAGCGATAGACCGTCTGCGGTACTGGCAGATTGAACGGACCTATTTTCACCGGCAACCAAACCCGCTTCGACGCCAGCGGCATCCATTTGCCGTCATAACGATATTGGTCGCCAGCCTTGTTCATCACCAGTTTATAGACATCGATCAGGTCGGGACGGTTGACGGTATTGGTCCAACCCAAATGACGGTTGTGGCCAAGCAGGACAAAGGGCGAACCGGGGAACAAGGCGCCAGCCATATCCAGCCCCTGACCCGAATGGGTGACGGCTTCGTACCACGCAACCTGACCTTCATAAGGCTGGTGCGAATTGGAAATCAGCCATGTTTTGCCATCGGCCATACGCTTGGGCGCAATCGCAAAGGCGTTGGAACCGTTCATTTCCGGATCGCGCCCGATGGGCGTCATCGGTGGCGCACTTTCCTTTGGCTGGGGCTTGCCTTCGCTCAATGCCGCGATTGCACTATCCAGACCATAAAAGAACGGCGCGCGCAGGACGAAGCCTGTGACAATGTCCTGTCCGGTAACGGGAAACAGTTTCGATAGCCGGACTTCGTCCGGATGTTTTGACACATAATGGTTCAAACCAGCGGCATATGCCTCTGCCACCGCGCGGACCTGCGGCGACAATTCCATATAGCGCGACACAGCCGTCTCCCGCGCGCCCAACAGATGCAGCACATAATCGACCTTGGCCCCATCGGAGCCTGCAAGCGCGCCATAGCGCCCACGCGTCATGGCAACGACATCCTGTATCGTCGAAAAATCATCTTCAGCATGAGCAAAGGCGAGGCCATAAGCGGTGTCGGCATCAGTCTTACCATTGATGTGCGGCACGCCATAGCTATCGCGGACAATCTCCACATCGTAAGTGCGGGTTGGCATGTCATATCCGGTGGCCGCCAACGGCTCCCACAGCGCGCCTGCACCCGCAACGACACCCACAAGCGCCAATGACGCCCACAAAAATTTCCGCATGATACTCTCCCCCTGCAATGAGACCTTGTGACATCGGTCCATTTGCTTACATATCCGGCATAACCAAGATTTACGGAAAGGAAAGTCCCTGTATGCATCGCAGCTTCTTTGCTCTTGCACTGGCAAGCGCCGGAATCACTCCCGTATATGCGCAAGCCGACGTCATTGGGTCGGGCATATCGCCATCGGCGGCGGCGCATTCGCAAACACGGCCAATCAATTTCACAACGACCGCGCCAACGTCCGGCGCTTTGGTCCTGCTGATGCGCAATGCGACGCTGCCCGCCAATGTGGTTGATGCAGCAACGGCGCAAGCCTTGAACGCGGCCATCGCTTCGGCAAAGTTTGAAGGCAAAGAGGGCAGTTCCGTGTCGCTACGCGGCATTGGCGGTTATGCGCGCATCGTCCTAAGCGGGGTTGGCGAAGAGGGCGACCGCATCACCCATATCCGCAACGCATCGGGCAAAGCGGCTCAGGATTTGCGCGATGAACCCCAGCCGGTCACGATTACGGGCGGCCTGAACCAAGACGAAGCCGCCGCAGCCGCTTTGGGCTATGCCATGGGCCAATATCGGTTCGACCGCTATAAAACCGTGGACCGTAAAGCGCCGCCCACAAACCCAGTGACCATCATCAGCAGCGATGCGGCCAGCGCGGAAGCTTTGTGGAAATCGCGCCATGCGGCCCTAGCAGAGGGTGTTTCCTTGTCCCGTGATCTGGCGGCTGAACCAGCCAATGTCATCTATCCCGAAACCTTTGTTGAGCGCGTCCGCGCGGCTTTCGGCAACACCGCAAACGTCAAGATTGAAGTGCTGGACGAACCCATGATGCGCAAATTGGGCATGGGATCGATTGTCGGCGTCGGACAGGGTTCGCGCCGCCCATCACGCTTGATGATCGTCGAATATCGCGGCGCTGGCGATGACCTTCCATTGGCGATGGTCGGAAAAGGCATTACTTTTGACTCCGGCGGCATGTCGCTGAAACCCGGCGCTGGCATGTGGGAGATGAAGGCAGACATGTCCGGTGCGGCCAACATCATGGGCGCTGTACTATCGCTCGCAAAATCAAAGGCGCAGGTGAATGTGATCGGCGTTGCTGCGCTGTCCGAAAATATGCCTGGCGGCAATGCGCAGCGTCCCGGCGACGTCGTGCGCACGATGAGTGGCAAGACCATTGAGATACTGAACACTGACGCCGAAGGCCGTTTGGTGTTGGCCGACGCCAATGAATATATCGTCGCCAACAAAAAACCCGGCGCTTTGGTCAACATGGCGACGCTGACAGGCTCCATCGTTGGCGCACTGAACGACGAATATGCCGGACTGTTCAGCCGTGACGACGGGTTGGCAGCAGCGGTTACCGCCGCGGGTACAGCAACGGGTGAAGAAGTTTGGCGTATGCCGCTCCACAAAAACTATCTCGATGATATGAAATCCGACATTGCGGACATCAAAAACGTCGTTGAGGGCGGCGGCCCCGGTGCAGGTCTTGGCGCTACCTTTATTGGCTTCTTCGTCGACAAAAATGTTCCTTGGGCGCATCTTGATATTGCGGGCGTCAACTGGGCGGACAAGTCCGGACCAGTGACGCCAAAGGGGGCATCGGGCTGGGGCGTGCAATTGTTGGATGCGCTTGCCCGAAACTGGAGATAATATCGGCGGCGGCGCATTTCCGGCCAAAAACCGTTGTTAGCCATCCTTTTGTTACGCCCCAGTCCGGTCATGGGAGCTTAACACCGATAATCGCCCCCGCCCCCCGCCTCCTGTTGGGGGGCTGGAGTATTCCTGCAACTATTAGAAGCTGTAAGGCGGCTATGTCGTTGGCGAACTCCGGGCGCTGAAGCGATTGGTGCTGACCTCAGCTTGACCAAGCATGTTTTACATGACGTGTTGTCAAAAATGTCTGAACCATGGTCAGTAGCGTAAGATCGCCCGATTTATGTGGCTTACTAACTTCCCTTTCAAATCGTAATTCGCTATGATAAGTAATAAAGGTGAAATATACGGGGAGCTTCTCATGAAAAAAACTAATAGCGGCGTTTCACGCCGGAATCGACGTGGACTTATTGGTGCATCTGCATTGGCGATGATAGTTACAAATCCGGCAGTCGCCCAGGATAACGTCGCGTCACAGTTGAATGAAGACGTAGCAGATGAAGAAGCCATTGTTGTTACAGGCTCCCGCATACAAGGCACGGATGCATTTAACAGCCCCGATCCAGTTACCGTGATCGACCCCGAAATTTCAGCCAAAGAAGGCCGGTTTGATATAGCCTCGACACTGCAAAGCTCGCCAGTTGCAGCAGGTTCAACGCAAATCACCTCGGCTATCTCGTCCAACTTTGTTACCGCTGGTGGACCGGGCGCGCAGACGGTCGACCTTCGTGGACTCGGCCCTAATCGTACGCTTGTATTGCTCAACGGACGCCGCGCTGGCCCCGCTGGAACCCGTGGCTCCGTATCGTCATTTGATCTCAACGTGCTGCCACAATCGATCGCGAAATCAATCGACATCGTAAAAACGGGTGCATCTTCGATTTATGGTTCTGACGCCGTGGCCGGCGTAGTGAATATAATGACCAAGACAACCCTAGATGGCCTGTATTTGAACGCTAACAATTCAGTGCCGTTGGGCAATGGCGGCGAGGAGTATCGCATTAACGCGATATATGGCAAAAAATTTGACCGTGGCCATATCATGATCGCCGGTGACTACAGCCACACCAACGAACTGAAGCGCGGTGACCGAGACTATCTCGCCTGTCCCGAAGCATATATATTCCGCCCCGATGGTTCACGCGCAGATCTTATCGACTCACGCACCGGAAAACCAAAATGTGAAGATTTGCCGGTCGGGCATGTGTGGACTTATAACTTAATCGATAATCTTGTGCTTGATGGCCCGGATGGTCCGAATACTGGTATCAACACTTCGCCAACTGGCGCGGTCATTTTAATGCAGTATCAATACCCTGGCGAGAGGCTCGGCGTTCCTGCTTACGGATCACCAGGGTTCGAAGGTGACTTCGGTGCACCTGCTGGATGGTTCCCGACCGGATATGATACCGCGTCGACGGCCATTCGGAATAACTATCATCCCTATGTTGAAGAACAGACGATCATACCAAAGACCGATTTATACACATTGTACGCAGATGCATCGTATGAGTTGACCGACTCAATCGAGGCATTTGGCGAATTCCTGTTTAACCGTCGTGAGACCTACCAAAACGGTTGGCGTCAATTCTGGAACTTCGGGTACACGGGCGACCTATATGGCACTGGTGCGCCCGCCACATTGTGGGCAAATGGTTGGACTGGTGTCAATTTGCTAAGCCCTACGGCAATCACCAATCAAAGCGACAGCAGTCAAAAGGTCGACTATTACCGCGGTGTAGGGGGCTTCCGCGGTAACGTTGGTAGTGCAGGTGACTGGAAATGGGAGATTTACGGACAATACAGCAGGAGCATCGGCCGCTACCGTACCCAACAAATTTTGCAGGACGTTTATGACACGGGATATTTCCAAAGCGCTTCATGCGTAGGAACGGTGACGCCTATCTCCGGCAAAAACTGCATCGATATACCTTGGAATGATCCAGACTTTCTGTTCGGTAAAATCACTCAGCCGCAAATCGATTTTCTTTTCGAATGGGAAGAGGGTAAAACTGTTTACACACAGCTAACAGGCGAAGCTTCTGTCAGTGGTAAGTTGCTTGAGTTACCAGCCGGACCTTTATCAGTTGCTGCAGGGGTTACTGCGCGTCGTGACAGAATTAACGATACTCCAGGCGAAATTACGCGTGCAGGAAACGCTTGGGGTGCATCTACTTCAGGCATTACGGCAGGTAAGAGCGAGACAAAAGAAGCCTTTGCTGAAATACGCGCACCCATCCTATCCGATACGACCCTGATTAAAGAGTTAACCGTGTCCGCCGCCGGGCGTTTCACAAACGTGACTGCAACGCGTGCACTCGACGGTTTGTCCGCCAGCGACAATGGAAACTTCACGTATAAATTTGGTGCCAACTGGGCGGTGAATGATTGGGTGCGGTTCCGAGGTAGCTACGGTACGTCATTCCGCGCGCCGGCGTTGTTCGAACAATTTTTGACCGACGAAACCAGTTCTGTGGCGCAAGGCCGTATCGACCCTTGCATTCGCTGGGCGGCCAATCTGGATCTCGGCATAATTACCCAAAGGACCGCAGATAACTGTGCCGCCGATGGTATTCCCGCGACCCATTCGGG
>Ga0247843_1007221_pt1 | contig 13844 bp, 12 predicted proteins | sample LaCruzMarch2017__FD_192420 | JGI IMG/M metagenome (GOLD analysis project Ga0247843, IMG submission 192420) | Freshwater microbial communities from meromictic Lake La Cruz, Castile-La Mancha, Spain - LaCruzMarch2017_8m | ecosystem: Environmental > Aquatic > Freshwater > Lake | place: Spain...
TATATCCGGAGCCTCATCCTCGTCTGGAAACTCGCCCGCGATTGCCTCAAACACATCGATGGGCGTGACCAACCCTTGAATCGTGCCAAACTCATCGGCTACCAACACCAACTGGCCGCGCGAGCGTTTCAAGATATCCATCAACCGAATAATGCTAATCGTATCGTGCACGATAATCGGCTCACGCAAGTTCACTTTGCGAATATTGCCATGCGTCAGCAGATCCGCAATCATGTCTTTCGCGCGCCCAATCCCCACCACGTCATCAACCGAAGCGCGGCACACCGGAAAAAAGCTATGAGGGACTGACGTGATCTGTTGTTGAATGTCTTGCGGAGTGTCGTCAAGGTTAATCCACGAAATCTCAGTGCGTGGGGTCATCACAGAGTGGACAGAGCGCTCGGCGAGCGTCAAGACACCACTGACCATGTTGCGCTCTTCAACACCAAAGGTAATTGCCTGTGCGTCACCTTGCTGCGACGGGGCCGGTACGATCGTCTCATCAGGCAAACGCTTGCCTAACATTCGCAGAACGGCCTCGGCCGTGCGCTCGCGCATCGGGCGCCCCGCCTCAAGTTTGATCCCGTTGTGCCGAGCCAGCTGGTTCAAAAGTTCGATCAACACCGAGAAGCCAATTGCGGCGTAAAGATAACCCTTGGGTACTTTAAAACCAAACCCTTCAGCCACCAGCGAGAAGCCAATCATCAGCAAAAAGCCGAGGCACAAAACCACCACCGTTGGATGTGCATTGACAAAGGCGGTTAAGGGCTTTGAAGCAATCAACATGATGCCCACGGCAATCACCACAGCAGCCATCATCACCGGCAAATGATCAACCATGCCGATCGCAGTAATCACTGCATCGATTGAAAAGACCGCGTCTAACACGACGATCTGGGTAACAATCACCCAGAAATCAGCGTAAGTCCTGGCCTGACCGAGCTCGCGGCGCGTGCCCTCAAGGCGCTCGTGCAACTCAAGCGTACCCTTTAGAAGCAAAAAGAAACCGCCCACCATTAAGATGAGATCACGACCAGAAAACTCAAAGCCCCAAAAGCTTAACCAAGGCTCTTTGAGCTGTACCAGCCAAGAGATGCCCAGCAGCAAGCCCAAGCGCATGATCAGGGCCAGAGACAGACCAATAATGCGAGCGCGATCACGCTGGGCCGGCGGTAGTTTGTCGGCAAGAATCGCGATAAAAATTAGATTGTCGATACCGAGAACAATCTCGAGTACAACAAGGGTAAAAAGGCCGACCCAGATGGTTGGGTCATACAGCCACTCCATGGAGGACTCCGAAAGTTAATTAGTGTTTGATGGTAGCCGATAAATTCTTTAATCGGCCGTCATGTGCGTAGCGATCAGCGCTTAAAAGTCTACTAAGTTTTCACGAAATGTGCAGAAGTTCGCCCGATTCAGCTAAAAGGAGAGCAACGCGGGCACCGTGGGCGCCTGCGTTATTGCTCATTGAGACGATGGCTGCAGCTAAAATAGGCTGCAACCAAAGTCTCAGTGAATGACGACATCACACCTTAACAAAACCCAACATCTGCGTAAAAATCTTAGGCGTTGCGGCCAACACGTTGCCAGATTCCATCCAGGTTTGCTCGCCCTCTAAGTCGGACACTAGCCCGCCTGCCTCAAGCACCATTAAGCTTGCCGCAGCCATATCCCACTGCTTTAGCCCAATCCCGCAAAAACCATCTAGCCTGCCAACGGCAACGTAGGCCATGTCAAGCACTGCTGAGCCTGTGCGACGAACACCTGCGCACCCGCGTGCCATTTCAAGATAGCGTGGCGCTGATAAGTCATCAGGGCCAACTGAACCGGGCCAGCGGGCACCCAGCAACGCATCGTGAAACTTGGTTTGTGCGGTGACGCGCATGCGACGGTCATTTAAAAACGCGCCGCCACCGCGACTCGCCGTGAACATTTCGTTGCGCGAGGGATCATAAATGACAGCATGCATCACTTGCCCGCGTTGACGCAGTGCAATTGAAATCGCGTAGATCGGAAACCCATGAATGAAGTTGGTGGTGCCATCGATGGGATCAATGACCCATTCGTTTTCGGCAAGTTCGCCTTCGGGTGTGTTGCCATGTTGGCCAGACTCTTCAGCTAAAAAGGTGTGCTCTGGATAGGCAGTACTCAACAGGCTGATAATCTCGTCTTCGGCGAGACGATCGACTTCCGTGACATAATCGCGAGGCCCTTTACGGGCGACTTGAAGGCGATCTAAATCGAGGCTTGCGCGGTTGATAATGGTGCCGGCGCGCCGGGCCGCCTTGATGGCGGTATTAAGCATCGGGTGCATAAAGGGTGCTTTATTTAATTAGGCTAAACAGGGATTTTAGATGACTCTGGATTTTTCTCGTGTTCGCTTCATCATGACCGAGCCCAGCCACCCCGGAAATGTCGGTTCGGCGGCCCGCGCGATCAAGACCATGGGCTTTGACGAACTCGTGCTGGTTGCCCCAAAAATACCCGACATCACGCTTGAGCCTGACGCGAAAGCGCTGGCCAGTGGTGCCTCAGATGTTCTAGAACGCGCCCAAACCTATCCCACCCTTAGCCAAGCGCTTGAGCCTGTCACACTATCTTTTGCCTTAACCGCCCGTGCCCGAGACCTGGGGCCTCCTGTGTGCGATATCCGGCAGGCCGCGCAACTGGCACGCGAGCACCTGCGCGAGCATCCTCAGGGGCGTATCGCCCTTGTGGTGGGCACTGAGCGCTCAGGCCTGACCAACGAGCAGGTCAGTTTATGCCACCGGGCCTGTACCATCCCTGCCAACCCTTTGTATAGCTCTTTAAACGTCGCCCAAGCCATGCAGTTAGGCGCTTTTGAGATGCGCTACGCCTTGCTCGACCTTGAGGCAGGTCAATCGGTATCGCCGCTTAGCCGGGCAAAGGTCATGGCGCTCGCGGCTGATCCCAATAATGCATTGGATATCAATGCCTTGCCTGAACCATCTAAACCCTCAGGCAGCCGCCCTGCCAGCAGTCAGGCACTACAAGCCTTATTGGCGCACTGGCAAGAGGCCTTAATCGCGGTTGAATTTTTAAACCCGGCACACCCCAAGAAATTGATGCCGCGCATGCAGCACTTTTTTAATCGCAATGACCTGACCGTTGACGAGGTTGATATGTGGCGAGGCGTATGTACGGCGATGGTTGACACCGCTCGCCGCGCGAAACCCCCTTCGTGATCCGGTTAATCACCGCCCGCAGTCATCTTTGATCTACCATGGTCTTTATGCTGAACAAACTTCGCGAAACTATTGCCTGTATCCTCGAGCGTGACCCAGCGGCTCGCAGCAAGCTCGAGGTCATCACGTGTTATCCAGGCTTTCATGCCATGGTGGTTCACAGCGTTGCGCATCGGCTTTGGGTGGCTCAATGGTTTTGGTTGGGGCGCTTTATTTCGCACTTGGGTCGGATCCTGACTGGCATCGAAATTCACCCTGGCGCCACGATTGGTCGCCGTGTCTTTATTGATCACGGGTTCGGCGTGGTGATTGGCGAAACCGCCGAAATCGGCGACGACTGCACCATCTATCAGGGCGTCACCTTGGGCGGGACTCGGCTCTACAAAGGCGCCAAGCGCCATCCAACGCTGGGTAAGGGGGTTGTGGTCGGTGCGGGCGCGCAAGTGTTGGGTGGATTCACTGTTGGCGACGGCGCGCGCATTGGATCGAACGCAGTGGTCGTCAAGCCTGTGCCTGCTGGGGCGACCGCGGTGGGTAACCCTGCGCGTTTGATTGAAGCTGCCCCTCAGACAACAGACGCCACAGCGGCTCTCGTGCAAGAGCCGGTTGCACAGAGCGCTCAGGGCACGCATTCTGTTCAGACCACTCACAGTGCTCAGACGATGCACGTCGCTTCGGCGACGAACACGGCTCAGACTACCCAAACTGCTGAGGACAGGCACTCAGGTGAGAAGCAGAGCATTTCAACCCCACTATCGCCCTGCGATGCGGGTTGGGATGCGGCACCACTGAAAGCCTTGCTCGACAAAGGGGCGCCCGCCTCAGGCTCGCCCGCGTCAGGTGACTCGGCAAGCGAGTCAGCCGGGTTCACCGCCTACGCGGTTGACCCAGGCGCTGGTGACCCGCTAGTCAAAGTGTTGCATGAGCTCATTAATCACGCCGCGGCGCAAGATGCGCGTATTGCGCAACTTTGCCAAACAATCGAAGCGATGGGCTCGCAAGTCAAGGGGCAAACTGCACCCCTTGATGCTCAGCGTTTAAATAAACTCGTTGACGAGTAAAGCGCTCGACGCGCGGTTACTCGGCCTTAGCGCCAGCGCTTTTTACGACCACGCCCCAGCTCTCGGTTTGTGACTTAAGAAACTGATCAAATTGTTCGACCGTACCTGAACCGTTCGTTGCACCCAAGTCGTCTAAGCGCTTTTGAACATCGGGCTTAGCCAAGACTTTATTCATTGCGACGTTAAGCTTGGCAATGATCTCTTTTGGCGTGCCCGCAGGTGCTGCTAAGCCAAACCACGAAGATACGTCAAAGCCCGGAAAACCAGATTCTTGCATCGTGGGGACATCAGGCGCAGCGGGCGAACGCTTAGGCGAGGTAATCGCTAACGCACGCAATTTACCTGCTTGCACCAAAGGCCAAGCCGTTGGCATATTGTCAAACATCATCTGCACTTGCCCACCCATTAAGTCAGTCAATGCAGGCGTGCTGCCCTTGTAGGGAATATGCGGAATATCGAGCTTGGTTGTCAGTTTGAACAACTCACCCGTCATGTGGATCGAGGTACCTGCGCCCGATGAGGCAAAATTCAAAGCGCCTGGGTTTTTCTTGGCGTACGCGATCAACTCTTGAACGCTATTGACCGGCACTTTGGGATTAATCACAAGCATGTTCGGCACCTTGGCGGCCAGGCCGATGGGGCTAAAGTCTTTGATCACATCAAATTTCAAATTCGAATACAGCGTGTGATTGATCGCATTGGTGACCGCCATCATGAATAAGGTGTAGCCATCGGGCGCTGCGCGCACGACTAACTCGGCCGCGATATTGCTGCTTGCACCCGGTTTGTTTTCAACGACAAAACTTTGACCTAAGTCTTCGGTCATGTCCTTAGCGAGGATACGGGCGAGCACGTCTGTCGAACCGCCTGCCGAGAAGCCGACCACGATGCGTACGGGTTTGGTCGGGTACGGGGTTTGCGCTTGCGCCGAACTTGACATCATCCCAAAAGGGCCGAGCAAACTACAGGCTAACAGCGCAACAGAACGTGCAGATTTAAATAGCTTCATGGCGGGGCTCCTATCTATCGGTGTATTCAACTTGCGAATTATAGGTGGTGCACGCGTGGTGCTTGGTTTTTACACCTCGATTGATCAATTCTCACAAAATCCAAAGCCAGAATAACGCCCAGCTGCCCAGATACGCCGAGCCTGATCGGACAAACTTGTCACTACTCCCCTGCAGGAGCCAAAAAAGCAATGTCATACTCGGTTACAGGTCGCATCGCCCTAAGCCAAGCGACATCGCCCGCCGCAATCACAAAGCTTGACTTCACAACTGGGTGCGTATAAAATTTTATACAAGGTTTGTAATGAGTTTCGAAAAAGACATTCGCTGGTTAGGATCAAGTTACAGCGATCTACTAGCGTTTCCAGATGAAGCACGGCGAGTTGCTGGATTTCAGTTAAGCAAGATTCAATTTGGTTTAGATCCAGACGACTGGAAACCGTTTGATGTTGTTGGTGCGGGTACTAAAGAAATTCGCCTACGTGAAAGTGGTGGTAGCTATCGTGTGATGTACGTTGCCAAATTTGAAGATGCAATCTACGTCTTGCATTGCTTTCAAAAGAAGACTCAGACAACCAATAAGCAGGACAAAGATATTACCGAGGCACGCTATCGTGCCGTAGTCAACGCGAGACAGTCAAAAATATGAAAATCGACACAGAGATCCAACACGTCACGAAGTCTGGTGCGAACCTCTTTTTGGAACTTGGCTTTACGCCAGCTGAAGCCAAGCGTTTGCAGGCGGCGTCTCGCAAACAGATCAATGACACCCAGCTTCTAAAGCAACAACTGATGGCCGAGCTATCTGTCTGGATTAGCGAACATCACCTCAAACAAGCCGAAGCCGCCGAGATTCTTATGGTTTCGCGCCCGCGCGTGTCAGACGTGGTGAACAGCAAAACAGGCAAGTTCACCATCGACACCTTAGTTGAGATGCTCAGTCGTATCGGCAAACCGGTCAAGCTAGCTGTGGGCTGATACCTGCATGATGTTTCTTTAACTACAAAAAAATTTCAATGGACATCACATTTGACTCTGACTGAAAAAGAACTAACCGAACACACACCGATGATGCAGCAATACCTGCGCCTCAAAGCTGAGGCGGGGCCGTTACTGCTGCTTTACCGCATGGGTGACTTCTATGAGATGTTTTATGAAGACGCTGAACGTGGTGCAAAGCTGCTAGGTTTAACCCTAACGCGACGCGGGTCGTCTAATGGGGTTCCCATCCCGATGGCGGGGCTGCCCTACCACGCGGCTGAACAATACTTGGCCAAGCTTGTGGCGCAAGGCGTATCGGTGGCGATCTGCGAACAAATCGGTGACCCCGCCACGAGCAAGGGCCCGGTCGAGCGCAAGATCGTGCGCATTGTTACGCCGGGCACGCTCACTGATGAAGCCTTGCTGCCCTCAAAAGCCGATCGCTGCGTGGCCGCCGTGTTTGTGCCGCGCAAAGGTCATAAAGCGCAACGTGCTGGCGTGGCCTGGCTGAACTTAGCAAGTGGCGAGTTCAAACTGTCTGAGTGCGCCGCTGAAGCGCTTGATTCTGAACTACATCGCATTGATCCGGCTGAGATCATTTTTGCTGACGATGCTCAGCTTGATCTGACGCTACATTGTGCCGCGACCAAGATACCGCCTTGGCATTTTGAGGCCGAGCAGGCGCAGGCACATTTGCTGGCGCACTTTAAAACTGAATCGCTTTCGGGCTTTGATGTGGATGACCTACCTACCGCGCTATGCGCTGCGGGTGCGTTGTTGCGTTATGCCGGGCGTACTCAGGCACATGCGCTATCGCATGTACAGACCTTGGTGGCCGATCGAGCTAGCCAGTATGTATTGATGGATCCGGCGACGCGTCGCAATCTTGAGTTAACTCGCACCCTTTCTGGCGAAGAGGCACCAACGTTATTTTCGATTTTGGATAACTGTTGCACGCCGATGGGAAGCCGCTTATTGCGCCGGTGGTTGCATCACCCCTTGCGTGACCACGCGCCGGTGCTTGAGCGCCAGCAGGCGATTGGCAGTTTGATGACGGCTAGCGCACAGCACAGCGCCTTGCTACATGCGACGCCACTATTACAAGCACTGCGCACTGAACTCAATAAGCTCCCCGATCTTGAACGTATCGCTACGCGTATCGCGCTGCTGTCGGTGCGCCCTCGGGAGCTTGCGAGTTTGCGTGATGCCTTAGGTGCCTTGCCGGCGGTGCAGCAACAAGTACTTTCGGCCCTCGCGCCGTCGCAATCGTCTGAACCTTTAGCAAATTCGACGCCGCGCTTGCAAGCTCTCGCACGAGCACTCACCCCACCTGAAGGCTTGCAAGAACTGTTAACACACGCCATCGCGTTAGAGCCAGCCGCCCTAGCGCGCGATGGCGGTGTGATCGCCACGGGCTTTGACGCCGAGCTTGATGAGTTGCGCGCGATTTCAACAGATAACGGCGCTTTTTTACTTGAGCTTGAAGCGCGCGAACGCGCTCGCACTGGCATCGCCACGCTGCGTGTTGAATTTAATCGAGTACACGGATTTTTTATTGAAGTCAGCCGCGCGCAGTCCGAAAAAGTGCCTGATGATTATCGTCGCCGCCAGACACTTAAAAACGCCGAGCGCTATATCACGCCCGAACTCAAATCTTGGGAAGACAAAGTTTTATCAGCGCAAGACCGTTCACTTGCCCGCGAGAAATGGCTATTTGAGCAGGTGCTTGAGCAACTCACTGCGTACGTGAAACAGCTAGCGCAGTGCGCCGCAGCCTGCGCTGAGCTTGATGCCTTAGTCTCGCTGGCGCATCACGCCCAACACCATCAATGGGTGGCGCCAACACTGTCAGAGCACTCAGCCATTGAGATCACGTTGGGCCGCCACCCAGTCGTTGAACGTGCGATCGAACGTTTTACACCCAACAGTTGTTCGTTAAATGCGCACCGCGCTTTGTTGGTGATTACAGGCCCGAATATGGGCGGCAAATCAACCTACATGCGACAGGTTGCGCTCATCGCTTTATTGGCGCGCGTGGGCAGTTTTGTGCCAGCGCAAAGCGCAGCGATTGGTCCACTTGATCGGATCTTTACACGTATTGGCGCAGCCGATGATTTAGCCGGCGGGCGCTCGACCTTCATGATGGAGATGATTGAAGCGGCTGCTATTTTGGCTTCGAGTTCGGCACAAAGTTTAGTGTTGATGGATGAGATTGGACGCGGTACATCCACCTATGATGGCTTGGCGCTGGCCTGGTCGATTGCCCAGCGCTTAGTCACACATAACCGCGCACTGACGTTATTTGCGACCCATTATTTTGAAATCACCCGAATGCCTAGCGAGCAAGCAAATACCGCGAACGTGCATCTTGCTGCAGCTGAGTCTCCCTCGGGTATTGTGTTTTTACATGAAGTGAAAGACGGGCCTGCCAGCCGCAGCTACGGAATCCAAGTCGCACAACGCGCCGGTATCCCGCAGGCGGTGATTCGTCATGCCACCCGCGAGCTTGAACGGCTTGAGGCACAAGGCGCACCGACCCCACAGCTAGGATTGTTTGGTGAAGTGGTAGATGCCGAGGCGCAAGCTGCTGCCGCATCGGAAATCAGCGAAGCGCAAGAGGCTTTACAACAAGCCTTAGCCGCACTTGACCCCGATACTTTAAGCCCGCGCGAAGCACTTGAGGCGTTGTATCAACTTAAAAAACTGCAACTTTGATTCGCTTCGTATTCAATTTGCGCTACGTACCTATCTTGCGCAGATACGAACGGCAGACCACGCACTGAGAACAGGCTAAACATAATGAATCCAAATAAACCTCTTGCCTTGCTTGGCGGTTTGACGCCCACCCAGTTCATGAAAACCTACTGGCAGCGCAAGCCGCTAGTGATTCGGCAGGCGTTTGCCAGTTTCAAACCGCCAGTATCCACTGCCGCGCTAAAAAAAATGAGTCGCCGTGACGATGTCGAATCGCGCCTGGTGTGGCGCGAAAAAGGTCAATGGCAAATGGATCGCGGTCCCTTTGCGCGTTTACCAAAGGCTTCAGAGCCTGACTGGTCACTGTTGGTGCAAAGCGTCGATATCCAAGACGACGCAGCCTGTGCCTTGATGAATCAGTTTCGCTTTGTGCCCGATGCGCGCCTAGATGACTTGATGATTAGTCTGGCGACAATAGGTGGTGGTGTTGGGCCACACTTTGATAGCTACGATGTCTTTTTATTGCAAGGCCAAGGTCGCCGGCGTTGGCAGATCAGCCAGCAACGCGATCTCACACTGATTCCTGACTTATCACTCAAAATTTTAAAAAACTTTATCCCTGAAGAAGAGTTTGTTTTAGAGCCCGGCGATATGCTGTACCTGCCGCCACAAGCCGCGCACGATGGTGTGGCGCTTGATAATGATTGCATGACGATTTCAATTGGTTTTCGGGCACCCGATCAGGCTGCCTTGGCCCGCGGCATGCTTGAGGCAGCCGCGGATCAGATCGTCGCCCGTGCGGGGCTGGCGAGCGGCCCCTTTGGCGAGCCACCTTTGCCCGGCCCAAAGCTTGATGCGTTGTATCGCGACGCAGGGCAAGAAGCCAGCGCACACCCCGCTGAGATCCCCGATGGTTTGATTGACGCCGCGGTGCAAGCGGTGTCTAAGATCCAATTTAATGCAGCACTGGCACAGCGATTTTTAGGATGCTGGCTGACTGAGCCAAATCAGGCTGCGGTGTTTGATAGCAATTATGGTGATGACGACGATGATCGCGATAAGATGCACGGTGGCGAGTCTGACAATGAGGCCACGCAAGGTCAAGAAGCCCCCTACACACACTGGGCGCTCGACCGCCGCACCCGCATGTTGTATCGCGGCAAGCACTTGTTTATTAACGGCGAGGTCGCGCCTGTTACCGCTGAAGCAGGCCTAAAAATTTTGGCCGACGCCCGCGAACTGTCAGGCGCCGACCCCGCCGCACAAAAACTCACCCCTGAAGCGGTCGATACACTCACCGAATGGCTGGAGGCAGGGTGGATTCATTTGGTGCGTCGGTAGTCTCGTTTTAAGATCTTTAACAGGCCGACAGGCAACACCTCGGCCGCCGGTTTGAATAAATCTTGTTCTAATCGAGACAAATCTCTGACTTCCCCTTGCCGAGTCGTCAATGGCTTTTTTCTTGACGTCGGAACACTATTTTTTCTTTGTGTAACGATCTTGCTCATACTGATACTTCCTGACTCAAAGCTAGACAAAATGAAACAACGCAAACTATTAGCTTGATGTGCTAACTCACTTCGCCGTCAAGCATCCTGCTTTCTCAATAAATTTAATCACCTCATCCAAACCGTCGCCGGTTTTGAGGTTGGTCATTACCCAAGGGCGATCGGCGCGCATGCGGGCGGTGTCGTGGCGCATGACGTCGAGGTTGGCACCCACGTAGGGTGCCAAATCTGTTTTGTTAATCACTAACAAGTCACTACGTGTAATGCCGGGGCCGCCTTTGCGGGGGATTTTTTCACCACCGGCCACATCAATCACATAAATTGTGAGATCAGATAAATCAGGGCTAAAGGTTGCAGCCAAATTATCGCCACCCGATTCAATAAAAATTAAATCTAGGTCTGGAAACCGTTTTTGCATGCGATCAATCGCTTCAAGATTAATTGAGGCGTCTTCGCGAATCGCTGTGTGCGGACAACCACCAGTTTCAACTCCCATGATGCGATCAGCGGTGAGTGCTTCTGCGGCCACTAATAAGCGTTCGTCTTCTTTGGTGTAAATGTCGTTGGTGACCACAGCCAGTTTGTATTGGTCGCGCATGCGTTTGCATAAGACTTCAACAAGCGTGGTTTTGCCCGAGCCAACAGGGCCACCGATACCAACGCGCAAGGGATTTGTTTGGGTAGAAGCGTTCATGGTGCAATCCTAGATTGATAACCGCTAAAAAAAAAATTTGGAACTAGATCGACTTTTCTGTTGACTGGAGTATTCAGATTTAATCTTTAGAACGGATGCCGAGAGTCGCTATTGCATCAGAATTAAAGATCAATTATTTACCACTGCGTTAACTTCTAAACAAACGACTGTATTGCGATTCATGCCTGGCGCTTGCTAGGGCCAGGCCAAAGGCTGCCGAGCCTGCGTGAGCGGGGTCGATTGACCGGGCAATCTCAGTGGCGCGCTCGACGTCGCCTTTCAAGCGATGCAGCAACGTCTGACCATCAATTTGCCCCAACGGAATAATTTTGACCGCTGCGAGCGCCTGGTTTTCGACCCAACTCCATAGATAGGCGGCAAGTGCCATGTCCTCATCTATCCCAGAAATCGCCGCTAACGCAGCATACGAGGCAGGGTAAGTCCATTGTTCGATCGACAGTGCATTAAGCGCTGCCCCTTGAGGCCACTGCGCAAACAGCTTAGTCATCGAATGCCCCATCTGCACAGACTCAAGCCTGAACTCAGCAGTTTCGCGCAAGGCATACAGCTCTTGATTGGCCACGGCTAAGGCAGGCCAATCCTGTTGCACCACCGCACGATGGCACGCTAGCCACAAGGGCAGCTCTTGGCGAGCAAGATTCAAAAGTAATACGTCACGAATCCAAACATAGGCTTGCTCAACTTGAGTCACCCACCGATCTTCGATCGCTTGTTCTAAGCCTTGCGAGTAGGCAAAGCCACCGACAGGTAAGGCGGGGCTTGCCAGATGTAGCGCGGCTAATAACGATTGGATTTGTGTCAGCGCAGGGCTGCTGGGTGGCGCAGACTGCTCTGGCTCAGGAGCATTGGCTAGCTGCAGCGGTGTCATCTGCTCACGACTTTGCGCGCGCATGCGCCGCAATTGAGAGTTCTTCGCCAAGATTACCCATGGCTTGGTCGTGTTCTTCAACACCACACTCACTTGCATGATGGTGGTGCTGATGCCCACCGCCCTGCCCTGCAGCGTAAGCACCACCCTCAGGGATAAAGGCTTGTTGCACGACCGTCACACTGCCGCCCAGACGCCGCACCATGTCAGCAAGTACAGGATCAGGCTGAATCCACACGGCTTCGGTCGACAGCATTGCTCGCACGTGGCGATTGGCCAGATGATAAACAATACGCATCAACTCAAACGGATTATTCGCTTGAATACGAAAGAGCTCTTCAACGGCCGCCTGCACGACTACACGCTCACCTTGATCGCCGCACAAGACATCACCATGCTGCATATGTTCAGTACGTGGCAAGATCACGGCCACCGCACGGCCATTGGGCAACATCGCTGCCAAACGCCAACGCTGTCGGTCTTCTAGCGTGAGTTCAAGCACGGGCCAGGGCTCTGGCCAAGCCGTGCTGTCGTTACGCAACTGTGGGGCATCGTGTGCGCAGCGCGCATTCAACATGATTGCCATGCTATGCCTCAACCGATAACCAAAATTGTTGTGTGTTTTGCACTGTGAACATAACCGCTCTCGCTCAATCTAAAACCATTGACCTTTTGCTGACCCCTTGACTCGCAAGAGGCCCGCTCTGCTTCACTCTAAAATAAAAAGTATCGCTGCGCCATCGGCAAAGTCTTTGCGGGCGGGCAATCAAGCAGGACACCATCTGCGAAGACCTTGTAGTTTTCAGGGCTCACAGTGATCTTAGGCGTCGCGGCATTGAGCTTCATATCAGCCTTAGTTAAGCTGCGAATGCCCTGCACTGCCGCAATATGACGCTTTAAGCCTAACTCGGCTGGTAAACCTTTATGGATGGCAATGCCAGACATGAAGGTGATGCAGCTCGTTGCAATCGCACTTTGCGCGGCACCGAACTGCGGCCTGAAATGCACAGGTTGCGGAGTCGGGATCGAAGCATTTGGATCACCCATTGCGGCCATTGCGATCTGACCGCCCTTGATCACGGTAGAAGGTTTAACACCAAAAAACGCAGGGCGCCACAACACTAAATCGGCAAACTTACCCACCTCGATTGACCCGACCTCTTTATCCATGCCATGCGTGATTGCAGGGTTGATCGTGTACTTGGCGATGTAGCGCTTGATACGGGCATTGTCGCTCGTTGACGGATCTGAAAACCCCGCCTCGCTCATCGAGCCGCGTTGCTCGCGCATCTTGTGCGCAGTCTGCCACGTACGCATGATCACTTCGCCCACACGCCCCATTGCTTGGCTATCTGACGAGATCATCGAAAACGCGCCGATATCGTGCAAGATATCTTCAGCGGCAATGGTCTCGCGACGGATGCGGCTTTCAGCGAACGCGATGTCTTCAGCGATTGAGGCATCTAAGTGATGGCAGACCATCAACATATCAAGGTGCTCATCCAGCGTGTTGATCGTGAACGGTCGTGTGGGGTTGGTCGACGAGGGCAACACATTGGCTTCACCACAAATACGGATGATGTCAGGCGCATGGCCACCCCCTGCACCTTCGGTGTGATAGGTGTGGATCACACGCCCTTTGATCGCATCAATCGTTGCCTCGACAAAACCTGATTCGTTCAAGGTGTCGGTGTGAATCGCCACTTGCGTATCGGTTTCATCAGCTACGCTTAGGCAGTTATCGATGGCAGCTGGCGTAGTGCCCCAATCTTCGTGCAACTTCAAACCTACTGCGCCCGCTTCG
>Ga0247843_1007222_pt1 | contig 13844 bp, 12 predicted proteins | sample LaCruzMarch2017__FD_192420 | JGI IMG/M metagenome (GOLD analysis project Ga0247843, IMG submission 192420) | Freshwater microbial communities from meromictic Lake La Cruz, Castile-La Mancha, Spain - LaCruzMarch2017_8m | ecosystem: Environmental > Aquatic > Freshwater > Lake | place: Spain...
TAAACCGTGAGTCTGAAGATGCCAACGGCCCTTTGCGTTATGGGTTCCTAGCGCAAGATATTCTTGCCTTAGAAGGCCCCGACAGCGTTATTATTGACAGCGAAGACCCAGAAAAACTTCGTTACAACGGTGAGTCGTTAATCCCTGTGCTTGTTCAAGCTATCCAGGAACTGACAGCAAAAGTAGAAGCATTGCAAAATGGCTTATAGTGACACCATGCTTTGGTTAGCCCAAGCAACTGCCACCACTCTTTCCCCTGTCACCGCCGATGGCAACTCCTCCTTTTGGCTTATCTATTCCTGGCCTTGCCATCCCTGAACACGATCACGTTTCAATGACGTACACGGGTGCCAATTTAACTGGCGTCGTGTATCGCTCTGGTGGAGCCAGTGGCCTTGTCGTAACGACATTGACTTTGGCCTACGATGGCAGCAGCAATTTAACCTCCATCGTTAAGAGCTAATTATGGCTAATTACGTTTTCAATCCATTTACTGGAGCCCTGACTCCAACGCCGCCTGCGTCAGGGCTTGTTCCTGGCATTATTGTTAATGCTGATATAAGTGCTTCGGCTGCTATTGCAGGCACAAAAGTAGCACCAGATTTTGGCAGCCAAACTGTAATTACTACTGGTAGCGCATTAATTGGTACAGCAACTTCACTCAGTACGCTTTACAGCGGTGCAGGTAAATTGCAGGCTGCATCTAATGATGCAACAACAATACAAGGTTATGCGTTTAGTAGCACTGGCGTGGATTATTCTGCAACGCTAGAACTCTCACGCGCTAGGAATACACAAGCAAGTCCTGCAATTGTTGTAAATGGTGATTACATTGGCCAGATAAATTTTGCTGGTTACAATACTAATTTCCAACGCGGCGCAACAATTTATGCGCTAGTTGATGGTGAACCTGGCACTGCTGGTGATACAACCGACATGCCTGGCAAGTTGGTATTTGCGACCACTCCTAATGGTAGTGCCACACCAACTACTGCAATGACGATTGACTCGTCACAGCGAGTAGGCATAGGGACTTCTGCGGCTACAAGCACATTACATATTCAGCATGCCGCGCAAACAGCAGGTTATTGGGAGGGGAAAGGTCTTCTGATTCATGAAGACGCGACTGCTAATCAAGGGATAGCCTTTTATTCTCGTGGCTCTAATGAACAGTATATTGCTTCACTAGCCGATGATGCTACCAGTTACTTAATTATTGGCGCTAGGAAATCTAGCTCTACAAACGGTGTTGATGCACTCTGTATACGTGGCTCAGGCAACGTAGGGATTGGCAGCACTGGGCCTCAGGGCAATTTACATATTGCTGACGCAACACGAGCAAATATAATCATTAAAAAAACTGGATTAGCGACTATACAAAACAGTACGCTATCAAGTTCCTACGATACTATTCAATTAGGAGCTGGCGGTTCTTTTCTTAGTTACAACGTAGAGACAGCTACAGCAGACACTCATATTGGGCATAATTTTTACAAACATTCTGGTGGAGACTTTAAATATAAATACACTGATGCTGTTGCAAGAATTAAATTCAACTCCTCTGTGGGGGAGACTATTTTTGATCGTGCTGCATCTGGTTCCGCTAACACTAACATTACCTTCTCGGAGTCAATGCGCATCGACTCCAGCGGCAGGCTCTTAGTTGGTACGGTTACTGGGAATGCCAACGGTGGCATCTTGCAACTATCCAGCGGCATCACATTCCCCGCAACTGCCGTAGCAGCAAGTGATGCAAATACGCTGGATGATTATGAGGAGGGGACGTTTACCCCTCAGTTGTTGTCCGGATACAACTTTGCTTCAGCTGTAATGTCCGCAACCGGCAACTATGGCACATACAGGAAGATTGGAAGTTTGGTGATGGTATGGGCACGTATTGCTTGGGATGATGCAACTCCGATGTACGGCCCTGCAGGTGTAGGGCTGAGTCCACCGTTTAGTTTACCGTTTTCCAACCAATACAACGGTCAGTCCTTAGGGCGTGTTACTTTCCGCAATACTACAGACTTTACCAATGAAATGTTTTTGTTACCAGAATATACTTATGGGCGTATATTTTTATTTACAACAGTGGGGTTAGGTAACGTAACAGCAACAACATTCAGCAACGCTACAAATAAAGTGTTGACAGTTGAAAGCAGGTACTATATCCCTTGATGCCTCTAGCCCGCAACGGCTCAAAACTATTCCATTAAACCTGTTCCTGCCAGTCGGCAGTTCCTAAAATGGCATCATTTGTTGAACGTCAAGAGCACCAACTTGAAATCATCCCGCCTTACAGCATCATCCAATGCCGTCGTGCAGACATCATTGAGAAGGACGGTGTGCAAGTAGGCAAAACCTATCACCGCCACACTCGCATTCCTGGTGAAGATGTAAGCGATGATTGTGAAGAACTACAAGCAGTAGCAACAGCACTATGGACACCAGAAGTTATTGCTGCTTATGAGGCATCAAAGGTTCCAGTAGGTAACTAGGCCCCTTCACTAATCGCCTCAGCCCGAAAGCGATAATTCTCCGCCCTTCCCTAATCCCCACACCCATCACCCCTATCCCCCCATGGCAGTCACATACGACTGGCACATTGCCAATCTCGAATACTAAATCGAAGACGGTTTTGTCTACACCGCTCACTGGACCGTCAACGCCACTGATGAAGACGGTGACTCTGAGATTTATTCTGCGAGTGCTTACGGCTCCGTTGGTCTCTCCCGCCCCGACAACCTCATTCCCTACGAGGATCTCACTGAGGAGACCGTGGTGGATTGGGTGAAAGAGAAGTTCTCCGAGCTTCCCGAAGCCAAGGAGGTCCTCGACCCCGAGACCGGCCTCCCTGTCCCACAAGACCCTAAGAAAACCCAACTCCAGCAAATCGAGGAGGGACTTGCCGCTCAGATCGAAGCCCAAAAGTATCCCACAAGCACATCGGGACTCCCCTGGAACGGCTGATTTCCTTCGGAGAATATACTTAGACTCTATCTGATAAACTAGGGCCCCTCATTGCAGAGGGGCTTTTTCATGGGAGATGCGCTGCATCTCCGGGGTAAAACTCACAAAGAAGACACCTTGCAGGTAAAGACCCAAGATAGCCCATGTCCTTCCTCGTACAGCATATTCGGTCCGGTGAGTTTGCTCGGAGACCGCAGCCCCTAGACTTAGCTCCAGGCCAACTTGCGGTAAATTACAACACCGATTCCACTGGCCTCTTCTTCCGCACTGACAATGGGGAGTTGGTGAAGGCCGGGCCTGTTCACGTTGGGGCAAGCGCCCCACCCCAGATCAACTATACCGAACGATCCATTGGGGAGATGTGGCTTGATACCACAGACTCTATCGCGCCTTCACTCAAAGTTTATACTCCAGCCGGTTGGGTAGTTGTCAATGTACTGGATGGCACAATCACCCCTGATAAGATAGCTAATGGTGCTGTTACAGCTGAGAAAATTACTCTTAACAACACTCTTATCCCCACGGTAGATGACCAATTTGACTTTGGGTCGTCTGTAAGTCGTCTTAGTCATATTTACTCAAACAACATTACGGCCACGAATGTCTATACTGGTGACCTCCACTTGAAAAATGATAAGGGTGATTGGACCGTTGTTGAAGCAGAAGACTACCTCGCTCTTCGTAATAATAAAACTGGCAAAAACTTTAAGATCGTCATGGAGGCGATCAACTAATGGCCACTACAATTCAGTTTCTTCGCACTAACATTGAACAACAAAGGCCAGACCCTGGAGTTTTAGCCAATGGAACCCCGATGGTTAACCTTTATGAAGGTGAACCCGGGCTATTTTTTGCGGCTCGTGACCAATCATTGTTCAAAGTTGGGCCAGCCGCAATTGGTAATTACGCTCCAAATACTTTCCCTCAAGGCCGGGCCGGGAATTGTCTAGGGGAGTTTTGGGTTGATACCTCAGGGACTAACCCTGATCTTAAGTTTTTTGACGGCTCGGCTTTCGTCTCTGCATTCACTGCTCCACAAACAGTGACGTCTGTAGGGCTAACGTTCTCAGATATTTTTACGGTTTCTGGGTCGCCGGTTACTACAACTGGCACGATCACAGCATCTTTGTCTCAACAGGCAATTAATGCGGTGCTTGCTGGACCGGCCGCTGGACCTGGGGGAGTTCCCGCGTTCAGAGCCTTAGTTATTAATGACATCCCCGCGATCCCAGCTTCGAAGGTCACGTCTGGTGTGTTAGATTCTGGTAGAATCCCATCACTTGATGCTTCAAAGATTACAAGCGGCACATTCTCAGATTCGCGCATTCCTAATCTAGATGCAACAAAGATCACTAGCGGAGTGTTTCCGTTTATCCAAGGTGGAACTGGGATTTCTGCAACTCCACAAAATGGCGAATTGCTCATTGGCGATGGTACTGCGTGGTCAAAATCGAGCATTACTGCAGGATCCAATGTCTCAGTAACTAATGGGGCCGGCTCAATTACAATCGCAGTTCAAACTGCGCCGATCTTTCAAAGCATTCTAATTTCTGACCCGGCCGGCGATACAATTACGCTTAATGCTCCAGCTGTCGCAGTTCCGTACACAATAAAACTCCCGTTGTCCGATGGTACAAACGGATCTCTTCTTACAACTGACGGCGCGGGGCAACTTTCATTTCAGACTTCTCTATATGGCCTAGCTTCTATTGGCGGAGCCGCGTCCTTAACTATCAATGCAGGCGGCGCCAATGGCAACGTTGTTTTGGCTCCCACTGGCTCAGGTTTTATCAGTGCATCTTCAACTCGAATCTCTAACCTTGCCGCTCCTACTGGGGCCACAGACGCCACTACAAAAGCTTATGTTGACGGTGTTGCTGCAGGTATTCAGCCAAAGTCGCAAGTAATAACTGCTTCTATTGCAAACATCGACTTGGTTACAGGTGGTCTTCTCACTATTGACACTGTGACAGTGTTGGCTGGAGACCGTGTGTTGGTAAAAGACCAAACTTTGCCTGAGCAAAATGGTATTTATGAGGCGGCTTTAGCCGCGTGGACTCGCTCTTCTGACGCTAATACTTTTGCTGAACTTGTCAATGCCACTGTGTTTGTAGCCGGCGGCGCTACAAGTTCAGGAAAAACTTTTCTTTGTAATTCTCCAGCCGGCGGCACACTTGGTACTGATCCGGTTAACTGGGTGGTGTTTTCGTCTGGACTAGGCTCAGTTACCAATGTCGGGTTGACAATGCCCGCCGACTTTGCAATTACAAACTCGCCAGTCACAACCTCGGGCACTCTTACTGTTGCATACGCTAACCAACTTGCAAATGTAATTTTTGCTGGGCCAAGTAGTGGCGGCGCAGCAGCCCCGGCGTTCCGCGCTTTAACAGCAGCAGATATCCCCTCAAGTCTTAATTCACACACATTTACTGGCGCTGCAACATTCCAAAGTACAGCAAGTTTTGAAGGAGGAGTTGACCTTGGAAATACCTCTGGTGACTTAATCTCAATTGTCGGTGTTGTTGATACAAGTATTATTCCGACTGGTACAGTTGATCTTGGAGGACCTGGAGCCGGCCAAGCATGGGCCAATGTCTATACAAATGACCTTCATCTGTCTAACGAGGGACACACGAACAATATAGACGGTACATGGGGCTCGTATACTATTCAAGAAGGCGAGGATAATCTTTACCTGATCAATCGCCGTAATGGCAAACGCTACAAGTTTTTGCTCCAAGAAGTAAGCCCCTGACCCAATATGGCATCTAGTATACAAATTCTTAGGTCAACAACTGCAAAGGAACGCCCGTTTCCAGGAAATCTTCTTGAAGGGCAACCTGCATTAAATGTCAATGCGGCTGAGCCGGGACTATTCTTTAAGGCCACTGATGGTACAATTTTCAAGGCCGGACCAGCAGCTATTACATCTGACGGTACTCCACCAAATACCGGCGGAGTTGGACAGCAGGGAAATTGTGTTGGAGAGTTATGGTTAGACAAAAGTCAGTTAGTGCCAGTACTCAAGGTATTTGACGGGACTTTTTGGGTAGATGCGGGAAGTGGTGGTGGTGGTGGTGGTGGATATCAGATTCTTCGGCGTTGGACAAAAACTGCGATTGGTGGAGAAACAACGTTATCAGGACCTGATGACTCATCGGCTATTCTAAGTTATATCATAGGCTTAGAGCAATTATTTTTGAACGGAGTCCTCCTTACAGAAGGAGTGGACTATTATACCTCAAATAGTAGCTTAATCACTGGTCTTTCACCTTTGGCAGTTGCTGATGAAGTAACAGTATTTTGTTGGGTTACTTTTGATCCACTAGGACCAATCGACGGAAGTTTAATTATTGACGGTACTATACCAATTGGAAAACTTGGCAGTGGGGCTGTCACAGACGCCACAGTAAATGTATCTGGCATAAACTCTTCAAAAGTCTATTATACGATTAATTCCAATACTCGAACTATAGCTCAAAAGAGCGCTGATGTATTCAATGTTAAGGACTATGGAGCCAAAGGTGATGATGTTAATAACGATACTCAAAGCATTCAAGCTGCTCTTAATGCCGCTGCAACTGCTGGCGGAGGAGTTATATTTGTACCCCCAGGAACATACAAAACAACTAGTCCTCTTATTGTTAGAAGTAACTGTGTTTTTGAAGGGTCTGGATTCGGGACAACTATTAAAACATACGGCAGTGGATTTCCTCTTGGAAATGCAATTCACATTGGGTGGGGCTATGAATGGGACTTAAACGGTATTCACTTTAACCCTCAATGGACTGGTACAGACGCCACGATCCTCCAATTATTAGCAGACAATTATTCTAACATTAAAGAAAGTAACATAATCGTCAGAAACTTTCATATCCTTCATACTAACAATGGGGGATCTGTCTGGACCCTAAACGCCACGGACTTCCTAATCGAAAATTTGTGGTGTGAGAACTCTCAGACCCCGGTTAATATAGCTAATGACTCACCAGTAACACCCAGCGCTTGTGCGCGAGCCACAATAAGGAACATCTACCAGATTGGAGCCGGTGCGCGGTACGATCTGCTTTTTACGGGGCAAGCAGTGGATGTCTCGGTATCAGAAATGTTCACCGATCCAAATGCTAATTCACTCCTGTCAGAATCATTAAGTGTTAACGGCACCTTTAGACTGACAATTAAAAACTGTATGTTGCATAAGTCCAATGGGGCTGGCAAGACGGCGATTACAATCGCTGGAACTTTCGGAGATAATGCACAAAGTATAATTACGGGAAATGTCATCAGCGGGTATGGCGCCGGACTTGTACTTTATAGCATTTTTAACTCGATTGTTGCTAATAATAGATTTGATAATTGTTCTACTGGCTTATCGTTATTCTCAAAAAATAATTTAATAGACTCAAATTTTTTTAGAAATAACACCCTGGACTTTTCTGGGAATATTGATGCCACTGGTAACACTTTAACCAATAATCGTGGTATAGCTACGTTAAGTATTCCCAGTTTTACGAACCCCGCTGAATACAATTACTTTTCCAATAATAATCTTGGAGTTTTTTCGGCTAGTAATAGTAACACCAATTATGGCGCTGCGCTTAGGTCAAGAAAAATGGTAATGTCTCCAATTGAGGCCTTGATACCTACCGCATCTTTCAGTTCTGCAAATAAGTCTTTAAACTCTATAACCGTATCAAGCGGTATTCCAGATGTTTATTACAAAATTTTGTACGGGATTAAGAGAATACTTAACGTTACTATTAATGGCTATGCCCCTGTGGCCGGAGAGCAAATAAGTGTTCAGATAGTTGGACTTGGTACTCAAGGCAATTCCCCGGTACCTGTATTTGAAACACTTGGAACTTTTACTACTTCCGCGGCCGGAGATTTCTCAAACTCATTTTCTTCTAACATCAATATGTATACTAACGGCGGTTACTATCTAAAATTTACTCTTAATTTCCTTAATGCAGGAACTGAGTTCCGATCTATCTGGGTTGATTGTCTTACAGACGACTGAGGCGCTCAACTTTAACTTTGTTAAAACTCTAAATCTATGTCCATATCATTTTCTTTAACAAAAGAACCTAAAATTTCTAAAGGAGAGTCGTAACCAGAAGCTCCCTTTGATCTATTTGCGGCAGCACAAGTGGCAATAAGCCTGGCATTATCCTTGTGCCAAAGTTTCCAAGCCTCGTTATACTTCGCTTCCTTGAACTTCTTGAGATTCGGCGGACCAACAAGAACAAGATCACAATAAGTAATTCCCAGACACTCCACCCATTCATCCGCAAGTTGCACGAATGGCCTCCCTAAGTGATCTATATCTACCCTCATTCCCGCCCGTAGTTGCTTCCCCGTAACATAGCATTCCACGGGGTATTCAAGCGTTTTGCGATAAGCCCGCAGTTGAGAATCAACTAATTGTCTCATGGCAGCACGAACACTTGAAACATGCTTTCGTTCTAAATTGGGCTTTCGTACAGTTTCTCGTATTGGATAAAGTTGATCTACCAATTGGTTCTTGGGCACCGGTTGCTTGAACCCGTCTAAACGTTTAAGCACCACCATCTTGACCTTGCGCGGCCCGCACGCCCAGTTTTCTACTCGAACTTCTACGTCAATTTCATTGGCAATTTTTGAGAACCGAGAGGCCAGTCTACAAGCAGTAATAATAAAATCGCGTGGTTGCCCTATGAGTTTGGACCCAGCTCGATGCGCATCAACTACTCGGGATAGCTTTTTTGAAAACTCGCCTTTACCGATACCAAAAGTCTCTTTGCCGGTGGTCATAAGAAAACTTGCCAATGGTCGAATGCTGCTTCTCTACTACTTATTTACTCATTGAAAAAATTGTTACTATAGTCTGGTAAGATCTGGGTAACCGATGGACCCGTGAGTCATTTCTCTCCCGTTCCGCCCGAGGAGAGAGCGTATGCAAAGAATTACAGGCAAGAGCTTCAACCACTTGAGGCGCAGCTTGTGGAGGTTTCTGGACGAGTTAAAGAGTTTAGAGACCACCCGGAACGATCCGATCTACAATCGCTTCTGCTTGTCAATCTCACTGTACGGCCTCTACCTCGAGGCAAAATTGTTAAACTTTCCCATCTCTGGGTCCTTACAAAGCACGTTGTCCGAACTGGCGCGGAGCCTAAACAGGGCCGAAGAGTCAAATTCAACGGCTCGGTCTATGCCTATTTCCGTCTTGGGGGGAAATCTAAAGAACGAGGTCTTCACGGATCTCATGACTTTTCAATTCTTCCAATGGGACCAACCGAGCTTGAAACCTTCACACCAGGACTAGAACAACGCTACGCAAACAACGATGAAATTAAAGTCAAAAGCCCCAACCGAGGACGAAATTACAAAAGCAAAGGAGGAAGCAACCCTGTGGGCAAAGGAGCGCCTAGCAGATGTAAACCACACGCTGATAATCGACACGGAGACAACGGGCATCCTGAGCCGGGACCCATCGACTGAGATTTGCCAAATCTCGATCATAAACCTGGCCGGCAAACCCGTTTTAAGCATGCTGCTCAAGCCCAATGCCGTTATGGGCAAAGAGGCGTTTGAAAAGCACGGGATCACTCCTGAAATGTTACTTCATGCCCCGACCTTCGAAGAAGCCGCCCCTCTTATTGCCAGGATCATTGCTGGTCAGCACGTTATTGCGTACAACGCGGCCTTCGACATTCATTTGTTGGTTCACCTCTTTATGAAATACGAAATCGAACCGCCAGAGTTCGATACGTCTTGTGCCATGGAGGCCTATGCAAAATGGATGGGACGTTGGGAAGTGCGTAAAGGAGATTGGAAGTGGCACAAATTGCCGCAACTTGCCTACGGCCAAGCCCATGACGCTTTGGTCGATTGCACTTCAACATTGCTTCTGATGAAGCGTATGATCGGGGACTTTGATGACCAGCCAAGTTCTGATGACATCAACTTAGACTTTTAACAAATTTTTTAGTGATTTTGTAACTACAAACCACCCAGTCCTTTTCCAAGCAACAAGTATGAACTACGCTGATAAACGTGATAAGGCTATCGGGATACTCATGGAAGAACTTCGCAAAGCTCCGGGAATTGTCGAGGCAATTATTTGGGGATGCAACTCAGAACTCCATGAAGTATGTGAAGAAACTCATGAGTGGCTAGCGACACTTCGTCGTTTTCCTTCTCGTCCAAAATATGACGTCACAGAGGACTGATTCATGGGACTATTCGATTGGGTCAGATGCGCGGCTCCGCTCGACAGTCGTGTGAATTCTCAAGACATTTTTCAGACCAAAAGTCTTGATTGTTGCATGAGTATGTACTGGATTGATCCGAGCGGGCAACTTTGGCAGATTGACGAAAGTGGCACATATGACTTTGTTGAAGAAAGTGAAGAGAATATCAATAACGCCATAGAAAAGAAGAAATGGTTTCCGTCATTTTACACAAGGCCAAATGGTGCTCACGGAAAAGTACGAGCTCATCACGCTACACAAACTATTAGCATCTATCCATCAGACTGGCGGTCTAAGCTTAAAGATAAACTTTATCACTCGGACTGGCCCGAGTATGATCTGACATTCCGCAACGGAAAACTAATTTTGTTTCAAATTTTGAGTTAACATGCTTAAAGTAACTGGCAATTCAATCACTAACGATTCACCCTGGTATAACCATGGATCATCAAAAGCTCGGCTTGTTAACGCGACTCCGAATCTAGATGAAACTGTGGGTTATGTGGCACGTGTATCAAGCAAGGCTCAAGAGAATCCCTCCATTGAAAAACTCCTTGAATACTGCGCAAAACACGGTCATTGGAGCATCTTCGAACAAGGAAGTGTGACCATTGAAATTGTCACTCCATTAGCTATCGCCGTCCAAGCTCTTCGCCACCGTTCATTTTGCTTCCAGCAGTTTAGCGGACGATACCAAGACCAGCGAGCCATGAGTGACCTAACTGAAGGGCTTCATTGCTTCCACTCGATGTTCTACGTCCCTGAAGTGGCTCGCTTGCAAGATACGAAAAACCGCCAGAACAGCATCGAAACGGACGATGCGTCCTTAACTGATAAGATGTGGTCCGAAATGGAGTTTGCGTATCACGCTTGCCTCAAATCATATGACAAACTTGTGGAGATAGGGGTCGCCAAAGAGATTGCGCGGTTCGTGTTGCCTCAAGGCGTGTATACACGAGTGTACATCACTGGTAACCCGCGTTCGTTCATTCACTACTGCAATGTTCGCAAAGAAAAAGGAGTGGTACAATGGGAACATGTAGAACTTGCCGAAGCAGTGAAAGACGTATTTTCTGCTGTGTGCCCAGTAATTGCTAAATCCGTCTGGAGTAACAATTAGTATACTATGACTTTTAATAGACATAATCACTGGTATAGCAGTTACAAGTATGACAATTAGAGAGAAAACATTTGTCCTTGAAGAGAGCCCGGCTCCTCTCGTTGTTGTTGATTTCATGGTTTACGCATGGGGAGTCTTCAATCAAATTCAAGATATTCAGCATCTATACTCGCCAGATTTGATCGAAAAAGTTATCAAGGCTCTCTGGGCTCTTCGCATTAATCGTGGTCCAGATATGCTACCACGCCATGACTACAATATTGTAGTAGTTTCCGACAAACGTTACGAGAAGTTTGGTGCGTATTGGCGTGGCGTTGAGATTATGAAAGATGAACGTATGGAGGTTGTCTGGGAAGAATATTGTGAGTCTAAAGGGATTGACCATGAAAGCACAGCCACAGGCTATAAGGGTAACCGCCGTGAGAAAGATGACAATTTCTACCGCGTTGTAGAAATAGGTTGGGACTATGCAACAAAGTACTTCCCTTGCTTTAAGGAGGAAGGGTATGAGGCGGATGATTGGGCCGGGGTCATTTATCGTTATTCTCGAGACTCTAAAGGCATTTGCAACAATCGACAGATTCTTCTTAGTACCATAGATCGAGACTGGTCTCAGCTTGTTGAAGAATCTCATAAAGTTTTTTGGGCAAATACACGCTATCCCGGCCCTAAAGAAAAAATTCAAGAACGATTGGCTGGTGAAGATCAGGTTCTTCTCCATACAGAAATAAAACTTGGAGCTCAAATCAAAAATCCACGCGAATTGGCATTTGCCAAGCAAGAAATTGGAGATTTAGGTGACAATCTTCCGCCGGGTTCTCCACTTGAATACTTTGATCTCTGCGAGCCCCATTCTCGCTATCGCTTAGAGAAACTAAGTTCGTACGAAGATCTTAAAGTTGCGCTGGACAGTCCGGCGTCTAATGTACGTCACGATCATTTTGAAAAGGCAATCCAAGCGTGTGGTAAAATAGGATTAGCACCAATGTAAGCATACTTTAATGGCGAATTTCCTGTCCAGTGCATCACTCGTATCTCAAAAGGTGATCACCGCTGGTCTGGGTGCCGGAGCCGCTACTTCTGCGTATGCTGTGTCACAAATTGCAAATATCCAATCAGGCCGAATAGCCAATGTTGGGATTAACGCGGCATTTTCTTTAATCTCAGGCTCACCGCTAAAGTCAGTAGGGGCAAGTGCTCTTCAATCTTTGACTGGTGTCGGCTTTTCTCTAGACGGGCTATTTGGTGGTGGGGGCTCAGGAGGGCTTAAAGGCACAAAACCTGTCCCGCTCCATACTGAGAGGGCTGGGTCCGAAGCTTCTGGAAACAATCCATATTCATTTACTGAAGATATAGAGTTTTTTCTGCTAAGAGCAGATCAGTCGGCTCCAATGTCCTCTGTAGCAGAACAGGGAGCGGAAAAAGGGGCGCTTAAAGCCACAACTCAGTCAGCTGGAAACTTTCTTGGCAAAGCCTTAAAAAGTCCCTTGGGTCAACTTGCCACGGGCATAGCGGTCAATGCGGCAATGGCCGGAGTGCAAAAGGCCGCTGGGAAAAATACGCTTGTTGCGCCTCTCACTGGTTTGGCCATTTCTGCTGGTCTTCGAGCGGCTACTGGCACTGGAATCTTTTCTCAACCAGCCGTAAGAGCGGCTGGCGGCACGCAATCGGCGGTGTCTAATGCAGTAGCTACTGGGCCTGATGCCGTAACAGCGGCGGCGGCGGCAACTCAAGCTTCGTATTCTGCTCCGGCCGAAAAGTATTTCACAAATACTGCTGCGCTTTCTTTCGACCCTGGCAAAGCATTTAACACGAGCCTAAGCGACGATCAGATTAAGGCGGCTTTTAACAATCCAGCAAGTTCTATTGGAACAAGCTTCGGCCAAAACTTTCCAGAAATTACAAGTGATATAAAGTTATCCGAAGCAATCAACGATAAGGCTTTCTCTCCAGTAGACTGGGCAAAAGCATCATCTCTGAACTTAGGGGCTACGTTTAGCACTAGCAACACTCAAGTACAAAATGAAGATGCGACAACTATACAAAACAAAGATACTTTAGCAGATATTCCAAAATCGTGGTATTTCATTACAGCACCTCAAGACGTGTCATGGAGTAAAGAAGGGAAAATATCTACATCAGACACATACGGCACAAACACCCCATACGTACTTTATGGATCAACGTCATTACGCAAGTTAACTCTGAGCAACGCAATGCTTGAAGGGTTTTCCAATCGTAAAACCGTAGAGGCGAGCATTGTAGCGCTTGAGACAGCCATGAACATGGTGATTCAAAAGGGTTATACTGCGCCGTACTGCTGGAAAGTCTACTCGGGAGGTAAGAATTACGGGACATTTGTAATCAGCAGTGTTAAGATCAAGGAAGTAATGAGAGATATGCGTGGGTTTGCCACCCGAGCTTTTGTTGATATCGAACTTCAACAAGTCCCAAGTTACCAAGTAAACAGCGGCCGGGACTTGGCTTCTAAAGCAACACTGGGAGGCCCGTCGAAAGAGGTT
>Ga0247843_1007226_pt1 | contig 13837 bp, 9 predicted proteins | sample LaCruzMarch2017__FD_192420 | JGI IMG/M metagenome (GOLD analysis project Ga0247843, IMG submission 192420) | Freshwater microbial communities from meromictic Lake La Cruz, Castile-La Mancha, Spain - LaCruzMarch2017_8m | ecosystem: Environmental > Aquatic > Freshwater > Lake | place: Spain...
AGCAGAGTCTGGTATTAGATGATATTACAGTAGACCGGGAGTCAAAGGATGGTGATTCTACTTCTACATCGCTCAAAGTCGATAAACGCCCATTGACTCCATTCAACAAAGTACGTAAGATTTGGGAAGACAGGTCTACCGTAACGGGGATGATTGGGCGGATTGTTGGATATGAGACATCACAAGATACGTCGAATTCTGACGTTTTAATTGTCAAGGAAGTTAGACGCTCTAAGAAACAAAGCCTAGATCCACCTACAACTGGTACATATAAACCGTTTGCGAAAGTGAAGGATGTTCTCATTCGGATTGCTGCTTCTACTACACTCTTCGTAGCATCTGCAAATACGTTCGTCGTAGTAATTTTTTGTTGGTCAATCGGTTGTATTGTCAGCGTGGTGAAATCGAAGGATCAGTATTGGCTGCGTAACTTGGGAGGAGAGATCACTCGAAGTAAAAGTGTCGACGAATTAGACACCCCACTGAACAAGACTGCTTCTGTGGAGGCTGATGAACCAACTAGTCTAAGTGGTACCGACTTATCAACTCTATTCCTTGCCGAAGCATTGAATGAGAGGCAGAAAACTGTCATTGACGGCAATGATGTCACGCTCGACCCACATCAGAGAGCAACATTGAAAACAATCAACGACTCGGTCACTGCTGGTATTGTCAATAAGTACAAACAGATAATGTCGAGCATGAAAGTTGTGGCGAATCGAATCGTTGCAAAGTCATCAACTTCATTCATCATTGGTGTAATTGTGATGTTTACCATGCTCATATCTGTCATAAGTTGGTTTCGTTGGAGCACTGACACACCAAGCGTCGATGATCACCACTATTGCGTGTCAACCAAGTCATCGAGCTTTATTTCTATCCCGCTGTGGGAGTTGAGTTTGTCACCAATGTTTGCTGGCACAAGCGACGTCGACTTTGATGCAGCTCCCGATGAAGTTGGCGGTCAAAAATCTTGGCTATTCTCAATCATAATCTTTGCCTCCATCATGATCTTGTTCATTGTCAAGTCACAGACTCCATTTAATTCGACCAAGCCAAAGATCATCACCGGAATCTGGTCCGAGCTGGAACACCGTCAATTCATCGAGGGATACAATATGCACGGAAAGAGCTGGAGGTTGGTGAGCGCGTTTATTCCTACTCGTACCGAGGCTCAAGTTCGGGCCCATGGCTGTTACTGGCTCAAGATTCACTCTCCCTTGACGATGAAGAGGACAAGGAAACAAGAGCCAACCATATTTGGAAGTCCTAGCTCAGTGTCATCTGCTATGAGCACTCCAAAGAAGTCAAACAAGACTTTGTTTCTGACTCCTTCCAAGGGAATATTGCGTGTGAAGAACGAAAATCAGTTACCGAAGCAGGTAGTAACCCCAAAGAGTGAGGGACGGGCGTCAAGAATGAGGCAGATGGAGGGATCCAAGTCTGATCCTGTCAAGCGAGTTAAAATTGTATCCCCTTAAGGCAATCCATTTGTGAATTGTGGAGTGATGATATTGGTTTTTTCATACATGTAGAGTTGCTACCCACAAACGATCAAAATCGTTTATATCATGAGGAAGATGTCATGGTTGAATAATTCTTAGAGTAGAATGTGTTGATTGTATTAATGAAATGGTTGCTCACTTCAAATTCGATTAGAACCTTCCTGTCTCATACCCATCTCAACCCACCCTAGTGTATCTCGAATTTTCTCTAACCGAGCCAAATTGCTATTCTTATCGCTGACTGGCTGTGTTAACGGATATACAAATACTGAATTCCTTGAAACACTTCTATATAAGACCAAGTTGTCCTCTGGACGCAATACAAACTCTATATCGTCGTAGGTCGTACCAGGAGGATATTCTGTCGGAGTAACCGCATGTAAGTCTGCGAATGAATGCAATCATTTTAAATACGGGTCATGTTGCAATGTGAGCATGAGATAATCAAGTTAATACGGTGATAAAGAATTTCATAATGAATTGAACTTTTGAAGCACTCACATTCATCTGTCAATTCCACGATCTCGATCTTATCATTCACATTCCTGACTGCATTAATCAAGCTCTTCCATGCAACCTTTGCATCGTTCGTTTCGGTCAAGTATGTCCAAGGTGGTGAAAATCGTGATGGATTCCTAACCGCACTAGTACTCACCCCATTGGCCGTTGCGGATACTCCCGATAATCGACCGTCAAGATTGTACTGTCGTGTCTCTTCAATACATTCCACAATAGTGCGGGTTGGATTCGAGTCGGTATTACACCCCCGTCGTCCTGCTGACGTTGCGGCCCGATTCGTTGGTGTCTCTTTAAATACTTCGATGGTGGTAGCAGACGCGGGTGGAATGATAGAGTAAATAAGTGGAATCGACAGCAGTGTTTGAAGGAAATCACGACGATGATGAACACGCGACGACCCATGCGACAAATATTGAGTAGTCAGACGATCATGCTGAGGAGGAGTAGCCGGTATGAAGGAAAATGCTACTACTAAGCATTCAGTTGTCACAAGTAAAAGCGCTTTCATGATCAAGAACCCTAAGACATGAATGAACCTTGTGTTTGGCTGTTCCCGCGCCCTCGCGATGAACTCTTGTGAGCAGGAAAGCCCGAAATCAGCGATTTGATCGTCAATTTCAGACTTCTCCAGGGCGGCGGACGAACACGGAATCATGTCTTCCTTCCTCTGCGGTGCCGTCAACGAAAGCCCATTTGTGCTGCGCGACGGGAATAGAAGCCGTGACGAAGAGGTTGACTTTGACGTCAACCCTACTGGTGTTTACGTGGCCGTGCACACAAGGCAATGGGAGCTAGCGTGCGAGCGTGTAAAGATGTACCCTTCCGAGGCTGCGACGTGGGTTGTACGATACTGCTCAACGGCAGAGGAAGGCAGGGAAGATCCCGATGAGATAGTTTTGGATGGATCTGGATCCCCTGAGGTGCCAACTGGGCATAGAGCCCAGAGATGGCGCATGCTCCCCCTCCACGCCTCTCTGCTCTTTAATGGAACTATCGAGGTAGTACAGGCTCTAATCAATGCAAATCCGAAGGCATGCGCCGCTGCTGACGATCAGGGCATGCTCCCCCTCCACGTGGCATTCCGGGCCGGTGCACCCGAGGATATAGTCTTGGCATTGTTGAGTACTCATCCTGAAGCCATAGAGCGTGTGGACAACCTCGGTAGACTACCATCCATGCTCGCGCCTAAGGAGTGCGGCACATACCGCGACAATATCATTGACGCATTCGTTCGTGGACCGTCGTACTACTACTGGTCAGTTCGAGTTGCCACAGCTGATCGAGTACGGGGTGAAATAGCCATGCATGCCAGAATCAAGGCAATTGAGGAGAGGGCACGCACTAGCGCTGATCGTTACAAAGAATTGCTTGAGCGCACTGGGAAGCACTGCTCCGAGGAGGCAGAATCCCTTTTGATTGAGAATAGCAGGCTGAAGGAACAAATCGCCTTTTTTGAGTCCAAATATGAGTGCACTGAGGAGAAGGAGAGGGTGCTGGTCAAGCACACAAATAGCCTTGCTGAGCGTCTACGGTTGACAAGTCTAAGCGAAGAACACTTAGCTACTGAAGTGGAGAAACTTGAAACAAGGTTGCAGGACAAAGACATGTCAATTCAGAAGATAAGGGAAGTTTCCATGGAAGAAAAGCAGGCATATGAAGACATGGTTGCCCATCTATCAACGAATCTTGTTAAGGCTGAGCGCAAGGTTAGAAGACTTACAGAGGCGCTTGATGTTATGGTCAAAGAAGCAAACAAGAAGCAGGAAGAAGAAGAAAGCAAGATTTTCAAGAATGAACATGAAAAAGAACGCAAGAATTCGAATTTTGAAGGTGAACTTGACACAAGAAGGGAAAGTGAGGTGGAAGTGGTCACCAATTCCATTGAGGATAAGCAAAATCTTTTCAATGAAACAGATGAGTTGTGCAGGCAATTGTCTGTTTTTCAATCTGTGATTCAACAATCAAGTTTTGAGGAAAAGCGCAAAGCAGATTGCCAAGAAAATATGAACAGTGAACACAAGGTGCTTGGTAAAGCATTTGAAGATTCCACTGTTGAATGTTATACTCAAGGGCACGATGCTTTGTTTGACACATACATTAGCACAAATTCCTTTTCAAGTAGTGTCAACACCAAGTCTGCAGCAAGTATTCCTGGAAAAGAAAATCAAACAAGGGATGATTATGAAACAATCAATACTAACTTCTTGCTTCAGAGCCATATTGATATGACATTAAGAGAATTGACCACAGAACAGACTTCTGTCTTAATAGGCTTAGACCTCAGTGGAAACAGGGAGCAAATTATGGAAATGTTAAGCAAAATCCCAGGGCTCACAAAGACTCAAGTTAAATTGTTGGTGGATGTGGCATCTTCTCTTGTGACATAAGGATTGGGGGAAAAATTATATTAAAGTTTGTCCATCTCCTTTGTCCCACAACCATACATATCATGGCACTGCACACCAAGTGTGCATCATCTGCACACCAAGTGTGCATCATGCTGGCTTGATCCCATTGTTTGATTTAGGCATTGTCCGCGGCGGGAGAAAAAAACTGACTTTCGATTTCTACTTTCGCACCCCCATAATTATGTAATTATGTATTTTTCCTACATAAGGGTACAAATGAAAATAGGTAGATTACGATTGAGCTCAAATCGAAGACGGTCTGAAAAATCTCCTAAGCGGACTCCCAAGTCAACCACGCGATGATGGCAACGGCCCTGCTGCAGCGTCACGGTATTCTACTGTCCCTGCTACTGCTCACCTTCTTCGTCATTGTCACAGTAGTGGCGGCAGAGGACTCCTCGGCAACGACGTCATACATTGACGTTCATGAGGTATCCTCCTTCTCTCCCGACGGAGGCGTCGAGTCGGGGTATCTCTTCCGTGTACCATTGTCAAGCTCGACCTTTTCAAGTCTACCTCCCATGGCACCGCGTTGGTCTGCCGATTCGGCTCTTACTGCCGATGATGGTGATCGTAGTAGTAATTCCGACACCACCTACCCCTCTCATAGACTCCTCCTTCCCCCCGAATTGGACATGTTTTTATGTTCGGAATCGAAAGGACTGGTAGATTACAGGGACCCATCGGGCAATACAAACATTTTCGATCCGGATACTATGCTCAGTGGCTACGAAGAGTCATACATACTTATCCCACGTGGTCATTGCTCCTTTGAATCCAAGACACGATCGGCTCAACGATTGGGTGCGTCGGGTGTCATAATACGTAATACACTTGATTCCTATTATACACTAATTGATGAAGACAATGTGAATGTAATTACCGACAATGAAGGACATGCTCTCCCATCATGGTCTAATACACAATGGCCAATAGATAAAATCGATTATGAATGTGGAACGAATATTGCCAACAATGGTATTGGATGGAGAGCTAATATCGATCCAACGTTGTTACTCTTTGATCCACCTCCCTATGGAGAATTTGGTCGTAATAATAAGCTACTCACTGGACCAGCCGTGGATGGCAATCTATGCGCTTTGAGTGGTGATGCTGTCCCAGCAACGACGAGCTATAATTTTGATAGTCACTGTCCAAGTAAGCGATGTTTACTAACAGGACGGAATAGCACAATGATAGTTGAAACTGAGGAGACGACTGATGATGAACATTATTACATGGAAGCATGTTGTGCATGGGATGTGTTACTGCGGATGAGCTCCGATGGTGATAATGATGGTGATCTTATTCCCGCGTATGACGAAGAAGAAATTACTATCACATCATTATTTGTTACTATAGAAAAAGGAGAAGAATTATATGACCTAATAGTAAACGCCGATGATTATAATGCTGCGTCGGACGGTAGTATTCGATATATCAACATTGTGCCATATGCACGATGGTATCCTGTAGTACCACGTTATTCGATGATACTACTCTGGGTCTTGGCCGTCTTTACGCTATGGGTGAGCACGTACGAGTCAGCAAAAGAGTATAGACATAGTTGGAAGAAAATTAGTCAAGCAATTAATGATGGCATTTTGGTTTGGCGAAGGATAGATGGTGATACGAATGCGATGACCTCCCCCGCTGGTGGTGGCAACAACAGACCAAGGGCGGGCACTGACGAAACAATCGACTCGTATGATGAGGTCATGGTATTGCAATTCGCTCCGGGAGAAGTAGAAATGACAACAACGTCGTCGTCGACTACGACTCCTCCCGCCGATGTCTTTAATGTGCATGGTAATAATGACACTTCATCCCGTTCAATAATCTCGACAGATGTCTCGACCACAACACCCTCAACACGTCACCTTGTTGTTGAGTCTGATATTGCAAGTCCTGTGGAAACACGTGATGAAAATTTTGTGATAGAGGATGTCAATGATGATGATAGTCCCGCAGAAACAGCAAACAAATCGACAGCAGACCACGAGAATAATGCAGCGAATGACAATAGTACTGCTTCCAATGATGGATTTGCACCAGTTGGTTCGTTCCGTCCTGAGACCGAGGAAGCGATATCTACAGTGCCACAGCAGCAGGCCGATTCGGATACCCGCTCGGACACAGCAGCCGCGACAAATCCTCGGGGAATAAGTGTCTTTTTGATAATCGCTCTCGCCGCAATAACAATATTTTGCGTATTCGTCTTTGGTGTGGTTAAGGTCTTACGGATACTATACGTAAGTGTTGGTTCAATTGCAGTGAAAAAGAATGCTATCATCCCACTGTACGAAATGGTTGCTACCAAGTTTTTGAGTGACGAAGCATTAAAGAAACTGCACTCATCGGCATGTAGAGGTTGGAAATGGATTGATATTCTATCTGCTGTTCCGTGTGGAGTCCTAGGTATCACCTGGATGGCACTTGGACTATTCCTCGTCCAACCAAACAACGTCTTCTATTGGGTGTATCAGGATATAATGGGAGTGTGCGTATGCATTCTCATTCTGGAACAGATCCGTTTCAACAATATATATCCCCCGACGGTCATCCTCATACTGCTCTTCTTTTACCACATGTCCTTCTTTGTGATAATGCCTATGATTTTTGGCACATACTCAGTGTTGAACGTTGCTTCACGCACGGTGGATACTGTATATTGCGAGAAGTATCCGTCAGACTCGTATTGTTGGGGGGCGTTAGCACCATTTCCGTTTTCATTATTAATTCCTCGGTTCAATGACTTTCGCGGTGGCTATGCATTACCACTTGCTTTGGGTGATATATTGTTTCCGGGTTTATTGATTAGCTTCTTAGCAAGGTACGATTCCGCGAAGAGGTTGGTCTCGAAATGTTCCCAAATTCGTTCCATCGGGGAGGAAGTGGTGTCGGAGGAGAGGTCTGCATCTCAGTCTCGCAACATCTTCAAACGCTTGCGCAAGGCGCTTTTCTCTAGATATTTTGGACCATTATGCATCGCCTACTCCATTGGACTGCTTGGATGCTACGTTTCTGTTTCGGTGACGAAAATTAGCCAACCAGCATTGATATATATTGTACCCTCCTGTATCAGTACGTTATTCTTCTTGGGACTGTGGCGAAGAGCTCTCTCAGAATTATGGTCTGGACCAAAGATTATGATAAAGGCGGATAGAATGATTGAAATTGCTGTTAAAATTCCTCAAGCTCGAGTTGCCGCATCGATGGAGGCAAGTAATAATTTGGCGGAAACTTCCTCGGTGATTTGATATTGCAGTGGAAAGAAGTAGTTCAAATTGTACAGACGAGCTTTATTTTTACATTTTGCTGGTTAGCATTTTTGACTATGCATATCAATGACGCGAAATTATTATCTTTTCAGATTGTTTAGTCTCGCTTCAAGGTCTGTTAGAGCTTTGTCGCCCGATCCTGAATCCAAATTACCACCGTTACTGCCATCGTCAGTCCCACTGTTCCCCCCGCCATCACCCCCCACAACTTCGCCCAACATAACTGGACCATTGCTCGATTTCACAGGTCCATTCTTTTCACCAGCTGCCAGCCCCATCTCGGGAGCGTTCGGGATGCCTTCACTCATATTAATACCAATCTCATCTAACACCTGACCTACAATCAAATCCTCCGCTTCCTCGTCATTCGTATCGAATGCATCATCCATGGCATCACCCAGCATTTCCTGCATCATTTCTGATTTCATATTCTCACGTTCAAACTCGGCCATCATTTTGTTTATACTAGGAACATTTATCGCCTTATTCATTTTCATCATTGCCTTTGCCGTACTAGACATGGCCTCTGCCATGGCCGCGTGACTGCTCACGGTCTGTAGCTTTAATGCACACCCCTGTAACTGACTCCTCATTTCTATAAATTTGGTAACATATTGTCGAGTACGGACTAAATCTCGTGCCATAATTTTAACGGCCTTCATTTGATTCTCACGTGCCATCTTTTTGATTTCAATGGTCAGACGTTTCTCTTCCCGTTCAAGTGCACGCGTTTCGCGATCAAGTTCACGGATCGCGCGTGTAATCATACGTTTGTTCTCGCGTAGCTGCTCCTTGAGTGGCTTTTCCTTACCGAAGATGTTGCCCATAATTGGCAGACTACGGCGTCGGTTAGCGAGACCGGTCGACCAAACCCAATACCCGAGCGTGATTGGCTCTACGGCAGACTACGGCGTCGTTCGTTCGTCCAGGTATTACTACTCGTCGATTGTCGTGCGACCCTTTGATTTGGTGGCGGGGTGGGTGGGAAGATTGAAACGAATGACGGATGACCATGATCATCCAGCTATGCATCTAAAAATGTACAAGCCAGCCAAGGTTCTGTCACAATTTGTGTTCACTCATCGAAAACGTAGGAATCGGACACTATTGGGCGAGTACATTAATGCATTTGCTGGTTGTGGTTGTGGTAATATTATGGCTATTGGTAGATTAGACGAAGATTCGGAAGGACTGCTACTACTCACGACGGATGGGAAAACGTCGGCGAGAGTACGGCAAAAAACTGTCGAAAAAGAATACTGGGTTCAGGTGGATGGACGAATATCAGATGAAGCTATCGAGCGCTTAAAGAGGGGAGTAGAAATTCATCTGCCGGTGTCATTGTCATCACCTTCTTCGTTGTCGAAAGTTGATCAGAATGGTGAAAGTTTTATGACATATACCACATTGCCATGCACAGTACGCAGATTAGAAACCAAAATGGTTCAAATAATAAAAAGGACTGTGGCGAAAGCAGGAGACGAGAACGCAATAATAGCTGGACGAAAGAGGAAATTTAAAGGTGAATGTAACAAATGTGGTAATCAGGGCCACAAGTCACGTGAGTGTGCCGAAAATCCAGTCATTCACAATACTCGACAATCCCCAAATAATGCGGTGTCATTCATTGCTGCAGCACTACCCCCAGACATTCTGCCATCGTCTCGATTAGCAACACGAGATGAGGCACGACATGGACCAACTTCTTGGATATCAATTACTATCACAGAGGGCAAGAATAGACAGATACGCAAGATGACTGCTGCGATTGGACACCCAACGTTGAGACTTGTGCGGGTAAGAATTGGTCCAATTGTGTTAGAAGGGATGGTCGAGGGGGAAGTGAGAGCAATCGAACAATCTGAAATTGATGCAATTCGATAAATGTAATAACGTCTCATACTCTTAATCATCCTGCAACAAATAAAAGTTCAATACAAAGTTTATTTACGTATGACTTAGCTGCCCCAATTCATGCTTTGGGTTCTGTTTTTCGAGATTCTTTCTTTGTCTCTCTCTCTCTCTCTGGTATTTACCATTTACTCCTATAACCTATAACCAAATGATTGACTCAATCCTAAAAACTAGGTAAATGAATGTTGTTAAAAGAAATTCCTTGCTTCTCAAGTATAGGGCTAAACACCAGATATGCTAAACAAACTGACCCTCCAATGGCGCGTTCTACTCCGAACTGCTGCAGCTTCATCTGAAACTCCTGCACTGGGTTTTCCGCGATTGCTAAGAGCTCTACGTCGAATTGCAGATGTGAATTGGGTGGAACGACACCTCTGTACCAGTTATCTTTTCCGTAACCTTTACCAGGTGGAACCTTAATGGAACGTGCACCACCAATCTTCATCCCCTTAAGTCCCTCTTCTAAGCCCGGTAGACATCGTCGTTCATCTGTCTTGAAGACCATACTTGAAACGTCGAATTCTTTAATATTGGCTTTGAACTTTCCTCCAACGAATTTGCTAGTAAACTTTATCTGTAGTAATTGACCGTCCTTCTCACCGACAGCACTACCACTACCTGTTTTGGTATCCTTGAATGCAATTTCTTTTTGTTCATCGGAAGGCGTGTAGCTATCAAATGGATTTGCTATTACGCCTTCTTCAACAACCTCCAACCCAGCTGCTGGAAACATTTGGTTAATCTCTGTCCCCCCTGGTAATAGATACCGATGCATTGAGATAGGCAACGATGGCGCGAAGGCAGCGACGCCGCTGACGAGTAGTTGCAAGACGATACCTGACCTCATCATCATCTTTTCCACTGTCGATAACGATTTTTGTTGAGATCGACTTCAACTTCAACCCCTTCGGACAAGCCGAAAGGATATCAGTTGGCGCTCGTTTTCATCTCTCCTCATTCCTCGCACTACCATGTCGGTAAAAATCAAATGCGGATGCCTTGGCTGCGGCCGACAATTCAAGGCAGCAAAGAGCGGCCGGAGGGCTCTCGAACCAGTTATCGAGCATATGAAAACTTGCTGTCCCGAGAAGTATTTGGCGAATAAAGATAACAAACTACTAGAAAAATGTCGCTCGGGTGTTTGAACGTGAACGCGAACGTGTCGAGAAGGCCAATGCGGGGAAATACCTGTCTGAATTCTTTGCCTTGAGAGCTGAGCTGAGTGCAATAACTGGGACTCATAATCCATTCGCTCTAGACTTTCAAGACCTTGATTACTATGACGAATTTGAGTTTGATGATACGCCTGTAGATTTCCTACATCCAGATGGTGACATCGAAGGTAAGGATGTGCAGTGGTGTTTGGATAATGATTTCTTTCAGATCCACGAAGGATACGATGGAGATGATCCATTGTGGTGCGGACCTTGGTACTATAGAGATCGTCCAGAAGAAAGACCAATGCACCAACAGCGCATTCAAAAGACGGAAGCAATACGAAGACGAAACAGGAACCTTCACCGATTTAATAGACATTTTGATAGGTAGGAAGAAGAAGTAGCAGAGAGAAGGCAATAGAGTAGGCAGCGACAAGGGTTGGGCGGAGAGGTGAAAATATACTGGTGGAGAGAATGTAACATTTTCCATTCAAGGATAAAAGTGACTAGAGACAGTATTCACGACTTTAGTTTGTCATTTAATTTCATCCGAATCGATTAGTCTTCTCAGATCAATCTTCCATAAATGCGCAATTAGAGCCACCAGATGATGAAGAATCATCCATTTCCGTACTTAATGACGCCAAATCCACCATCCACTTCTCAGCCTCATTATCGCCTACACCATTGTGCCATCTTCTTAAACTACCACCACTAGGACATCTCATTAAGCAGGGTGTTTCTCTCGCCTCAAGTTCCTCTTGTTCGGTGGGTAACTTACCAAACACAAATTGACACTCACCAGTAGTATAATCTGGTGTCATTGTTAATGCCAAACCCATATTGTCACGAAAGAAATTCTGTGTGGGTATTTTACATGAATTGACACATATACTTGCACATTGGGATTCCTCTAAGAATTTACATCGTTGAACTAGCACGCCTTGCCATGTTCCACCATCATTGTCTATGGTGATTGGTATATCATTTACTGTACATTCCCCCATTAGCCATGTCCCACCCACGACGGTTGCCCAAGCACACATTCGTGCGCTAAAAATGGGGAATGGTCGAGCAAACCATGTTGGATATCGGTCTAATATGAATGGTGGGAATAACGAAACTAGTACTCGACGTGCAATTTCCTGTATTTGTGTTTTATTATTGAATCGTGAATTCATTTTGGTTGTGAGTTCTATTATACCATTAAAATCATCGTAGGTACAATTGGAGTCTTGTATCTGGATACTATTACTTGGTCTGCTGAGTTCCTCGGCAAGCTTTCGTCGAAATAGACTCATGAGGAAACTGTCCACCAGTGGACCCATCGGACCATGGATGGATGAATAGTCTGGCTTTGTATCAATTGGAGGTCCCATGATGGTACCACCGCTTTTCGGTGTTGCAGCGAATGGCTGTCGCCTGCATTGAGTGGAGTGATGGTGAGGCGGCGCAAACGCCTCTATGAAAGCAAACAGCATTAACAGCAGCATCAATAACATTCGAGAAGACTGAATGACGGGGGGGCGCTGACAAAACTTGAGGCTCAGAGTTCCCAGCTCCCGCTCTTTCACCGCTCTCGGTAGTGAAAAGTGCAGACCCCAGCTTGAGTCAAGCAACGAGGACGAAACTTGGATCCAGGTGGAACACACGTCAAAGAGATTCTCAACGAGGAGAAAGTGCAGCGTCATCCTTTGAGGCATTACGAACAGGTAAATAGCCACAAGAAACGAAGGAATACCATGTTGTGACGACAGAGTTGGATTGGGGGGGGGAGGGAAGAGCCAGTGGGCAACATCATGTACTTGTAGGTTATGAATTATGAATAAATAGTAGAAATGAAATTGTACAAGAAGTCAGTCAGCAGTCAGTCAGTCGAGAGAACGAATCCATACCTTAGCTATATTATAACCCACCCCTTGTCGCACACTACGTACACTACTTCTTGGTCGCCCAAACAACATACATTGGATCACTCCTACCTGGATTTGGTGATATATCATCACACTTCGCAGGCATGAACTTATCAGTATAATGGAAGAATGAACCAACAATGAAAATATGTTCCAAATCATTCGTACGTAACCAAATCTGGAATGCCTTCGTGGGAAAGCATCGGTTAGACATGGATATGTAGCACTTGCCCCCAGGACGCAATACACGTCCAATCTCATTAAATATCTCCTTCGGCTTATTAAGATAATCCACACTCACAACACATGTTACTATATCAAAACTTTCATTCGCAAATGGGAATGTTGGATTCTCATTCAAGTCACGTACAACATACTTTGTTAATTGTTTGTTTTGACTCAATTCGTATTCATTCATACCCAAACCAGCGACAATCCCAGGTTTCCAATTACTTTCGGTCGTAGGATAATGACTGACCCACGAACTACAAACATCAAGTACGTCCGCTCCACTTTGAAAGACATTTGTGTAATACTTGGTCAATGCCTCCACGGCATGGGAATCAATATGATACACCAATCGTGGTTGTGTGTAGAATATGTCGTCGGGTGATTCATCCTGTCGATCAAAGTCTCGCGGCGTGTAGGGCCACGTGGGAGGATATTTGGGATTCTTCAGTACCAATTCGGCAAGTTCCTTGGCCGTTGCCGCATTAAGCTGTGTTGTGGATGACGCTGATAACGATGCAACGACGTGTCCGCCAAAACGTGGATGAAATGTGTACTTTGTGAGTAACGATGCAGTCAATGTCGCCGATGTAGAGGAGGAGAAGGAGAATCCGGTCGCGAAGAAAGACGATGTAAGCCGGCTGCTGCTAGTGGCGACGGCAACGGCGAGACGTATCGCACGCATACTTGGAACGAAGACGCGACGACGTGAGAGTTCGTTCGGAGCGAGCGAGGTGTGGGAAAGAATTTTGGCGATGTATTGGCGGGGGTCTCATTCATGGCGATTAGGCGGAAGCCGGCGGAAAATCTGTCTTTAAGTTTTGGCGACACTTGTACGGTAGAAGCCACCTTTCCACCATGCCGGCCCTCAGGAGAAAAAGCAGCAACGTATCATCATCATCGGCGACGAAT
>Ga0247843_1007230_pt1 | contig 13829 bp, 12 predicted proteins | sample LaCruzMarch2017__FD_192420 | JGI IMG/M metagenome (GOLD analysis project Ga0247843, IMG submission 192420) | Freshwater microbial communities from meromictic Lake La Cruz, Castile-La Mancha, Spain - LaCruzMarch2017_8m | ecosystem: Environmental > Aquatic > Freshwater > Lake | place: Spain...
TGTCCTTGATGACAAATTCAAACGTGGTCTTTCTCCCGAAGATGACGATGAGGGGCCAGCCGAGTCTCTAGTGGTGGATGATCCACCTCCTCCCCAACGAGTAGAGTCAGCACCACCACCACTACGATAACCGCTACTGTTTCCAAAACGAGATGACTCGCCTCCTCCATATCGATCACTGCTACTACCACCTCCACCACCACCATAGCGTGAGTCAGACGCACTACCACCACCACCAACAGCACCTCGACTAGAAGCAGTACTACGCCATCCAGAGTCGGCATCGGCACGTCCATAATTTGAATCTCCTCCACCGCCGTCCCTACCGCCTCTATCATCATCATCCCCCCTTCCGCCATAGCCGCCGCTATAGCCATTATTGCCATTGCGTTTAAAACTGCCATCGTCTCCACTGGGTCGCGCTCGTGGTCCGGATGGGGTCGTCGATTGCATTGGCTTACTGCCAAATTCCGCCAAGGACATTTTCTGTCCTCGACTACTGCTCTTGGACGATGCCATAATATGGAGGTTAAATCGTTGGCGTGTGCCTACTCTCCTACTCCTCCAAACTCTTTCAGTGGTAGGGGCAGGTAGTAGAACACGAGGTTGCTTGAGGGCCTTGGTAGGGTGACGTCTATCGTTTATCGTTACACACCACCAATCGTATGACGTTATCGTGTGGTGCGAGCAGGCCGCGCCATTTCTTCACGAATCTCCCTCACTCTACGAAGAGGAGGACTGTTGTTTGTGTCGATCCAAGAGTGATGAGTTGTCTCTGCTACTGTTGTTGAGGAACACCTGGCGTCGAAGGAGCGGGGGACTGATTGTATCTTATCGTACCCTTTGTGTCGATCCAAAAGTGAGTTGTCTCTGCTGGTTACACAACGAGGATATTATTCTTCTGTCCATTCATCAACAATAAATAATGCAGACGAAGAAGGTTGCAACAACTCATACACATTTACTCCAAACAGTAATCAATCATATCTGTTGGTCAACACTCCACGTGGCCGCACGATATTTACAAGTATATGCCCAGCCAATGGTATTTAATGGACAGAGTGTACTGGCATCGACGAAAGGTTTTGCGGCAATTGTCGTTTTTACCACGGGCAGTCTCAAATTATGTTGTACATCAGTAAGTGACGATAATGACAAGGATGCAATAGCGTCACCAATGACACAACATACCACTGCAACAGAAGTACTAATAAATGCAAATGAAAACAGAGATACAAATAAAGATGTAATGACACGAGCAAATCAATGGAAACAACAAATCATATATGCAACACTATTTGCAACAGTGGCAACAACACGCGCACTATCCAACATTGCTAGTGCAAAGTACACGTATCCGTACAATCTTGCATTAATTGCTAATACATCACCCGTCATAACTGCTATATTTGATAGAATATTTTTAAATTGTCCATACCCACCAATATTATGGCCAACGGCTATTGTGACGCTGTTTGCTGGTTCTATTATTGCCATTTCTCAATCCATGACAACTGCCACTAGTAACATTGATGCTGCTAGCAGTAGTAGTGACGACAATATACATAGATACGATGACAGCGGCGCAGTTGACATCGATATCGGTGTCGTCACGCCAACGCAGAATCTCATCGGATGTGCACTACAACTACTATCCGTCGTCTTCTCGGCCTTGTCGCGTATATTAATCAAACACACGGAACATATACTATCCGAAACACATGTAGTACAAGTGAATAATCTATCGGGCTGCGTATTCCCATTTATCATTACTTTGATTTATTCGCGATCATCGTGGAAGGCATTTGCTTATTTACCACGTACGCCCAAATCGTTACTAGCCTGGAGTACGATAAGTATAGTAGTCTATTCGTATGCGAGTATACACCAAGTTGGATTAGTACGACAATTAGGACCAGGATTTTATAGTAGTTGGGCTGCATGTCGATTACTTGGCACTATTGCATTATCGGCATTATGTTTAGGCGAAGGGATTGGAAGTATAGTAGAATGGGTTGGTGTGATATTACTGGTTGTGACAATGACTGTGTATATGAATGAGACTAGTAAATGGATTGATGGACGCAGAAGTAGCAGCAGCAGTAGTAGTACAAGTAATGAACAACATCAACAAAAAGATGATGATGACGAAGAAGAAGAAGAAGATTTTGATACTTTGGATGATGACGGCGATGAGGAATTGGTATCTATGAATAGTAGAGAAGTCAAGCCACTTATTGATCATTAAGGTATGATACATTGTCTTTTCATATTGATAATCGACTAAAACAAAGCTAGAATTGTAATGTTTTCAATACAGACTGCTATGAATTATTATCTAATACAATACAAGAGCAACATATGAAGCAATAAAAAGACCCAATCCCCCCAATCCATGAATAGACGACTTAGCGACACTACTTGAGTCTACGTCAGAATCATCCAATCTCCCAAGACGTATTGAGTTAATATCATCACTATTCGGATGGTCATTGACCGTACCAATATTTTTCATAACTGGAAAATCAAATCCTTCCAGCATGTTGTTGGTATCTGGCGAATCGTTAGGCTCTACCACATTTTTGCCAACTTGAGTAGGTATGCTGTTAGATACCCCCACATCATGACTATGGGCGAACTCTTCCTCGTTTTCAGTTGTCGTATCACCTACGTTTACTTCATTGTCGTCAATTGGATTAAATAGTGGAGCATATTTCTCAAACTCTGCTACCTCCGGATATGGATAGTAATAATGTATCACTTTCTTAGGTTCATTTTTATTGTCGACCGCTTCATCGTCATCAATTGGAAGTCGATATCTAATGTTGGTACCAATTGCGTCACCTACTGGAACATTAGCACTAGACACATCTTCAATTTCATCCTTGACGACAACAGGTAATCCCTTTGTAAATTCTCTTTCGCTGTCAACTGGAATCCTCACACGTTCGACACCTGATGAAAATGCCTCAATAATATTCGTGGCAATTACAGCATCATTTTGAATACTCACTGCCTCCCCTCCTTCACTGCTACTACTATCAATCATCTCATCTAAATTTTGACAATACAATTCATAAAAACTATCATTGTCAATAATAATATCCCTCTCCTCTTTCACACTCTTGCCACCTTTACCAGACTTGCCACCAAACATGTTGTGTAATTGACGCTTACGACTCTTTGCCTTACCACTCTTTCCTCCATAGTAGGAATATGATCTTGGCATTATAATCTGAACAGTAATTGCTGGCTTTGCAAGTTCCTGACATATAATAACTGTGGTTGGGCTTGGTGAAATTGGATCTCCAGGATTAGACGGTGCAGGCGGTACCTTGTCAATATCTGTCGACGGGGGCTGACTGAGAGTGTTGATATAAGTGGGTAGGGTAGACACCACCTGAGGTGGAAATGACGGAGCTTGACTTGGTTCCATTGTCACAGAGTCGATAGGCTGTACTGTGGGAGTCCGAGTAATAACAAATGCTGATGGTATCATTGTGGGAGTCTGAGTAATCATTGTAGGTGATTGAGTTGAAAAAATGGGGGTTATTAGTGGCATCGGAGCAGGCGTCAGCGGCTTTGGAGTAGGTATAAGTGGCTGTGGAGTAGGTTTAGGTGATGGTTGCTCTGTAGCAAGGCTTGGGCTCAACGTAAGCGAAATTGTTGGAGCTTCTGACTCTGAACCAAGGCTTGGGCTCAACGTAGGCGAAATAGTGGGAACCTCTTCTGGCTCTGAACCAAGGCTTGGGCTCAATGTAGGCGAAATCGTCGGAGCTTCTGACTCTGATATAGTGGGATTCAAAGGACTCAACGTAGGTGACATCGTAGGATTCAGAGCTGGTGACAACGACGGCGAATCCGGATCGACTTTGCCATCGGGGCTCTGAAGATATGCGGAAAATTTTCAAGAAAGAATTAGTCATAGTTCATATATTGATTATAGTATTCAACCTATGAGTACATTTACTTACCAGTGTCGGACTGAGCGTTGGACTAAGCGATGGCGAAACCTGATCGACTTTGCCATCAGGGCTAAGTGTCGGGCTAAGCGTCGGGTTGAGACTGGGACTCAATGTCGGGTTCAAATTGGGACTCTCAGTTGGCTTCTTTGTGAGGAATGGCGACCTCGCCGTGGGTTTCTGTACAGAATGAGATTTGTGTACAATAAAAGAGTATCAGTAAGGTTGATGACATACAATACACTATGGGCAAATTACACACACGTACCTGAGTCGGCATTGACGTCGGTTTAGGACAGCAGACCGGTTCCGCCAATTGGACAGTGGCACACTCGCTATCACTGGTTAAGAAATTAGCAGCAAGTGCAGCAGCCTGAGAGCAGGTCCGACCATTCGACACAGAACCCGGTATTACTAGATCGGGGAAGGTCACACCTCCAGGACAGAAAGTACAAGGGGCACGCACTGTAGGACTGACAGTTGGCTTCAATGTTGTTGGTACAGCTGTTGTTGGCTTTGTCGTTGGGACAGAAGTTGATGGCTTTTTCGTGGTTGGTGATAATGAAATCGTTGGAAAGTATGTGGGATTATCAGTCGTTGGCTTCAGTGTGGTTGGAGGATTAGTAGGTATGAATGTCGTCCCTGGCTTGAGTGTAGTTGGTGTGGATGTTGGAGTTGATGATGAGGGAGTTTGTGTCGGAATGGAAGTTGGAATAGATGACGGTGGAGGGGTTGGTATAAACGTCGTTCCTGGTTTGAGTGTTGTTGGTATTGATGTAGGTGACGCAGTTATTGGATTAGACGTTGGCTTTGTTGTGGTTGGCGCAAACGTTACTGGAGAGGCCGTGGGAATTGCAGCCGTTGGTAAAGATGTTGGCTTCGCTGTAGATGGCGTGGATGTTGTTGGAAAGGACGTGGGAGTATCAGTCGTTGGTGAAGACGTTGGCTTTAGTGTAGATGGTGCAGACGTTGGTGATGACGTAACTTGCAAACGTCGGGAAATTACGACGGAAGGAATATTATCATCACTATCCACACCTATTATTCCGGCATGAGACGAGGCAGAGACCACGCATTGGCCCACGGATGAGAGTAGTAGCGTCATGGACATTAGTCGGAACATGATTGTTGTTTGTCGAGGGGTTGCCAAGTAGTTATGGCACTCACCTCTCGCGTGCTGAGCAGTTTTTGTGGGGGCGTCGATCGTTCCAAAAAGTTCAACAGAAAAGTGCCACTCAAAATGACTCTTTCCTCGGAAGCTGTTTGTGGTCATTTTGCATCGAACGACCCAAGACAAAGTTGAAGCCCGAAGAACTCAATTTTTGCACTAATATCCTCACTTTCTCTCCAAAGATTGTTGTAGCCATGTAGATGCAATGTGTTGTGTTGATCATATTCCTGTGACATTACTCAAGCAGACTGCATAAGTAATACATTTTTTTAACATTACTCAAACAAGAAGTATGCAAACAAAACAGCAAAATGGAGTAGTAGTAATAAGACCCAATCCCCCCAATCTTTGACTAGACGATTTGGCGACGCTACTTGGCTCTACGTCAGAAACACCCAATTTCCCAAGTATGGAGGAAAAATCATCAATTGGATAATGTTGTGGTGTATATTTCTCAAACTCTACAACCTCCGAATCCGGATAGTAATAGTGTATCACTTTGCCAGTCTTAGGTAGATCTGTATTGTCGACCGCTTCATCAAAAATATTAGCACTAGACACATCTTCAATTGCATCCTCAACAAGAACAGGTAGTCCTTTTGTAAATTCTCTTTCGCTGTCAACTGGAATCCTCACACGTTCGACACCTGGAGCAAATGCCTCAATAATATTCGTGGCAATTACATCGTCATTTTGAATACCATCGTCATTTTTAAAACCATCGTCATTCTGAATACCAACCGATTCATCTCCTCCACTACTACTACTAACACTGCTACTGCTACCAATCTCATTCAAATTTTGACAATATAACTCATAAAAAGTATCATTGTCAATTATGATATCCCTCTCCTCTCTCTCCCTCTTGCCACCTTTACCAGACTTGCCACCAAACATGTTATGTATTTGACGCTTACCACTCTTTGCCTTACCACTCTTTCCTCCATAGTAGGAATATGATCTTGGCAAAATAATCTGAACAGTACTCATTGGCTTTGCAAGTTCCATACATATTATAATAATAGTGGTCGGGCTTGGTGAAATTGGATCTCCAGGATTAGATGGAGCAGGCGGTACCAAGTCTTGATCTATTGTCGGGGGCTGACTGAGGTCAGTGTTACTATAAGTAGGAAAGAAAGATATCACCTGAGGTGGAAATGTTGAAGCTTGACTACTCGGTTCCATTGTCACAGAGTCGATAGGCTGTACTGTGGGAGTCCGAGTAATAACAAATGCTGATGGTATCATTGTGGGAGTCTGAGTAATCATTGTAGGTGATTGAGTTGAAAAAATGGGGGTTATTAGTGGCATCGGAGCAGGCGTCAGCGGCTTTGGAGTAGGTATAAGTGGCTGTGGAGTAGGTTTAGGTGATGGTTGCTCTGAAGCAAGACTAGGACTCAACGTAAGCGAAATTGTTGGAGCTTCTGACTCTGAACCAAGGCTTGGGCTCAATGTAGGCGAAATCGTCGGAACATATGACTCTGAACCAAGGCTTGGGCTCAATGTAGGCGAAATTGTTGGAGCTTCTGACTCTGAACCAAGGCTTGGGCTCAATGTAGGCGAAATTGTTGGAGCTTCTGACTCTGAACCAAGGCTTGGGCTCAACGTAGGCGAAATCGTCGGAGCTTCTGTCTCTGATATAGTGGGATTCAAAGGACTCAACGTAGGTGACAATGACGGCGATATAGTAGGATTCAGAGCTGGACTCAACGTAGGCGACAACGTCGGTGACAATGTTGGTGACAACGATGGCGAATCCGGATCGACTTTGCCATCGGGGCTCTAAAGATATGAAATTTTTCAAGACAGAGTTAGTCATAGTTCAATATTGATTATAGCATAAACTATAAGTACATTCACTTACCAGTGTCGGACTGAGCGTTGGACTAAGTGTTGGACTGAGCGTTGGACTAAGTGTTGGGCTCAGACTGGGACTCTCAGTTGGCTTCTTAGTGAGGAATGGCGGCCTCGCCGTGGGTTTCTGTACAGAATGAGATTTGTGTACAATAAAAGAGTATCAGTAAGGTTGATGACATACAATACACTATGGGCAAATTACACACACGTACCTGAGTCGGCATTGACGTCGGGGGAGGACAGCAGACCGGTTCCGCCAATTGGACAGTGGCACACTCGCTATCACTGGTTAAGAAATTAGCAGCAAGTGCAGCAGCCTGAGAGCAGGTCCGACCATTCGATATTGAACCCGGTATTACTAGATCGGGGAAGGTCACACCTCCAGGACAGAAAATACAAGGGGCACGCACTGTAGGATTGACAGTTGGCTTCAATGTTGTTGGGACAGTTGTAGTTGGATTTTTCGTAGTGGGTGACGTTGTAGGAGTAGATGTGGGACTAGCAGTCGTTGGCAAAAAGGTTGGCGTCGGTGTCGTTGGTAAAGAGGTAGGTATAAATGTCGGTGTGGATGTTGGAGTTAACGTTGATGGAGTTTGCGTCGGAGTGGAAGTTGGAATAGGTGACGGTGGAGGGGTTGGTATAAACGTCGTTCCTGACTTGAGTGTTGTGGGTATCGACGTGGGAGACACAGAAATAGGAGCCGATGTTGGCTTTGCTGTGGTTGGTGTAGACGTTGGAGATATTGTTGATGGAGTTTGCGTTGGAGTCAATGTCGGAATGTGTGACGGTATAAACGTCGTTCCTGACTTGAGTGTTGTGGGTATCGACGTGGGAGACGCAGAAATAGGAGCCGATGTTGGCTTTGTTGTGGTTGGTGTAGACGTTGGAGATATTGTTGATGGAGTTTGCGTTGGAGTCAATGTCGGAATGTGTGACGGTATAAACGTCGTTCCTGGCTGGAGTGTTGTGGGTATCGATGTGGGAGACGTAGAAATAGGAGCCGCTGTAGGCTTTGTTGTGATTGGTGTAGACGTTGGAGATATTGTTGATGGAGTTTGCGTTGGAGTCAATGTCGGAATAGGTGACGGTATAACAGTCGTCCCTGGCTGGAGTGTTGTGGGTATCGATGTGGGAGACGCAGAAATAGGAATCGATGTTGGCTTTGTTGTGGTTGGTGATACAGATATTGTTGGAGAGTACGAGGGAAATTCAGTCGTTGGAATTGACGTCGGCTTTGTCGTTGTTGGTGCAAACGTTATTGGAGAGACCGTGGGAATTTCAGTCGATGGCGAAGAAGTTGGCTTCGATGTTGACGGTGTGGATGTTGTTGGAAATGACGTGGGAGTATCAGTCGTTGGTGAAGACGTTGGCTTCAGTGTAGATGGTGCAGACGTCGTTGGAAGAGACGTGGGAGCCGCAGTTACTGGAGTTGACGTTGGCTTTGTAGTATTTGGTGCAGAAGTCGTCGGAATAGAAGTGGGAATTGCAGTCGGTGGTGAAGAGGTTGGCTTCTGTGTAGATGGTGTGGATGTTGTTGGCAAAAATGTCATCACAGGCTTGAGAGAAGATGGTGTGGACGTTGGATTTAGCGTTGATAAAGTTTGCGTTGGAGTGGATGTCAAAATAGGCTTGAGTGTTATGGGTATAGATGTAGGAGACGCAGAAATATTAATCGGCGTGGGCTTTATCGTACTTGGTAATGAAGTTGATGGAAAGGATGTGGGAATTACAGTCGTCGGTGAAGAGGTTGGCTTGGGCGCAGATGGTGTGGATGTGGGTAAAGATGTAGGTGGTAAAGTCGAGAAAAAAATCTCAATTTCCCAACTTGTTAGTGTTCCAATATCATCGCTTGAATAATCACGCATGGCAAGTGTCCAACTGCCAGATGCCGTGGCATACAAGTCAGCAAAACTTGCAACATTAGATACGTATCCAGTAGGTCCAACTGATTGGACAGCAGTGGCCTTAAAGGTATCAGTGAATGGAGCAACGCCAGTGCTGAACGCCTTAGTGCCCTGAGAGCTGATAGTAGTATTCACTAGGTTGTCGTTCTTTTTAATGGTTTCATGTTGATTAAATAGATTCAGCACCTGACCATTTGGAGCATTGATGTTGATAGCCATATCATCTATGTACGTATGTAACATATTGATAGTAACACGCAAATTGGTAATAACGGCGCCTACTGGTAGGTCCACATCAATAGAATGAGTCGAACCAAGAGCTGAGTTGTCAGGGATTGTAACATTGATTGATCCTGAAGTAAATGTAGTCGGCGTGCCTTCTTGCAACCGTCGGGAATTTACAACGGGAGAGATAATCTCATCGTCCCCCTCACCTCTCATTCCGTCGAAGTCACACGGTCCATCGGTGACCAATAATTTCCATTCCTTACGATCATTTCTACTCGTCTGATCATCCGGATAGGTGCTACAATATTCATCTCCACAGAGAAAATTATATCTCTCATCCGCGAGCCCCTTACCAGGTGTATCCCCCTTACCAGGTGTATCGACGTTGAGTCTATTCATAACATTTGTTGACACACGATCCCCTCGCTTATAGGCTCGGCCCGGAATATAAATGGGATGGCACAACAACGAGTCGATGATTCCGGGAGAAGACGAGGCAGAGACCGCATGTAGGCCCGCAGATGAGAGTAGTAGCGTCGTGGAAATTAGTCGGAACATGCAGATGTGCGATAACATCATACTACACTAATAATCGCCGTCAATGATTCCATGGGGTGAAGGAGAACGGCATGCAGAGATTCAACTCAAAAGTTTGAGAAAGTGCGCCTCTCAAAAATAACTGCCTCTCTCCCCTACTCTGTCTAACGTATCCAGCACATGAATCCAGCTGTAAGCCGACTCGAATGGATTTTACTCTGGCACTCCCTGACTGGACTACGGACGAAATCAAAGCACTGCCAGATGTATTTCACTCCGTCGAAGAACGAATGAGTGTTGTCATTAAATTCTCAAGGCTAAATTATGTAAGAGGCACAGGTGGTCCATTCGCAGCGGGTGTATTCGAACGTGACACCGGACGACTAGTCGCCATAGGTGTTAATAGAGTAATGTCACACAACTGCTCCTCGGCACATGCTGAGATAATGGCTCTATCACTGGCACAGAAAGTATTGGGCACATATGATCTTGGTGGGCCAGGTATGCCTACTCATCAAATAGTGGTGAATTGGCTTCCATGTGCCATGTGCTTTGGCGCTTTGATGTGGTCTGGAGTTAAATCATTAGTCATTGCTGGCAGTGATCATAGACTAGAGAGTATTACAGGCTTCGATGAAGGTCCTATTACACCGATTTGGAGAGAGGAGTTACAGAAGCGTGGAATTGAATTGATTGACAACGTCTTGACAGAGAGCGCCATCGAGGTGTATGAAGATTTTGCAAGGAGTGGATCGATTGTTTACAATGCAAGACAGGGCTGATACCTCTTTATTGATGAAAATGATAGCTAAAAACCCGGTTCGTTGTGTTGTAAATAGAAATTCTATTTTGTTAGAAAGATAGTAAGAGAAGTCTTGGTCAATCTAATTCTATGCTCTGCAAATATTGATTACTTTTAACATACATCCTATTGCTTTACAAATGAGATAGTCATCATTTACATACATCCCTATACCGAAACTAGACCTTTACTCGAATATTTTCTCTTTCAAATACTTCACCTGCTCATCACTCAATTTCAACCAAACCTCATTACGTCGAAAGCGTGGGATGGTGTATGGTGGATTGTATCCCCAGAATTGAAATTTCTCAAGAACGTGCTCCTCTGTGATACCCGGTACACCATCGGATATTAATTGCATTCCCATCTCCTTCGCCTTCTCACGATTGATCTTATCATTGTACCGACCGTTGTAGCGATGTACTACCCCCACCTCTGGTGGGATTTCCTTTATGAGCACATTGGTATTTGTTGGCTTGGGTATTTTTGCAATGTCGTCGTATTCTTCAGGAAGGATGAACATCATCTTCTTCATGTTACCATCACTTTCATTCTCCATGACCACAGGTGCCGTCATGGCTATCGCGGTCGGTTTTTGCTCCATCACGACTGGTGCTGTCATGGCCATGCTTGTTGATCCTTCATTTTGCGGCTTACCAAACACACCAATATATGTGGCCAAAGCCCTAAAAGGCGTGGAGGTGTCGTTGGCGTTTGCACACTCGACTGATGCGGCGTATCGCTTTCCGTATTTGCGTAGCTCATATGGTGTCTTCGCGGTGCTTCGTTGAAGGATTACCTCGAATGGTGGTTCCTTGACCGACTCCTTGCCGACTATGCTGTTGATGAATTCCATTGCAGGTTGGTATAAAATTTCCTCCGATTAGAAGCAAGAAGATCCATCGGTGGTTAAAAGGTGCGAATTCGCGGGATTAGACTGAACCCGCCAAAAGACAGAACCGCACCTTTGCAGCGAACATGTTGTTGCTAGATTAGCATGTAGTTATTTTATCTAGAAATTTGTTGTATGGTGTGATGCGGAGGTGACGTGACTTGGCATAAGGCTTACTTTAAGCAGGAGGTGAAAGTTAAGATATCTTGTTTAAACCATTATAAATCCGTGACTGACATTTTCATTCAACTTTCACAGAAGCATGTTAATGATCAATCTGATTCCTCTTCTATTTCAAACAGTGTTGGCATTAGCTCAATAATACGCTGAAAATCAGCATCAAATATTTCCGCATCAGGATTCATAATCTGTATCCAACCAGCATCCGTCTTAATATCAATGGTGGGGTGTATTTGTGTCCCAACCTCTAAGAATTTATGATATACCTCCATATTCCCCACACTTGCCATGGCTTCTATTTCATACAATGCATCATTGTTGACACGTCTTAATGTACCATTCTTACTATTGACTAGATGGATCATGGCAGCGTTCATTCGTGTTGAGGGAATGTGTGGGATGAGATCCCAATCAAGTTGTTTCTTTGTGTTGTAGTCGTCGTCTTTGACGCCATCATTGTTGCTGTTGCCAATGTAGGCAGCCAATAATACATCATAAATATTATACCCAATACCACCCATTGTGAGTAGTAGGAAATCCATATTATGTTGCCGACAATTAATCTCTACTAATCGTGGAGACCCATCTGCTGTGACAATAATTTCACTGTGTGTAATACCCCACCGTATATCCAAGGCTTGTAAACATATATTAAGATAATCGTACAGCATGGGGCATATCGGTTCCGAAGATTCGCTGCCATCAAATAGCTTGGTTGCATAATATACAAATGGAGCACCATTCGCGGGACGTTTGTCATACTTCCATATGGCCACAATTTTAAGTTCCCCATCTCGTGATACAGTATCAATTGCATACTCTTGTCCAACTGCAAATTCTTGTACCAACACTGCGTCGTGCTTCTGTCCGGGCGAGCCGAATATGCTCGAACCGTAAATTGTATCAAATGCAGTAATTACCGAATCTATGCTATTGCATAAATGTACATCATCACTACCACATCCTCGTACTGGTTTAAGTACCACACGATCAGTAGGAGTTCGTAGTAACGACGAAGCAAACTCAACCGCCTCTTCTCGAGATTGGCATAATCGTTGCTGTACTGTGCCAATACCTGCGTTCTTAATGGATTCAATCATGAGATATTTATTCCTTCGGTTTTCACATACCCCTCCTGGATTACGAGTGGTAACATTCAACCAATCGGCTAATTGCTCTGCGTCGGCAAGTCCTGAATCCGAATCACATACTAATGCAACAATTTCATATCTTGGTGGTAGTGCATTGTCATGTTTATCATAATCGATTGACGCTAATGTATCGCCACCACCATCACCCATCATACTCAGCTGTTCATCCAGCAGTGTACGCCATTCGTGAGTCTCTTCAATCGATGATGGCATGCACAAGGAAAGCAACTCCTGTATATTCTCGGGTGCATCGCCACGATGTTGTTGTAGACGAAAGTATCCGGCCATATAATTCGAATAGACAGGTACTATAACTACGCCGTGCATTTCTCGTGCACGGCGTGCTAGGAATAGACCATGTACGTCACAAAAGCTATCCATTAGGACTAATACCTTCTTCGTTGGTCGTTGGTGTTGTTGATTGTCTTGGCATGGTTGCATCATTGTAGATTCTGGAAATTCAACACGGGGGATCTTGCGTGGTAGATCCAATGATGGTAATGACGAGGATGACAATGAATCATTATCACCACCACGGATAGTAAAAGGTAACCCTCTTGAATTTGACGATAATGATGATGGTGAATGTCGCCACCCGTTGATGATGCTACACAACGCCAACAATATGGCCATTAAAAATATTAGACGTCGAACGAGCCACAACATCATGTTTTTACTATCCAAATCAATGAACTTTTCAGCCTCCAGCAGAGATTTTCTTCATGGGCCTGACAGAAATCTCATATGTAATTGGAAACGAACAACTTTACCGTACCAGGATCCCTGAAGAGCATCTTTCGTGGAGAGAGGGGCTTCGCCTCGTGTTGGCGAACCCGCCTCATTTTTTACACACAGTTTGTGTGGAGAGGTGCACCGTCCACAACGTCCAAGGGCACCGTCGTTGTCGGATTTTCGCGATGCAGCGTCGTCGAGCATGTATTTGCGGCCACGGGACGGGTGGTGGCGGTACTTGCCCTCCACCTTTAGGTACCACCACACACCTTTACATTTTTCCATACAGCCTTTTCGGCCATATCAGTGCATTAATTGCAATCGAGTCATAAAGTGGTGATTTGGGCACGACCAACGTGAGATATCGGTTAATATTCATGACGTACCGTACAAAGCGTACTCTCGTCGTCTCA
>Ga0247843_1007231_pt1 | contig 13829 bp, 10 predicted proteins | sample LaCruzMarch2017__FD_192420 | JGI IMG/M metagenome (GOLD analysis project Ga0247843, IMG submission 192420) | Freshwater microbial communities from meromictic Lake La Cruz, Castile-La Mancha, Spain - LaCruzMarch2017_8m | ecosystem: Environmental > Aquatic > Freshwater > Lake | place: Spain...
ATTCCGTCGGGCGAACTTATCCCTGATGGGTTGCACCTCTGCAGAGCCCATTTCCGTTTCAGTTCGTAGCAAAGTTCAACGCATTAAACTATATTTACAAACTGTTGAAATTCCCAACCACTTTCATACGTTGGCGCAGAAAATTTAGCCACGAATGCACGAATGTTTTGTAGTCGTGGCTAACACTGGTGTAAATAATTGCGCCGGGGATGTTCTGAATTTGTGGCTGACTAAGTTGGCGCAGAAAATTCAGGTGGGGTTCTTCGTGAATTTGTGGATGACTACGTTGGCGCAGAAAATTTAGCCACGAATGCACGAATGTTTTGTAGTCGTGGCTAACACTGATGTAAATAATTTAGCTGGGGGTCTTCTGAATTTGTGGTTGCCTAAGTTGGTCGCGGAAAATTCAGGCGGGGGGCTTCTGAATTTGGGGTTGACTAAGTTGGCGCAGAAAATTCAGGCGGGGTTCTTCGTGCATTTGGGGCTGACTAAGTTGGCGCAGAGAATTTAGCCACGAATGCACGAATGTTTTGTAGTCGTGGCTAACACCGGCGTAAATAATTTAGCCGGGGATGTTCTGAATTTGTGGCTGACTAAGTTGGCCGCAGAAAATTCAGGCGGGGGGCTTCTGAATTTGCGGCTGACTACGTTGGCGCAGAAAATTTAGCCACGAATGCACGAATGTTTTGTAGTCGTGGCTAACACCGGCGTAAATAATTTAGCCGGGGATGTTCTGAAATTGGGGCGGACTAAGTTGGCGCAGAAAATTTAGCCGGGGTTCTTCGTGCATTTGTGGCTGACTACGTTGGCGCAGAAAATTTAGCCGGGAATGCACAAATGTTTTGCGGTCGTGGCCGCTTGCGTTTTGATTGAATTACCAAGAAACAACAACCTGTCCGTGCCCGGACTGAAATCCAGAGCTGTTGTTTTGGTTGGTTCCGGTGTTGTAAGACCCGCCACCGCCGCCGGCCCCGTTGCAATTGGTGCCGCCGCCGCCGCCGCCCGAATAACCACCGCCCCCGCCACCGCCGTGGTTGCCGTTTTGGCATCCATAAATAAAGGTGTCGCCGCCACCGCCGCCGCCGAATCCGCCGGTTGAATTGCCTCCTACCCCGCCGCTTACAATGGCTTGCCCCCCATTCACTCTTGGGGCCGAACCGCCGCTGCTTAAGTAACCGGCACCGCCGCCGGCATTCCCCCAAGCTCCGCTGCACAGCGAACCGCCGCAGGTGCCAATGGCTCCGCCGTTGCCGCTGCTGCCTGCAGCTCCGCCACCCGTAAACATGCCCGCCTGTGCTGTGTTCGAGGTGGTTCCATGGCTTTGTGGGTCATTTGAATACGAATTGTTGTGACCCGTTCCGCCGCCGCCGCCGGCCGCAATGAGCAGCCCTGTGCCCCGACTCACAACAAAGCTGCCTCCGCCACCCCCGTTTCCTACAGAACTGGGTGCCGCCAAACCTTGCTGCCCAACCAAAATATCTAGGGTGTCCCCCCCCGAAACCGAAAAAGTGCCAATCATGCGTGCTCCTTTTCCGCCGCCGCCGCCGCCTTCGGCTCCGCGGGCTTGCAAGGTAACCGACGTTGTGCAGGCGCCCACCACAAACATTTGCCAGTTTCCGTTGGGGCCTGTAGATGTGGCGTTAAAGGTTTGGCTGCCAGATTGATAAACGCAGTTGATCACGGTTACCTGAACCGTGTCGGTGGCCGAACATCCGTTCAAGGTTCGGGTCAATATAACGTTGTAGGTGCCCGCCTGGCTCCAGGCAACCGATGGAGTTGCAGAAGTGCTTGTGGCTGGGTTGCCCGAGGCAAAGCTCCATTGGTAGGTTCCGCCGGTTTGCTGGCTGCTGAAGGTAGCTGGAGAATTCAGGTAAACGGCATTGGGAACTACAATGCTGGGATTCACCAACACGCTGTTTAGGGTAAATGTCGTGGGAGCTGAACTTCCGCATCCGTTGTTGGCCGTTACCGAAATTACCTGGCTTCCAGTGCTGGCATCGGAATTGGCCGTCATCAATAGGCTGTCTTGCCCGGCTGTAATTTGCCAGCCTGTTGGCACCGACCAGGTGTAATCGGTAGCCCCAGGTACCGACGAAATGCTGAATTGCAACCCGGTATCGCCCGGACAAATGGTTGCTAAGGCAGTTATGGATCCTGCCGAGGCGGGGGGTGCTGTACAATCGCAGCGAACATTGTTCCAGCCTCCAGGAAAGTACACTTGAACGCAATGCACCGAACTGTTGTAAATTTGAAGGCCAACCGCTGGACTCGCAATGGAATTCCGTTGGGCCGTGGTTAGCCGGGGCATAAGCAGGCCGCGATCGTTAAAATCTATTTCTAGTCCCGCGCTAGAGTGGGGGGTTGAGGACTGATTGGAAATAACAACTCCTTGGGCCAGCAAAAGACTGGGAAATAAAAAAAGCGGGAGAAGCCAACGGAATGGGTTCATTTTTTTTGTTTCGAAGATAGGGATTTTGGGGGGCTATTTTGCTAAAGCCTTAATAACACGTTCAGGTTGAATGATTACGTCTTTCATAAACAAAATATAGGGGAAGCTGGAGTGTCTTTTATTTGCTTTAAAATAGTCCCGTATTTGCTTTAAGGAAAAGGCAGATATTAGAGATAAATTTAACTCCATTTCAGAATTGGTATCATTAATGAAATCGTCGCTAAAATCAGGAGCAATTAACAGCGTTTTAATGATGCTGTAACCGTTTGTGGTAGCTACTTTTTTATAGGAAATCATTTGCCGAGAAACTGCCGAAAATTTATTGTATCCCTGATCCTTTGATGTTTTACATTCAACTAGAATCAGGTTCTTTTCCCCCAAATTGATGAGAATGTCGATTTTGTCTTTTGCCGTATTTAAGGTTTTTCTTAAATCTTCATCAACATTAAAACCAAGTTCTTGAAACAACTGCTTGGTTAGCTCTTCAAATATTAAGCCTAATTCAGCCTCTTTAATTTTTAACCCCCTGTCTTTAATTGAATTGAGGTCCCTATTGGCAATGTCAACGTACCCTTCAAAGAACAGATTTTGAGTGTCGGTATAAAATTCCAGTATATTTTCAATCAAATTGCCCCTACTTTTTGCCCCGACGGATTGACCGAATTCTAGCAAAACAATCGGATTTAGAATGTCTAAAACATCTCGAGGCTTTATATTATAATTCAGTAACGCCTCGCCTGAAAGCTGAAAGTCATCCTCTAATTGAAATTCGGTTAAAAACAAGGAGCGAAACTCATTAATATTTGCCTCTAAATCGCTTACCAGTCTATTATAACCATCTAGCGAAATTCCTATCCGCTCATCTTTATTTAATTCCTCGAAAAATTCAATTATTGAGTTTGTTTTTTCTTCAATGGTGCTTCCTTTTAAGGGACTTGTTATTTTAAGGCTATTGCTCCAAAATTCATTTAACCACTTCTTTTTTTCAGTTACAGAAACATTGTCTTTATGAATGTCATCAACAATGGCTTGCTTAAAATTAAGACCTCCCCTTAAAATTAAATGTATTTTTTCTTCCAATCCCAGTTTCCAATCAAAGTTGTGCTTCCTGCAAATTAAGTTGATCTGAGGCTCCTTAAGTTGCCTTAAAATTCGTCGAAAATGCTTGTCAGACAAATCCTTTTTTCTTATTTTCCGTAGAATTTCGACAACTTCGTCAGGAACATAAATAATATTCGTCTTTTTCGAGAAAAAGATAATTCCAATGTTCTTAAGGTCATTGATTATTGTATCAATATCTTGCTTGATAATTGGAATTACCAGGTAATTGATTTTTTTTACTTCCTCTTGTGATAATTCTAAATTTTCTTTCAACTCATTTAACAGACCTTGTTCGTCTTGACTAATTTTTTTGTCTCGATTATTTATAAAATCATTGTTGTACGCAGATTTCAAACAATTAAGGTAGATGTTGTAGTCTCTTCTTCTCTGATTGTCAATTTCTGATTTTTCGGATTCAATCTGTTCCTTGAGCGTTTTAACCTCCTTTTGAATATGTTTGATTTCTCGCTCGTATAACTTAGAGAACCAGACATTCTTCATTATTGAATTGCCATCACGAATTAAAATGTCTATAAGTATATCAATTTGTGATTCTGTATTGTTAAATTCTTTTTTGATATGATTCTTGAATGGCGTCCTAACTAACCCAAAAACCTGAGCAACTTCTCGATTATCAGCATCTTTTAGTCCATTTGTGGATTTCCCCAAAAGCACATTTTCAACATCTTTTCCACTAAAATTTGATGTAGAAACCAAAGAATCTAAAATTTTAATAAAAGCGTTTTTTTCAAAAGAATTTAGCTGTTCAAGAACCCTTTCTAATTTCATAATTAATACGTTTCGTTCTTACAAAAGTAGGGTTTTAAATTCGGAAATAAATTTTGATTTCCATTGCTTTGCCTTGCCCCCCCCACCCCTACCCCTCTAATTTCGTACCTTGCAATTGAATTACAAATCAAACGTTGCTAAGACATGATGAACCGACGTCGATTTCTTCGCCAATCTGCGGTTTTGGGAGCCGCAGCAAGCCTTGCCCCCGGATTGCTTTCCGCAGAAGCCCTGCGCGATCCGAAAAAAAAGAGCGACGCCCGTCTTTGGGTGGTGTTTTCCGGAGGAATTGCCCTGCATATTCTTGATTTAGACGGATGGAATGTGCATGAACAATGCCCCATTCCTTCCCTTGGGCCGGTCGATTCGTTTCAAACCCTAAATTACTCCGGCTTTGACCCCCAAAAACACCGAGATCTTGCCAAACACGCCTTGACCCAAAATGGATTTGATGCATCCACTGGCGCCTTTTTTAGCAACAAAAGCGGCGGTTTGGCCGAGGATTTGGCGCTGATTCAGCAAATACCTCAATGGATTGAAAAACACAAGCAGCTGGCCCTGGTTTTGGCCGGCACCGAAGCGGCGCATTCCAGCATTAAACGCTACCGTTTAAATTTAGAATCCGTTGGCAAAGCCCTAAGCCAAGCCTTTCAAGTCTGTGGCGCCCGACCTGGAATTACCCTTATTTCGCCAATGGGCCGAAACCGAACGCCCAATTCCATGGGCGGTTTTGACCACCACCACCCCGATTGCCTGCGCGAAGGCTGGATCGCCTCTTTTTCTTAAATCCCTATTTGACCCCGGCCGCGCTGCCCCCGTAGCCGAGTTCCGTCGATGCCGATTCAATAAAACCCCAACCCAATTTTGGCAAGGTGGCCTCGGTTGCCATTATTACCACAACATCATGCCGAGCTATCTCCTCCAACAACTTGAGCTGCTTTACTGTGCGTTCAACCCCTAACTGCTTTGGATACACCTCGTGGTTGTAAAACCAAAAATGCCCAGGATTAAAACTCCGCGAAATTCCAAAATTAAACAGCCCCCAATAAAAACTGTCGCTGATCACCAAAACCGCCGGCCGCTGCTTTCCTTTGTCTGATTCAAATTGCAGTTCCGGATAGGCCATCGGGAAGGATTTCATGTTCCAAAGCAAATTCATGCCTCCAGCAATGTCGCAGTCGGCGCCCCGGGGTTGTTTCCATTCTAACCGGTCCCAAGAAATCCGGGGCAGCCTCCAGCCGCATTGCTGTTCTATTCGCCGAATCAAGGAGTCGCCCGCCAAGGCCATTCCATACTCGCTCCAATGAATGCCATATTGGGGGTAAAGCGGGTATGCCGAGGTGTTCTTTTGTTCCAAAAAATAGGTGTGGAAATCGAGCACGGGAATCCCTCGCCGTTGGGCTTCTTGCAAGTAAATCTGGTGGTTTGTGGTTCCGCGCTCTTGAACCCTATCTTCAGGAATGTACTCGGAATAGTACGAACCCTTGCCCGCAGCAAACACCAACAGCAAGAGCTTGCCTTGCCGCTGCAAGGTTTCGCTAATAAATTCGAGGCGGTCCATGCGCCGGCCTATGCTGTCCTTTCCAATAAAATCTGAGCCATAATAGGCCTTTATGTAGTTTTCTTCGAACAAGTACCGCTGTTTCCCTACAACCACTCCTCTAGCGCCTGCTTTGTTAAAAAGACTGTAGTTGATTTGATTGTTGGTTCGAATCCACAGCGGCCGAAACCCCACATGGTGGTTTAACCACGCTTCGGCTTGAAGCTGGAATGCCGCATCCCACCAGGCTTTTAATCCCAAGGCTGGCGTATCGGGCTCTTCGATTGCCCCTTGAAGCGGTTTAATTCGTAGGGGCGCAAACAGGCCCTGAATGGCTGGAAGCGCCAACAGCACAAGCCAAAGTCCCCAAACCCATTTCCCTATGTTGCCCTGCTGCTTCAAAACCGGAAATAAATAAATGGATTAAAGGAAAATCCGGCAATGCCCGACAAGCACAACCACCACAAAACCAAAGACATTGCCGAAAGAAACACATGGCGCCGACCGCTGTGTTCTCCAAAATATACCGCATTTTGCAGGGCCTGCCCTTTGGGCAATAAAACCCAAAAGGCGAAAATCAAGGCCGGCAAAATCCGGGCCCACACTTCTGCTCCGGCTGCAACGGTCCAACCCGCTTCAAAAGCAAACAGCCTACCCATGAATTCAAGGGCTTGATTCAGGCTTTCAATGCGGAAAAAAGCCCAGCCCAGCATCACCAAGCCAAAGGTAATTAGGCGCGGAATCCAAGGGCCCATTTTTTGGTAGATTCGGAGTAAAAAGCTGCGTTCAAGCACCAAAAACAAGCCGTGGTAGGCTCCCCAAACCACAAACGACCAAGACGCTCCATGCCAAATGCCCGAAGCCAAGAACACCAACCATAAATTCAGGTAGGTTCTCCAACCCGGCCCCCGGTTTCCGCCCAAGGGAATGTACAGGTATTCGCGCATCCAGGCGCCCAAGGTCATGTGCCAGCGCCGCCAAAATTCGGTGATGCTGCCCGACACATAGGGGTTGTTGAAGTTTTCGGGCAAACGAAATCCCATGGTCTGGGCCAATCCTAAGGCCATGTCTGAATAGCCCGAAAAGTCAAAGTAAATTTGCAGGGTGTAGGCCAAAAGGCCCAGCCAGGCCGATGCGCTGCCCAGTCCCTGAATTTCGGCGGCAAAAACCTGGTCGGCAAAGGCCCCCACATGGTTGGCAATAAGCACCTTTTTGGCCAGGCCCAAGGTAAAACGGTACAAACCTTGAAGCCGGTTGTCGGCGGTTTCGTGCTTCTGCCGGTCTTCTATTTGCCCGGCCAAATCGTGGTAGCGAACAATGGGCCCGGCTATCAGCTTCGGAAACAGAATAATGTAAAGCTGATAATCCCAAAAATTGCGCAGCGGCCGGTGCACCTTTCGGTACACATCTACCACATACGTGATGGTTTCAAACGTGTAAAATGAAATGCCAATGGGCAAAACCAGTTTGGTCCAGTAAAGGCCCTGCATGCCGCCCAGGGCCAGCACTCCATTCAGGTTTTCAACAAAAAAGTTGGAGTATTTAAAGTAGAGCAGCAGGCCCAAATTCACCAACAGCGACAGGGCCAGCAGGGCCTTTCGCTTCCAAGCTTCTGCCATGGAATCCATAAGGCGAACCAGGTGAAAATCAAGCAGGGTTGTACCTAGAATAACAAAAATAAATCGGGGGGCTCCCCAGCTGTAGAACACAATGCTGAACAGCAAAATCACCACATTTTTTGCTTTGCGGGGCGCCCAAGTATAGCAGAGCAAAAAAAGGGGCAGGAAGTAGAGCAGGAAAACAATGCTGCTAAAAACCATGGGGCAAAGAAACGGAGAATTGCTCGGTTTTAAAGATGGGGGATTGTGGGGGGCGGCAGCCGGGCTTTCCGGGCTACTCCGCGGTTGCCGAAAGGCTGGCCCAGCTGGTTTGCGGGGGCTCCTAACGTCGCCTCCGCACCTAGCGGGCCAGGCTTCGGCACCCTTGCGGGGTAGCCTCGTCAATCCCTGCCGCGGGCGGCGTTGTGGCCGAATTCGTGTGCAATGCGCCCTGGGCCAAGCCTTGGCATTTCGCCCTGTTTTATTTTGGTTGCGTTCTGTTCCTGCAAAGATTTGCTTTGTTCAAACAGGGCCGTTTTTAAATGGAATTGGTGCTGCTGCCGCTGTCTTCCGCGTCATCATCATCGTCGTCGGTTGGATAAAAATCAATCCAAACGTGTACTAAGTAGTCGTGAAACCCCCAGCCGATTCCGCTCGTGTCGTCAACCACTTTTTCAACCCGGCCTTCAAATGTGTCAAGCAGGTTTTCTTTTCTCATTAACCTCAAGCTGTCAGCAAAAGTTGCTGCCAAGCTTGAATAAAAAGCATCATTGATGTCTCCATAGTAATTTGTAAATTTTACACCTGTCTCAACATAGAACAACATCAAGTCGGCAAGCAGGTTTGGGGATGTTCCCAATTTTTTAAAGTCGCTAATGGCTTGTTTTCCGTCCTTGAGTTTATAGGTGTACCCTCGTTTAGGGAAAAACGCTTCAAATACTTTGGCTTTATACTTTTCAAAAAATTCTTTCTCGTTCGGATTTACATAAAAATCAAAAAACTCTTTTGCTGATTTGTTTTTTTTATACAGGTCGGCAACAAGGTCAATCAATTTATCCTTGTCTAGTTTTTTAAGTTCCTTTTTTAGGTCGGTAAGTCCCATGAGTTCCAGGTTTTGTTTGCACTCCTTATCGAGTTTTCGGCTTAGGTTTATGAGGTTGAGTTGGCATTTTGCTCCTGTTATTCCAAAACCAGTTCGTTTGATAAATCAATCATATCTAGTTTTATTAATTCCCAATGAGCATTTCTTAAGCAGACAGGATCGAAATCATCGTCTGCTCCTGAAAAATCGATCAACTTTTCCTTCAATTCTTTTAAACTATGTGAATATGGATAACGCTTTTCATGTAATTCAGCCATTTGCTGAATCGAATATGATTTCATGTATATCCCAGAAATCTTTTTTTCTGCCTGTTCGTATAATAACATCGATTTTCATTGCAATTATTTCAGCAACACTTGCTAAACGTATATTATCCATTAAAACAATATCATCCATGAATTTGTCGGTATAATACAAATCAAGTTTTATGCAGTTACTTGCTTTTTCTCCAATGTAATATGATTTACCGAATCCGATTTCTTGTATGTTCAGCCTATCGACGTATGAATAAGTGTCTCTTAGGTAATTATCAATTGAATTAAAGTCAACACTACCATATTGTTCATCCGTAAATAAATCAAGATCAACAGACATTCTATGACCACGATGAAGGCTCAACGCAGTTCCACCAACCAGTCTGAACATTGATAGCTCACTTCTTGACATTAAATCCTTAAGTGTTGTTAACAGCAGTGGAGAAACCGTTGAATAGCAAAGCCTCATTTTTTAATTTTCATTAAAACACCATCGATTATCTCTTGTCCATAAAACTCCGTGATTTCAATTTTTTCTGATTCATTTCCTCGAGTAAATACTCTCTTAATAACAGCATTCTTTTGACGGTTCCAATCAATCATCTCAATTTTTGTATCCCAAAATAAAACGGGTCTCAGTTTAGACAAATCAGGATGGCTTGATTTATCTTTTTTCGCTTCTTTAATGTCATAAAATACTTGTAATGTCATTAAATATCCTTCCTCTAAGCCAAGTGCATTCTCTATTTTTATAGCCAAGTTCGTATTCATTCTTCTTTTCCCTTTCGTAATTGCAACAATGGTTTGTGGGAATTCATTTAAGGATATTGCAAATTTTCCTTTAGCTAAATGACGCTTTTGAAGTTCACGCTCAAGAATAAATCCGGGGTGAATTCCCTTAACTATTGAGAGTGTATTTTCCATGCCGCAAAAATAAACAAAATTGTTTACACGATAACGTTTATTTGGTTGGGTTGGGGTTGAATTATATTTACCTGATTATTGGTGATAGATTTATGACTGCTTGTTTTGGTCAAAGCTATGTATGCCCGTTGCTTCCTGGCATTCGATGTCGATTTTATTTATTTCATTCATTAGTCTGTCCGTTTCTGTCAATGCAACAATGATTTTTTGATAGTGTAAAATGTCGTCAAATTCAAGTGTTCTTTCCTTTCTGTCTTTGAGCCATTTTTGTGCAGGTTGATAACCGCCAATGTAAAATTCCCAAGCGATTTGCGGAACATTGTCGAAATACTGTGTGTCGTTGATGTACACTTTTCCGTTTTCGTATTTTGGTTTTACAACTACATTGTTTCCGTCTTCAGGATATTGCGTTATGTATTTTTCAACGATCGGGCTTTCTAATAAATGAATTTCTCTGATTTGTCCACCTAATTTTACCAGTTGCCAAAACGTGCCTTTGTCTTTTGGATAAGGCACTCTTGGGAAATCTATTTTTAAAAATTCCTTGTATTTCTCTCTGTATGATGGCGAATGTAAAACCGCATAGATGTAATCTAAAATATCTATTGGTGCAAAGACCTCCCCCAGCCCCTCCAAAGGAGGGGAGTTTTGTTCCTCCACTTTGGGGAGGTTAGGAGGGTTTTCATCCCTTTTAATATCGGATTTGCTATCAAGTTTATCTTTTATTTTTAATGTCACCAATTCAGGATTTGCAAATACTTCTTCATTCGTAAATCTTAAAACTTCATATCCCAATTCATTTAGCCTAGCAGTTCTAAGTTCATCATATTCCTTTTGCTGTAAATGAATTTTACCATCAATTTCTATAACTACATTTTTAATTAGGCAAACAAAATCTGTAATGAAATCATCAATAATATGCTGTCTTCTAATTTTATACCCTGTTTTTTTATTCCTTAAATATTCCCACATTACTTTTTCAGCTTCCGTTGGATCATCTTTTAAACTATCTCTCATTTCTTTGATGAGAAGATAGTTTTTTGGATTAGCGGTAATATAACTAGGCTGCGAAAGCCCCTCCTTTTTAACCTCCCCCGCCCCCTCCAAAGGAGGGGAGTTTTGTTCCTCCCCTTTGGGGAGGTTAGGAGGGGTCTTTTCGTTGGTGAAAGTTAAACCCAATTGCTCTGCTATTTGCTTTACAATTGCTGTGTTTAGGTTTGGTGTTCTTTCTGCTGTTTGTCCGATGGTTTGTTGTCCTTTGGTTTCGGGGTATAAATACAAAGGAAAGACATTAGCATTGTCCAAAGATGAAATTATGCTTTTATCTACAATTCCACGAGAAATAAGTGGCCGCACAAAATCTTCACTTCTTGATCTTTTTACAAGGTTAATTGCAACATTTTCATTTGAAAGGTGACTCATCACGTTTGGCTGAGGACTAGCGTATAATCCCCTTGATTTACCTGTGTATAATGAGAACCTTGTGTCAAATGGCCTGTAAGCTATCTTAGAAATCTCTCGATTTATATTTTCGGCAGCATCTTCCTTTGCAAACAAATATTGCCAATCTCTCGAATCCTTTTTCTTATTGTACTTAATTCTCCATAAATTTTCATCCAATTCGAGTAAGTCAATTAACTTTTTCTTCTGTTCAATAGCGCTAAAAGAAATGTTACAATCATCATTTGCTGAGGCAAAGCCGCTAGTATTCAAATTAAACAAATCAGATATTTTGAATCCATTTTCAAAATCTTCCCTTTCACCTTCATTTTTAGGAACAAAGAAGAAATGTGGAGCCGAATATTTTATTTCATTAAATTTTATCGATTTCAAACTATTGTAATTGAGATATTCATATTTACCTTCTCTTTTGCCATAAAGGTCAAAATGAAATACTTTGCCTAATTCGTTTGCCTTTTTCTTTCCCGTTTTTACAAAGATGTTAATTGAAACACCTTGCATAATGTCGAAAACATTAACATCTACACTTCCATCGGGTGCTGTTTCTTTTTTCTTACTATTCCCGTGTAGGTCAATAGTGTAAATCTTATCGTAAGTGTTTAGCAAATGCCAACGCATTCCCCTGAATGTAGGATTGTCCAGGAAACCGTGCGGATTAATAAATGCCAATACTCCGCTACCATTTTTCTCAATGAAGTGTTGCCCATAACGTAAGAATTTTACATAATCATCATTCAGCCAATGTTTACGTTCATTAAAGTGAACTCCATCAACATATTTGTAATCTTCAATCAGTTTACTAATCCATTCACCATTGTTTGAAGATATTCCACTATATGGTGGATTTCCAATTACACACATTACAGGCGTATCTCTTTTGATATAATTGGCTTCATTGGCTTCTGTACTTAACCAATTTGCAAAGAGAGTTCCTGTGTCTTGGTGGTGTTCTTCTAAACTGTTGGTAAGATAAACTCTGAACCTTTGGTTGGTGGTTGGTTTGTAGCCTGTTTCAGTTAAAAGCAAATCTAATTTTAAATGTGCCATTGCATAACTTGCCATCAGCAACTCAAATCCATTGAGGCGAGGCAATAAATGCGTTTCTACATAATTGCTCCAAATCCCTTTTTGCCCTTCAAAGGTTGCGTGAATGTGTTTTATGGTTTCGGCAAGGAAAGTGCCTGTGCCTGTGGCTGGATCAAGAATTTGTACTTTGTGAACTTCCTTTTCAGTCTTTTTGCCTTGTACATCAACTTTAATTTTTGTTTTGCTGCTGTCGGCAAGTCCTTGCGGTAAATCAAATTCGGTTTTTAAAATATCGTCAACGGCTCGAACAATAAAATTTACAACTGGTGCAGGTGTGTACCAAACGCCCCTTGCTTTGCGGAGTTTAGGGTCGTATTCGCTTAGAAAAGTTTCGTAAAAATGGATGATTGGGTCTTCCATTTTTGTTGACTTTCCATAGTTTTTTAAAATCTCTTCAACATTGCAAGCCAAAAATATATCTACCAAACTATCTACTATCCATTTTATGCGGTCGTCAATGTCGGGACCAGCTATGTAGCCAAAGAGTTTGCGTAAAAATGGATTTGATTTTGGAATTAATTCAGCGGCTTCTTGTCGGCTAAAAGTTGGTAAAGTTGGGTCGTGTAAACGAGCTGCAAACATTCCGTAAGAAATGGTTTGAGCATAAACGTCTGCAAACCCTTTCGGAGTTATGTCGTGAATAAGAATTTGCTTAAAGGCGTTCATTTGGTCTTTAAGTGTACTGTCTTCTTTATTTGCTTCGTCACTTGTCAACGCTTTTTCAATAACATCAGAAAGAAGGCGGGCTTTGCCCGCCATCATTTCTGCCAGTTTTTTTGAACTTTTTATTGTCTGCCCAACGTGGGAAGCAAAGTCTTTGATGAGATTTGTAAAAGTTGCAAAGTTGTTAGGCAACGGAACGACAGTTCCGTTTTGTATTTCAGCAATTGCAATTTTTGTAATAAAAATTCCGTCAATGTATAAGTGGAAGTCTAAATAGTCGGTGAAAATTAAATTATTTAGCGAAGCCTTATAACGGTCGAACTGTTCTTTGTTGCCTGTTTTCTTTGCTCCTTCAAGGTCTTTGTCGCCAATGTCCTTTGCTTCAATAAACCCTACTGGAATTTCTTTTTTAGTTAGAATATAGTCGGGGGCTCCGCAAGATTGTCTTTTGGGTTCGTTGGTCGCCCTGATGTCAGGCACTAAACTTTCTAACAGTTGTTGCAGGTCGCCACGAAAAGTATGCTCGGTTGCGTTACCAAGTTTATATCGTTTATTTATGTTGTCTATGTACTGTTCTAAAGTCATTAATTTTATTGTCAAATTTTACAGTCCAAAGTTAGTTTTTTCTGTCGGTGCGTTGGCAAAAAATGGCTCTTTTGATTTTTCAGTATTGGGCTGAGTGTCGGCAAAAACAAATGTGCCATTTGTGCGGTCGGCTGTCTTTTTACAATGAGGCATAACGTCAGTTCGTCTAAAAACTCCCTTTTAAATAAATAATCCTCTCAAAATTACCCCATTTTTTGACATTTAAGCATGCCACAGAAAAGGCGCACAAAAATTCTGGCTCCCAACCAAGAAAACC
>Ga0247843_1007232_pt1 | contig 13827 bp, 14 predicted proteins | sample LaCruzMarch2017__FD_192420 | JGI IMG/M metagenome (GOLD analysis project Ga0247843, IMG submission 192420) | Freshwater microbial communities from meromictic Lake La Cruz, Castile-La Mancha, Spain - LaCruzMarch2017_8m | ecosystem: Environmental > Aquatic > Freshwater > Lake | place: Spain...
AATGGTTAAGGATCACCTCGGTTCCGCACGGCCCATGGCGGGGCGCGAAGCCGAAAGCGGGTCGCCAGGTCGCGCCCATGTGTGGCCCACCTGGTTGCCCAGGCGGGACGCACCCCGCTTTCCCCGGCGTCGACCGGCGAGTTGCCATGGCCGGGCGCGCGAAACGATGGATGCGCGTTTACCAAATGATGAAGATGTGATGGCGCCCTGGCTTGCGCCCCGCACCGCCAGGTGAACCGGGGGGGTGCAGGTTCGGCGGAAATCCGGGGCGGGTCGCCCGCGCCCTCCTCTTCCCCAGCCGGCCGGCGCGGTGTATCGCCGCCCCACCCAATACCAGCCCACAAGCAGGACTTCCCCGCCCATGGCGAAGATGCAAGCCAACCAGATGCGCGCCGGCATGGTTATCGAGTTCGAGGGCCAGCGCTACACCATTCTCAAGCAGAACATCATGATCCCCGGCAAGGGCGCCGCGGTGATCCAGGTGGACATGCGCAACATCAAGACGGGCGCCAAGAAGGACCAGCGCTGGCGCACCGCCGACACGGTCGAGCGCCTGACGACCGAGGATAAGGACTTCACCTTCTCCTACAGCGAAGGCGACATGCTGGTGCTGATGGACCCCGAGACCTTCGAGCAGACGCAGGTCAACAAGGAAATCCTGGGTGAAAGGCTGCCCTTCCTGGCCGAGAACATGACGGTCAACGTCCGCCTGATCGAAGGCGAGCCGGTGTCGATGGACCTGCCGGAAAGCGTCGTGCTGGAAGTGGTCGAGGCCGATCCGGTGGTGAAGGGCCAGACGGCCGCTTCCTCCTACAAGCCGGCGGTGCTGTCCAACGGGGTGCGCACCATGGTGCCGCCCTTCATCACGGTCGGCGAGAAGATCGTCGTGAAGACCGAGGATGGCAGCTACTACGAACGCGCCAAGGGCTGAGGCGCCCCGCACATGGCATCGCCGCGCCTGTCCCCCGCCATGACCGTGTTGCAGGCGGCGGTCCAGAAGGCCGCCCGGCGCCTGCTGCGGGATTTTTCCGAGGTGGAGTCGCTGCAGGTCTCGTCCAAGGGCCCGGGCGATTTCGTCTCCCAGGCCGACCTGCGCGCCGAGCAGACGCTGCGCGAGGAATTGTCGCGCGTGCGCCCCGACTGGGCCTTCCTGGGTGAGGAAGGCGGCCAGGCCGAGGGCGATTGGGAATGGCGCTGGGTGGTCGATCCGCTGGATGGCACCACCAACTTCCTGCACGGCATCCCGCATTGGGCGATATCGGTCGGCGTGGAAAAGCGCCTGCCGGATGGCACCACGGAACTGGTGGCGGGCTGCGTCTACAATCCGGCCGGCAATGAGATGTTCTGGGCCGAAAAGGGCCTGGGCGCTTTCCTGAACGACCGGCGGCTGCGGGTCTCAGGCCGGCGGGAGATCGGCAGTGCGCTGTTCGCCACCGGCATCCCCTTCGCCAAGGTGCAGCGCAAGGCGGAATTCAGCGCCATCCTGGCGCGGCTGATGCCCCAGGTGGCCGGCGTGCGCCGATTCGGCTCGGCGGCGCTTGACCTCGCCTGGGTGGCGGCCGGCCGGTATGACGGGTTCTGGGAACTCGGCCTGAACAAGTGGGACATCGCGGCCGGTCTGGTGATCGTGAAGGAAGCCGGCGGCTTCGTGACCGACCCGGCGGGTGGCGACACTTATTATGAAACCGGCGACCTGGTGGCCGGCAATGGCGCCCTGCAACCGAGGCTGCGCGAAGTCGTGGCCGAGGGGATCGCCGCCATCAGCACCGCGCGCGCGGCGGCCGCTTCCGCCTGAGGGCGTCTCCGGACTAAACTGGCGATATGCTCCACGTCGCCAACCACGCCCTGCTCTCCCAACGCCTGTCGGTGCTGCGCGATGCCGCAACGCCGAGCCCGGTCTTCCGCCGCCTGCTGGCCGAAATCGGCGCCATCCTGACCATCGAGGCAACGCGCGACCTGCCCAGCATGGTCGGGCCCGTCACCACGCCCCTGGTCACCATGCAGCACCGCATGCTGGCCGCGCCCGAGCCGGTTCTGGTGGCGGTGCTGCGCGCGGGACTCGGGCTGATGGAGGGCGGCATGCAGGTGCTGCCCGATGCGCCGGTCGGGCATGTCGGCCTGATGCGCGACGAACATACGCTGAAGCCGAGCGAGTATCTGCTGCGGATGCCGCCCGAGGTGACCAGGCGCGGCGCAATCCTGTTCGACCCGATGCTGGCCACCGGCGGCAGCGCCGTGGCCGCCATATCGCGGGTCAAGGAAGCGGGCGCGCCGCATATTCGCTTCGTCTGCGTGGTCGCGGCACCGGAAGGCGTGGCGCGGCTGACCGAAGCCCATCCGGACGTGCCGATCTTCACCGCGGCCCTCGACCAGCGGCTGGATCATCGCGGCTTCATCGTGCCGGGCCTTGGCGATGCCGGGGATCGCTGCTTCGGGACCGTCGGCTGATGCGCGCCGCATTGGCCCTGCTGCTCGGCCTCGCGGCCTGCGCCACCGCCGATCCGGCGGCCGATCACCTTGGCGGCCATGGCGATCCGGTGCGCGGCGCGGCCCTGGCGGCGCCGTCGCTGTTCGCCGGCACGGCCGCCTTGGCCGGCCAGCCGGCGCGCGCCGCGCTGGCGGCGGTGCAGATGGAGGTGATCGCGGACGCCTTCCGCAGCGACCCGCGCTGGCAGCATGAGGTGACGCTGCCTGGCTGGCACGCCACCGGCGTGGCGCGCGCGGCCCTGCGCGAGGCCATCGGCATCGCCCCGGATGCGCCGACCGACCTGGTGGTCATGGCGCTCCGCGATGCCGCGGCGGCGCTGGATGCGGGCCGCGTCACGCGGGCCGAAGCGGCCCTGACCGGCCCGGCCTTCCTGCTGCCGGGCGATCAGGTGCTGGCGCGCCTCGCCCGCCTGCCCCCCCTGCCGCGCGTGGCCGAGGGGGCCGCCGCCGCCGCCGCCGAAATCCGACGCAGGGATTTGCGCCGGCGGGCCTGACCGCCGCGCGCCTGATGGCGGGGTGGCGGCGACCGGCCGCCCGCGCCGCCGAGACAGAGAGAGAGGACAAGCCGCATGCGCCAGGCCGACGAATTCCATAACCTCGATGCGCCGGTCGGCGGCATCCACCGCGACCTTGCCCCAGGGCTGACCACGCAGATCTTCCCGGGCGAAGGCGCCATGCTGTCCATCGTCACTATCGCCCCGGGGGCCAGCGGCACGCTGCATCACCATCCGGAGGAGCAGTGGGGCGTGTTGCTGGAAGGCAGCGCCATCCGCGTGCAAGGCGAGGAGGAGATCGCCGTGCGCAAGGGCGATTTCTGGCGGACCCCCGGCGGCGTGCCACACACGATGCGGGCCGGGCCGGAAGGCTGCCGCGTGCTCGATATCTTCGCGCCGCCGCGGCCCGAATACCGAGTGCCGGGCAGCGGCTTCGGCACGACCTGATCGGCTGCGGGTCCAAGACAGGCGATTGGAAGGCTGATCCCATGAGCAACGACATGCCTGGCGCACGGCGCCTGCCCTCGGCCCCGCTTGCCGATCCCGCGCTGGTGGCGGCGTTCCGGCAGTGCGCGGTCGCGAATATCAGCGACAACCTCGAACGCCTGTCCGCCGCGGTCGGGCTGCGGCCCTTCCATGCCGGCGGCACGATGGCCGGCACGGCGCTGACCGTGCGCACCCGGCCCGGCGACAATCTGGCCATCCACCAGGCGCTGGAGCTGATCCGGCCCGGCGATGTGCTGGTGGTCGACGGGGGTGGCGACGTGTCCCGCGCCCTGGTGGGCGAGATCATGAAGGCCATCGCGCAACGGCGCGGCTGCGCCGGCTTCGTGATCGACGGCGCGATCCGCGACGCCGATGCCCTGGCCCGCGACAGCTTTCCCTGCTTCGCGCGCGCCGCGATCCATGCCGGCCCCTACAAGGCCGGTCCCGGCGAGATCAACGTCCCGGTCTCGATCGGGGGCATGGTGGTCCATCCGGGTGACATCGTGGTGGGCGATGGAGATGGCGTCGTGGCGTTTCCGGCCGCGATCGGTGAGACCTTGCTGGCAGCGACGCGCCAGCAGGAGGAGAAGGAGGCAGCGATCCTCCGATCAATCGCCGAGGGAACCTACACCGGCTCCTACGCCAAGGGCTGACGCTCTGCCGGGCGTTCGTCGGCGCGCGACCTGACGCGGCGCCCCCGGGTTCCCATCGAAGCGATCGCTTCGATGCGGGCCCCGGCAGGTCGCTCGGGCGGCTGGCGCCGCCCGCAGGTTTGTGAACTCGGCCCCTTACGTCAGATCGCGACGCGCACGCCGAGCTCGACCACGCGGTCCGAGGGGATCCGGAAGAACTCGGTGGCCGGCATGGAATTGCGGCTGAGCACCGCGAACATCCATTGCCGCCAGCGCGACATCTTCGGCACCGCCGCCGCAACCACCGTCTCGCGGCCCAGGAAATAGCTGGCCTGCATCGGGTCGAACGGAATCCCGCGGTCACGCAGCCGCTCCAGCTCGCGCGGGATATGCGGGCTTTCCTGGAAGCCGTAGCGCAGCAGCACGCGGTGGATGTCGGGGGCCAGTTCGGTCACTTCCCGCCGCGCCTCGTCGCCGATGCGGGGCACATCCTCGTTCAGGACGGTCACGAACAGCACGCGCTCATGCAGCACCTTGTTGTGCTTGAGGTTGTGCAGCAGCGCGGCCGGCACGAAGTCGGCCTGGCCGGTCATGAACACGGCGATGCCCGGCACGCGGATGGTGCGGCTTTGCGGCAGCCGCGCGAGGAAGCTTTTCAGCGGCAGGCTGTCCTGGCGGAAGCGCGCGAACAGCAATTCGCGGCCCTGCTTCCAGGTCAGCATCAGGGTGAAGGTGACGATGCCGAGAATGAGGGGCACGTACCCGCCCTCGGGGATCTTCAGCGCCGTCGCGGTGAAATAGGCCAGGTCCAGCAGCAGCAGCGGCACGAACACCAGCGCCACCGCCAGCCTGGACCAGCCAAAGGCCCGGCGGAACACGATCAGCGCCAGCATCGAGGTACACAGGAAGGTGCCCGTCACCGCGAGGCCATAGGCGGCGGCCAGCGCGTCGCTGCTCTTGAACTCCAGCACCAGGATGACGACGCCGATCAGCAGCATCAGGTTCACCTGGGGCATGTAGATCTGCCCCTGCTCGGTCTCATGCGTGTGGATCACTTCGAGGCGCGGGATGAAGCCGAGTTGCACGCATTGGCGCGCGATCGAGAATGCGCCCGAGATCATCGCCTGCGACGCGATAATGGTGGCGGCGGTGGCCAGCACCACCAGGAAGGGGCGGAACCATTCGGGCGCCAGCAGGAAGAAGGGATTCTCGATGGCGGTCGGGTCGGCCAGCAGCAGCGCGCCCTGGCCGAAATAATTCAGCGCCAGGCCGGGCAGCACCATCGCCACCCAGGCCACCTGGATCGGCCGCCGGCCGAAATGCCCCATATCGGCATACAGCGCCTCGGCCCCCGTCACCGCCAGCACGACCGAGCCGAAGGCGATGAAGGCCGCCAGCTTGTAGTGCGCGCAGAAGTTCAACGCATAGGTGGGCGACAGCGCCACCAGCACTTCCGGCTGCCGGATGATCTCGATCAGGCCAAGCAGGCCAAGGACGGTGAACCACACCAGGCAGACCGGGCCGAAGATCGCCCCCATGCTTTGCGTGCCGCGATACTGCACCAGGAACAGCGCCAGCAGGATGCCGAGCGCGATGGGCAGCACCGCATCCTCGAAGGCGGGCGAGATGACCTTCAGCCCCTCCACCGCCGAGAGCACGGAAATCGCGGGCGTGATGACGCCATCGCCGAAGAACAGGCTGGCGCCCACGATGCCGATCAGCGCGACCAGCCATTTGCCGCGGGCGGTCCGGGTGTGGCGCTGCGCCAGCGCCATCAGCGCCAGCACGCCCCCTTCGCCGCGATTGTCGGCGCGCAGCACGAACAGCACGTATTTCACCGTGACCGTCAGCACCAGCGCCCAGAAGATCAGGCTGAGAAGACCAAGGATCTCCCAGCGCGCGATTCCGTCATCGGCGAAATGCAGCAGGCTTGCCCGCATGGCATAGAGCGGGCTGGTGCCGATATCGCCATAGACGATACCGAGGACACCGATCAGCGACGCGACCGTTACCGGTCGGGCCGCCGCTTCGGGATGGTTCAAGGTCGGGCTCCGAAAGCGCAACGGCGGCACGCATAGTCCCGCGCGCCTCCCCGATGCAAGCGCGCCGACATGCCGCGGGGTGAGGCCAGCCCCGCGCGCATCGCTCTTGCGGGCGTCAGTGCCCGCGCAGGATTTGCGACAGGAACAGCCGCAGGCGATCGGTCTTCGGGTCGTTGAACAGCGCTTCCGGCTCGCCGCTTTCCACGATCTCGCCACGGTCCATGAACACGACGCGGTCGGCGACCTGGCGGGCGAAGCCCATTTCGTGGGTCACGCAGATCATCGTCATGCCGGTCGCTGCCAGCATCACCATGGTATCCAGCACTTCCTTGATCATCTCGGGGTCGAGCGCGCTGGTCGGCTCGTCGAACAGCATGATCTTGGGCTTCATGCAGAGCGCGCGGGCGATGGCCACGCGCTGCTGCTGGCCGCCCGAGAGCTGGCCCGGATATTTTTTTGCCTGCTCGGGGATGCGCACCCGGGTCAGGTACTCCATCGCCAGTTCCTCGGCTTCCTTCTTCGGCATGCGGCGCACCCAGATCGGCGCCAGCGTGCAGTTCTCCAGGATGGTCAGGTGCGGGAACAGGTTGAAGCTCTGGAACACCATGCCGACCTCGCGGCGGATGGCGTCCAGGCTGCGCAGATCGTCCGTCAGCTCGATGCCGTCCACGCTGATGCGGCCCTGCTGGTGGACTTCCAGCCGGTTGATGCAGCGGATCAGCGTCGACTTGCCCGAACCCGAGGGTCCGCAGACCACCACGCGTTCCCCGGTGGCCACCTGCAGGTTCACCTCGCGCAGCACATGCAGCGCGCCGAACCACTTGTTCACATTCTCCAGCACGATGGCCGGCGGCGCATCGGCACGCATCGCTGAGGCGATATGCGCCGTCGCTTCGATTGTCTCACCCATTGAAGGACTCCATGTTGATTGCGGGTGGGCCTGCGTCAGCGGCGCCGGTGTTGGTTAAGGTCACGTTCCAGATCCTGGCTGTATTTGCTCATCGCAAAGCAGAAAACCAGGTAGATCAGGCCGACGGTGATGTAGACCTCGACGCCGAAGCCCTGCCAGGCGGGCTCCACGATGGCGGTCTTGCCGGCGGTTAGCAGGTCGAAGATGCCGATGATCAGCACCAGCGACGTGTCCTTGAAGAAGCCGATGAAGGTGTTGACCAGCGGCGGGATCACCAGCCGCAGCGCCTGCGGCAGGATGATGAAGCCGGTCTTGTGCCAGTAGGAAAGGCCGAGCGCGTCGGCTGCCTCATACTGGCCGCGTGAGAGCGCCTGCAGGCCACCGCGCACCACTTCCGCCAGATAGGCGCCGGCGAACAGGGTGATCGCGATCTGCGCGCGCAGAAGCTTGTCGATGTTCATGCCCTCCGGCAGGAACAGCGGGAACATCACGCTGGCCATGAACAGCAGGCTGATCAGCGGCACGCCGCGGATCAGCTCGACATACAGGATGCAGAGCATCTTGATGGCCGGCAGCTTGGACCGCCGCCCGAGTGCCACCAGGATGGCCAGCGGGAAGGCGAAGGCCAACCCAAAGGTGGACAGGATCAGGGTGATCGGCAGGCCGCCCCAGCGTTCCTGCGGCACGTAGCTCAAGCCGAACAGGCCGCCCCACATCAGGATGCCGATCAGCGTCAGCGTGCCGACCCAGATCGGCACCAGCCGCCAGTTCCAGAACCGGCGCATGGCGGAGATGACGTAGAGGCCAACGAACAGGAAGCAGACCAGCAGCGGCCGCCAATGTTCATCGTACGGGTAGGTGCCGAACAGGATGAAACGGTGCTTTTCGGTGATCACCGCCCAGCACGCGCCGACACCCTTGATCTCGCGGCAGGCCGCGGTCTGCGCCTGCCCGTTCACCACGGGCACCTGCCAGATGGCGTTGAAGAAGGCCCATTCGACGAAGCTGATCGAGTAGCGGATGATCAGGTAGGCCAGCAGCAGCGTCACCGCGGTGCTGAGCCAGGAGTTGAACAGGTTGGCCCGCGCCCAGGCCATGGCGCCCGTCGCGGCGACGGGCGGCGCGCTGCGCGGCGCGGTGGATGCGGGGGTCTGGCCGAGGGTGATGTCACTCATTGGTTTGCGCCCTCACGCGCCGGGCGCCCGGCCAGCAACGCCGGCCGCATGGCTTGGTTGTCATCCATGGCTCAGCGCTCCACCAGGGCGATCTTGGCATTATACCAATTCATGAACAGGCTGATCGACAGGCTGATCGTCAGGTAGACCAGCATGATGATGGCGATGCCCTCGATCGCCTGGCCGGTCTGGTTCAGCGTCGTGTTGGCGATGCTGACAATATCCTGATAGCCGATGGCAACCGCCAGCGAGCTGTTCTTCGTCAGGTTCAGATACTGGCTGGTCATCGGCGGGACGATTACGCGCAGCGCCTGCGGCAGCACGATCTTCTTCAGGATCTCACCGCGCCGCATGCCCAGCGCCTCGGACGCTTCCCACTGGCCCTGGTTCACCGACTGGATGCCGGCGCGCACGATCTCGGCGACGAAGCCGGCCGTGTAGGTGACCAGGCCAATCAGCAGCGCGAAATATTCAGGACTGACGGTCAGGCCCCCGCGGAAGTTGAAGCCGCGCAACGCGGGAATATCCGGCGTGAAGGGGGCGCCATTCACTGCCCAGACCAGCAGCGGCGCGCCCAGCATGAAGCCCAGGGCCCAGGGCCACAGCGCCCGCGGCTGGCCATCGGCATATTGCTTGGCACGGTTGGCGCGGGCGACGAACCAGGTGGCGATGGCGCCGAGCAGGAAGGCGACCAGCGCGTAGTCATGCGCGGCCTGCCATTCGATCCAGGGCAGCTTCATGCCGCGGTTGGAAAGGAACACGCCCTCGACCGGGTTCAGCGCCTGGCGGGGCCCCGGCAGGCTTTGCAGGATGGTGTACCAGAACAGCAGCTGCAGCAGCAGCGGCAGGTCGCGGATCACTTCGACGTACAGCGTGGCGATGCGCGAGACGAGCCAGTTCTTCGACAGCTTGGCGATGCCGATCAGCGTGCCGAGGATGGTGGCCAGCACCACGCCAACCACCGCCACCTTCAGCGTGTTCAGCACACCGACCACCAGCGCGCGGGCATAGCTGTTGGAAGGGTCGTACTCGATCAGGCTCTCGCCGATGGGCAGCCCGGCCTCGCGGTCGAGGAACCCGAACCCGGTGGCGATCCGCCGCACTTCCAGATTGTGCACGGTGTTCGACCAGAGCCACCAGATGATGGCGCCGATGACGCCCACCACCAGCACCTGCCAGACGATGGCGCGCAGCCTTTCGTCGGACCAGGAGAGGCGGATCGGCCGTTTGGGCGGCCCCGCCTTCGACAGGCGCGGATCAGCGGTCGAGGAGGACATGAGGATTCCCTGTTTCAGTCGCTCCGGGCGGGGTTGGCCCCGCTCCGGGTCGGTCGGGGCCGCGCAGCCCCGGCGAATTCAGCAAGATCGGGGCCACCGTGCGCCGCGCCCAGACAGCGCGGTGGCGGCCCCGGCCATCGGCCCCGGCTCAGCGGAAGGGCGGCGCGTATTGCAGGCCGCCCTGCGTCCACAGCGCGTTCGGGCCGCGCTGCAGGCCAATCGGGGCCAGGTTGCGCTCGAACACTTCGCCGTAATTGCCGATGGCGCGCACGATGTTGGTCATGAACGCATTGTCCACGCCCAGCATCTGGCCAAGCCCGCCGGTGCGGCCGAGCAGGCGCTGCACTTCGGGGCTGGTGTCGGCGGTCGCGCGCTGCGCCACATTGGCCGCCGTGATGCCCAGTTCCTCGGCACCGATCAGGCCGAAATGGATCCAGCGGAGCAGGTCGGTGAAGCGCTGGTCGCCATGGCGGACCAGCGGGCCGAGCGGTTCCTTGCTGATCACGTCCGGCAGGATGGTGTGCTCGGCCGGGCGCGGCTGGGCGGACCGGGTGGCGGCCAGGCCCGAGACGTCGGTCGTGTAGGCGTCGCAACGGCCGGCCACATAGGCCTGCACCACCTCCTCCAGCCGCTCGATCACCACCGGGGTGAAGCGGATGCGGTTGGCGCGCGCCCAATCGGTCAGGTTCTGTTCGGTCGTGGTGCCCGGCTGCACGCAGATGGTGGCACCTTCCAGGTCGCGCGCGGTGCGCACGCCGGCCGAGGTCTTCACCATGAAGCCCTGGCCATCATAGAAGCTGATGCCGGTGAAATCGAAGCCGAGCGAGGTGTCGCGCGACAGGGTCCAGGTGGTGTTGCGGCTCAGCATGTCCACTTCGCCCGACTGCAGCGCGGTGAAGCGGTTCTGCGCCGTGGTCGGCACATAGCGGACGCGGCTGGCATCGTTCCACAGCGCGATCGCCGTGGCGCGGCAATAATCGACGTCGAAGCCGCGCCAAACGCCCTGGCTGTCCGGCTGGGCGAAGCCGGCCAGGCCGGTGTTCACGCCGCAGATCAGGTTGCCGCGCGCGCGGATGGTATCCAGCGTGGCGCCCGCGGGCGCGGCCGGTTGCTGGGCTGCCGCGGGCAGCGCCAGCGTGCCCGCCAGCGCGGCGGCGCCGAGAATCGTCCGAATGGTCTGCATTCTTGAAGTCCCCCTCATGATCCCTGGCGCGCCATCCGGTGCCGGATGGCACACGCCGCAATTTAACCCCGGGGCGGTTCGCCACTCCGGGATGCTTCCCTGTGGCGCGATGCTGCGCCAGCCTGCGTCCGGGATCAACGCGCATTTGCCGCAAAAATGGGCCGACCCGTCGCGGTGTCGCCCGAACAGGAGGATCAAGGATGCGGTTCGTCGATGCCGGGGCGCTTGATGCGCGCCTTCCCTGGCCCGCGCTCGAAGATGCGCTGGCCCGCATGTTCCGCGAGGGCTGCGGCGCCCCCTTGCGCCAGGCCCATGCGGTTCCGGCCGGCACGCTGCTGGTGATGCCGGCCTGGACGCTGGCCGCCCCCTTCTTCTCAGGCGTGAAGATCGTGCAGGTGGTGCCCGGCAATGGCGCGCGCGGCCTGCCGGCGGTGATGGCGAGCTACCTCCTCTCGGATGGCGAAACCGGCCAGCCGATCGCGGTTCTGGATGGCGGCGCCCTGACCGACCGGCGCACCGCCGCGGCCAGCACCCTGGCCGGCCGCTTCCTCGCGCGGCCCGACAGCCGCCGCCACCTGGTGCTGGGGGCCGGGCGGGTGGCCGGCGCGCTGGCCGAGGCCTGGGCCGCGCGCTTCCCCATCGCCGAGACCGCCATCTGGGCCCGTCGCCCTGACCAGGCGCAGGCGCTGGCGGCGCGCCTTGCCCTGCATGGGGTGCCGGCGCGCGCGGTGGCCAGCCCCGATCCGGCCGGCTTCGACGTTGTCTCGGCGGCGACGCTGGCCGAGGCGCCGCTGATTCGCGGCGCCGAGGTCAGCCCCGGCACCCATATCGACCTGGTCGGCGCCTTCCGGCCCAGCATGCGCGAAAGCGACACGGCGCTGGTCCGCCGCGCGACGGTGGTGGTGGATACGCGCGCCGGCGCCCTGGCCGAGGCCGGCGACCTGACCCAACCGATCGCCGAGGGCGCCATTACCGCCGCGCAGGTGGTGGCCGACCTCGCGGAGCTCTGCCGCGGCGCGCATCCGGGCCGCACCCGGCCGGACGAGATCACGCTGTTCAAATCGGTCGGCTGGGCGGGCGAGGACCTGGCCGCGGCGATCCTCGCCATGGGCTGAACTTCGCAAGCGCGATCAAGCGGTTTGCGGTCATGGTGGCGCCATGCAGACGATGCCGCCCAAGCTGAAACCCGCCACCCGCCTGGATTATGGGCGCCGCGTCGCGCGCGCCATGGCGCTGATCGCGGCCGATCTGCGGCGCACGCCAAGCCTGGATGAGCTGGCCTCGGCGGCGGCCTTCAGCCCCTTCCACTTCCACCGCATCTATCGCGAGCTGACCGGCGAGACCCCGGCCGAGACACTCTCCCGCGCCCGCCTGTCGCGGGCGGCGGCCATGCTGACGGGCGGCACCGCGCCAGTGGCGCGGGTCGCGCGCGACTGCGGCTATGGCAGCGCGCCCGCCCTCACGCGCGCCTTTCGCGCGGCCTATGGCCTGCCACCGGCCGCCTATCGGGCCTCCGGCGGCATCGGGACGATGAAGCCCCCCTCCCCCGCAAGCCTTGAGGAGAACGTCATGTTCAAGGTGCAGATCCGCGCAGAACCCGCCATGCGCCTGGCGACGCTTCCCCACCGCGGCCCCTATGTGGGCATCGGGCAGGTATATGACCGGCTGACGGCCTGGGGCACGGCGCGCAACCTGGTGGACGAGGCCACGCGCTTCATCGCGCTCTATCACGATGATCCGCAGTCGGTTCCGGACGCCGATCTGCGCGCCGAAGCCGGCATGACGGTGCCGGCGGACGTGACCGGCAGCGAAGGCGTGACCATCCGCGACCTGCCGGCCAGCCGCGTGGCCGTGCTCCTGTTCAAGGGCCCCTACGCCGAGCTGGAGGGGGCCTATACCTGGCTCTACCGGGACTGGCTGCCCGCCAGCGGCGAGGAGCCGGACGACCAGCCGGCGCGCGAGGATTATCTGAACGACCCGAAGGCCTTGCCACCCAGCGAATGGCTGACCGAAGTGATGATTCCGCTGCGCGCGAAGCCGGCCGCGTGAGGCAGCCCTGGCGCGTTCCGCGGCATCACCCACATCCGGCTGATGACACACGCATCACCCCCGGCCGCACCCGGCCCGATCCTGGCTTCCACCGCGCCGCTGCCGGCCTGGCTGGCGGCGGAACTGCGCTCCGACCATGCCGGGGAGACCGGCGCGGTGATGATCTATCGCGGCATCCTGGTGCTGGCGCGCGAACCCGCGCTGGTCGATTTCGCCCGCCGCCACATGGCGACCGAGCAGGGGCACCTCGACCTTATTGAGCAGGTGCTGGCCCCCGCCCAACGCTCGCGCCTGCTGCCCATCTGGCGGGTGGCCGGCTTCCTGACCGGCTTCCTGCCCGGCCTGTTCGGCCCGCGCGCGGTCTACGCCACGATCGACGCGGTGGAGACCTTCGTCGACCATCACTACCAGCAGCAGCTCGACCGGCTGGACGCCGAGGGGATCGAGCCGCGGCTGCGCGCCGTCCTCGCGCAATGCCAGGCGGAGGAAGTGCATCATCGCGATGAGGCGCGGGAAGCCACCGGCAGGCCGCCCGGCCTGCTGCTGCGCGCCTGGGCCTGGGTGGTTGGCACTGGTTCGGCCGCCGCGGTCTCCGCCGCCAAGCGGATCTGAACCTACCCCCGGCGGAGGAACACCACGTCCAGGTGATCCTCGGCCAGCAGCGCGTCGCGATGCAGCGGCGCCAGAGTGCTGTCCGGCAACAGGCGCCCGGGGGCAAAGCCCTGGGCCAGCAGCCAATCGGCAAATTCCCCGACATCGGCCTGGGCCGACATCAGCTTCGGCGCCCATTCGGCGACCAGGACCAGCGACGGTGAGCGGGCGATCAGCTCGGCACCGCCCCGCAGCGCCAGCGGCTCCGACCCCTCGGCATCGATGCGCAGCAGGTCGAGCGGGCCGGTATCGGGCAGTGCGGCATCCAGCGTGGTGGCCGGCACGGTGCGGCGGGCGGTGAAGCTGGCCTCGGTTTCCGGCACGGCGCGGTGGAAGCTGCCGCGATGGGTCGGGCTTTCGGCGAAGCTGACCTCGCCGGCTGCGTCCAGGGCGGCGACGGGATGCAGGGTGACGCGGCCCATCAGGCCGTTGATTTCGAGC